>Ga0213872_10001009_pt1 | contig 19647 bp, 20 predicted proteins | sample VelepicomBERX_R2_FD_160071 | JGI IMG/M metagenome (GOLD analysis project Ga0213872, IMG submission 160071) | Rhizosphere microbial communities from Vellozia epidendroides in rupestrian grasslands, the National Park of Serra do Cipo, Brazil - RX_R2 | ecosystem: Host-associated > Plants > Roots >...
GGTCGCCGCTGGCGTGATTTCGTTCAAGGACGCCGTGCCGCTGGTGCGCTTCCGCGCGCAAGCCATGCAGGAAGCCGTGCCGGTCGGGCAGGGCACCATGGCTGTGGTGCTGGGCCTGTCGGATGACGACGTACGTGCCGCCTGCGCGGAAGGTGCCGCTGGTGAAGTGGTCGAGGCCGTCAACTTCAACGCTCCTGCACAGGTCGTGATCGCCGGTCACACCGCCGCCGTTGAGCGCGCCTGCGAAATCGCCAAGGCCAAGGGCGCCAAGCGCGCCATGAAGCTGCCGGTATCGGCACCATTCCACTCCTCGCTGCTGAAGCCGGCTTCGGACCGCCTGCGCGACTACATGGAAAAGCTGACCTTCTCGGCGCCGCAGATCGAACTGATCAACAACGTCGACGTGGCCGTGCTGAACGATCCGGCCGCCATCAAGGACGCCCTGGTGCGCCAGGCTGCCAGCGCCGTGCGCTGGGTGGAAACCATGCAGAAGGTCGCGGCTGGCGGCATCACCCAGGTGGTCGAATGCGGCCCCGGCAAGGTGCTGATGGGCCTGACCAAGCGTATCGACGCCACCCTGGTGGGCGATGCGATCACCGATCAGGCTTCGCTGGAACGTGTCTTGACCTTGCTCAAATAAACGCAAGGCGAACTGAGGCAAACTCCCTTTTTTACTGAAGGATTTACATGACTTTATCGAATCAAGTGGCCCTGGTGACGGGCGCATCGCGCGGCATCGGCAAGGCCATTGCGCAGGAACTGGCCCGTCAGGGCGCGCGCGTGATCGGCACCGCCACTACCGAAGCGGGCGCGGAAGCCATCTCCGCTTATCTGGCCGAGATCGGCGCTGAAGCAGGCAAGGGCATGGTCCTGAACGTGACCGATGCGGCCGGCTGCGCCGCCATCATCGACGAGATCGGCAAGACCTACGGTGCTGTCGGCATCCTGGTCAACAACGCCGGCATCACGCAGGACCAGCTGGCCATGCGCATGAAGGATGAAGAGTGGGATAACGTCATCGCCACCAACCTGACTTCGGTGGGCCGCCTGTCGCGCGCCGTGCTGCGCGGCATGATGAAGGCCAAGACCGGCCGCATCATCAACATCACTTCGGTGGTGGCCTCGGCCGGTAATCCTGGCCAGATGAACTACGCCGCCGCCAAGGCCGGCGTGGAAGGCATGACCCGCGCCCTGGCGCGCGAGATCGGCAGCCGCAACATCACCGTCAACAGCGTGGCGCCCGGTTTTATCGACACCGATATGACCAAGGCGCTGGGCGAAGACCAGCATACGGCCCTGTTGACCCAGATTCCCCTGGGCCGCCTGGGCAAGCCGGAGGATATCGCCGCCGCCGTCGCCTTCCTGGCCTCGCCGCAAGCCGCGTATATCACCGGCACCACCCTCCACGTGAATGGTGGTATGTACATGAATTGATGGGCTCAGAGCGGAGATCCCGTTCTGATAGCATCTTTTAGCAGTGGTTTCGGTCCAGATAACATCAAACACCGAAACTGGTTTTTCGGCGCGCAAACCTGATAAAATGCGCGCTTTCCGTAACAAACATAATGGAGCCATAACATGTCGGATATCGAACAACGCGTTAAGAAAATCGTCGCTGAACAACTGGGCGTCGCTGAAGCAGACATCAAGAACGAGTCCTCCTTCGTCGATGACCTGGGCGCTGACTCGCTGGATACCGTCGAGCTGGTGATGGCCCTGGAAGACGAATTCGAAATGGAAATCCCTGACGAGCAGGCTGAGAAGATCACCACCGTGCAGCAGGCGATTGACTACGCCACCAACCACGTCAAGGCCTAATAGTCCGATCGACTCCAGGAGATTCGCTTGAGCCGTAATAAAAACCGTCGTGTTGTAGTGACCGGCCTCGGTTGCGTGACGCCTGTCGGCAATAACATTGCCGATGCGTGGAGCGCGATCACCGAGGGCAAATCCGGTATCGCCACCATCACTAAGTTTGATGCGCAAGCTTTCAGCACCCAGTTTGCCGGCGAAGTCAAAGGCTTCAATATCGAGGATTACATCCCCGCCAAGGAAGCCCGCCACATGGATACTTTCATCCATTACGGCATGGCAGCCGGCATCCAGGCAGTGCAGGACTCCGGCCTGACCGTGACCGAAGAGAACGCCGACCGCATCGGCGTCATCGTCGGCTCCGGCATCGGCGGCCTGCCGATGATCGAAGAGCAGAAGGAAGACTACGACAAGCGCGGCCCGCGCCGCATTTCGCCGTTCTTCGTGCCAGCCTCGATCATCAACATGATCTCGGGTAACCTGTCGATCAAGTACGGCATGCGCGGTCCCAACCTGTCGATCGTGACGGCCTGCACCACCGGCCTGCACTGCATCGGCGCGGCGGCCCGCATGATCGAGTACGGCGACGCCGACGTGATGGTTGCCGGCGGCGCGGAATCGACCGTGTCGCCGCTGGGCATTGGCGGCTTCGCCTCGGCCCGCGCACTGTCCACCCGCAACGATGACCCCGCCACCGCGTCCCGTCCATGGGACAAGGATCGCGACGGCTTCGTGCTAGGCGAGGGCGCCGGCGTGATGGTGCTCGAAGAGTACGAACACGCCAAGGCGCGCGGCGCCAAGATCTACGCCGAGCTGGTCGGCTTCGGCATGAGCGCCGACGCTTACCACATGACCTCGCCTCTGGAAGATGGCAGCGGCGGCAGCAAGTCGGTGATCTCGGCCCTGGCCAACGCCGGCCTCAACGCCGACCAGGTGAACTATGTGAACGCACACGGCACGTCGACCCCGCTGGGCGACATGGCGGAAGTGATGGGCATCAAGCGCACCTTCGGCGACCACGCCAGGAACCTGGTGGTGTCCTCGACCAAGTCGATGACCGGTCACCTGCTGGGCGGCGCCGGCGGTCTGGAAGCGGTGTTTACGGTACTGGCCATCCACCACCAGGTGGTGCCGCCGACCATCAACATCTTCAACCAGGACCCCGCTTGCGACCTGGACTTCTGCGCCAATGTGGCCCGTCCGATGAAGATCGAGTATGCAGTCAAGAACTCGTTCGGCTTCGGCGGCACCAACGGCAGCCTGGTCTTCGCCAAGTTCTAAAAAAAGTTCTTCCCCTGCGTTGAACTAAGCAGCGCTCACCTTGTCGAAGCAAGGTGAGCGCTGTTTTGTTTTCTGCCCGGACCTTCCTGGCTGGCGCTTCGAAGTATTCCCCTGATTTTTTCTGATGCTGTCGCCATGTCGATCGCGGTGTCTGCCCTTGTCCGGCCGTCGCCCGGCCTGCGCCTGCTGCATGCCGGTTTTTGCGCCGCCGTCCTGCTGTCTTCGCTTGCTTGCGGCAATGCCTGGCTGGCGGCTGCCTGCGCGGCCTGTGGCGTGGCGGGCTGGATTTTGGGCCGCGGCAAGGCAACCTTGCGCCGGATTGATATATCCCCGGTCGGACAAATCCGGCTGACGGTACAACAGCAGTCAGGGCAGACGAACGGCGGCGCGCCGGCGCTGTCCCTGTTGGCGGGATCGACCTTGTGGCCGGGCTTGCTGTTGCTGCGCCTGGGGTGCGCCGGCAGCCCGCGTGTGCAGAGCGTGCTGATCCTGTCCGACTGCGTGGCGCGGGACTGCTGGCGGCCTCTGGCATTGGCCTGCCATAGCCTGGCGTCCCACCGTACGCAATAAGCACGCAATAAATCAGCCGGCGCCGTGAACTTCTTGCAGCGGACTAACTCTATAGCTATGAAGGATGGCGAGAGCGCTCCCGCTGCAGGCCACCGAGGGCATCGGGAGTGACGACAGAACGAGAGTGTGACCAGTTGCTGGTCGAGAGGGTGCAGGCAGGCGAGAAGCAGGCGTTTGATTTGCTGGTGACGAAGTACCAACGCCGGCTCATGCGCCTGCTGTCGCGGGTTGTGCATGATCCGGCGGAAGCCGAGGATGTGGTGCAGGAGACGTTCATCAAGGCCTACCGCGCCTTGCGCCGTTTTCGCGGCGACTCCGCCTTCTACACCTGGCTGTACCGGATCGGCATCAACACGGCCAAGAATTTCCTCGTCATGCAGGCGCGGCGAACGCCGACCTCGACCGAAACGGATGCGGAGCAGGCGGAAGTCTTTGATGACGGGGAGCAGTTGCGCGACATCAATACGCCCGAGTCCGTGCTGGCCGGCAAGCAGATCGTGCAGACGGTGAACGCCGCCATGGACGCCTTGCCGGTGGATTTGCGCACGGCGATCGCCTTGCGCGAGATCGAAGGCTTGAGTTACGAGGAAATTTCGGAGATCATGGCCTGTCCCATCGGTACCGTGCGCAGCCGCATTTTCCGCGCGCGGGAAGTGATCGCCGAACGCTTGAAGCCTTTGCTGGATTTGCCCATAGATAAAAGATGGTAGGCGGGACTCAACCATGGATACCCTGAAACGGCTGCACGAAAACATCTCGGCCCTGGCCGACGGCGAGCTGGCCGACAGCGAGCGCGAGCTGGCCTTTGCCGCGCTCGACAGCGAGGAGGGGCGGGCCGCCTGGCGCGCCTACCACCTGATCGGCGATGTGCTGCGGGCGCAGTCGGAGGCCGACCTCAGTCCCGCGGCGGCGGCCAGCCTGGCGGCGCGGCTGGCGGAAGAGCCCGTGTTGTCAAATCTTAATCTTGTCTTAAACTGAAAAATGCTATCTTTCGGGGCATGTCATGGGGCGAATTTTCGCTTACCATGTGGTAGCCGCATGTCAACCCGATATGATCAAGACGATGAAAAAAAATATTTTTGCTGGTCGTAAGACTCTTTCCGTGCTCCTGCTGAGCGCTGGCGTCCTCTTTGCGCCGTCCCTGCTGGGCGCCGCGCCCGCCATGGCCGCGCCCGCCGCCGTGGTTGGCTTGCCCGACTTTACCGAGCTGGTGGATAAGGCCGGTCCGGCCGTCGTCAATATCCGCACCACCGAGCGCCTCAAGCTGAGCGACAGCGAAGGCGGCGCGCCGGGCGAGGAGGAAATGCAGGAATTCCTGCGCCGCTTCTTCGGCGGCGCCATGCCCCAGCCGGGCAATCCCAACCGCGCCCCGCGCGGCCGCCGCCCGCAGGCGCCATCCGACGAGCAGGTGCAGCGCGGCATCGGTTCCGGCTTCATCATTTCCGCCGACGGCTATGTGATGACCAACGCCCACGTGGTGGATGGCGCGGACGAGGTCTACGTGACCCTGACCGACAAGCGCGAATTCAAGGCCAAGGTGCTGGGCGCCGATTCGCGCACCGACGTGGCCGTGCTGAAGATCGAGGGCGACAAGCTGCCCACCGTCACCATCGGCGACTCGGACAAGATCCGCGTCGGCGAATGGGTGATCGCCATCGGCTCGCCCTTCAACCTGGAAAACACGGTGACGGCCGGCATCATCTCGGCCAAGCAGCGTGACACGGGCGACTACCTGGCCCTGATCCAGAGCGACGTGGCCGTCAATCCCGGCAACTCGGGCGGCCCGCTGATCAATATGCGCGGCGAGGTGATCGGCATCAATTCGCAGATCGCCACCCTGTCGGGCGGCTATAACGGTATTTCCTTCGCCGTGCCGATCGACGAAGCGATCCGCGTGGCCGACCAGCTGAAGAAGAACGGCAAGGTCACCCGCGGCCGCATCGGCGTCCAGATTGGCGAGGTAAGCAAGGAAGTGGCCGAATCGCTGGGCCTGAAGATGGCCCAGGGCGCGGAAGTGTCGCTGGTGGAGCCGGGCGGTCCGGCGGACAAGGCCGGCATCAAGGCGGGTGACATCATCCTGAAATTCAACGGCGTGCAGATCAACCGTTCCTCCGACCTGCCGCGCCTGGTGGGCAACGCCGCCCTCGACAGCAAGGCCACGGTGACCGTCTGGCGCAAGGGCGCCCAGCAGGACATCGGCGTGACGGTGGCCGAGCTGGAGCAGGACAAGGCGGCGGAAACCAAGGGCGGCAAGGGCCGGAAGACGCCCAAGGCCGAGCCCGAAGACAAGGCCAACGCCCTGGGCTTCACTGTCAGCGACCTGACCCCGCTGCAGAAGAAGGAGCTGGCCCTGGATGGCGGCGCCTTCGTCGAAGCGACGGAGGGCGTGGCGGCCCGCGCTGGCCTGCGCCAGGGTGACGTAATCTTGCAACTGAACAACATCGAGGTGAAGGACGCCAAGCAGTTCAACGCGGCCGTGGCCAAGCTGGACCCGAAGAAGGCTTCCGTGGTGCTGGTGCGCCGGGGCGATGTGACGCAGTTCATTTCCCTGCGCCCGACGGCCAAGTAAGCGCGAATGCACTTCACGCTGTACTCGCGCAGCTACTGCCACCTGTGCCAGGACATGCTGGACGCGCTGATGCGGCTGCAAACGCCGCATCGGCCGTTCACGGTGGACGTGATCGACGTTGACGCCGATCCAGCCCTGGTGGCCCGTTTCGACGAGCTGGTGCCGGTCCTGTTCGCGGACCTGAATCAGCCCGAGCTGTGCCACTATTTCCTCGATGAAGCCAAAGTGCTTGCCGTTTTGTCCCAATAAACGATGCGGCGCATCATTTTTTCGCCAGAAAATATTGACCAAAACATATTTCGGGGCGATTTCCACTCTGAAATCCGGTAAAATGGCAGGTTAGGCGCGTGACGCCGCTCTTGTCGTTTCCATCCGTTTTAGAATTCTGTTTAATGAACAACATACGCAATTTCTCCATCATCGCCCACATCGACCACGGTAAATCGACCCTGGCGGACCGTATCATCCAGCTGTGCGGTGGCCTGTCCGAGCGCGAGATGGAGGCGCAGGTACTCGATTCGATGGATCTGGAGCGCGAGCGCGGCATCACCATCAAGGCCCAGACAGCCGCCCTGAAATACAAGGCGCGCGACGGCCAGGTCTACAACCTGAACCTGATCGACACCCCCGGCCACGTCGACTTCTCCTATGAAGTGTCGCGCTCGCTGTCCGCCTGCGAAGGCGCGCTGCTGGTGGTTGACGCCTCCCAGGGCGTGGAAGCGCAGACCGTGGCCAACTGCTACACGGCGCTGGACCTGGGCGTGGAAGTGGTGCCGGTCCTGAACAAGATCGACCTGCCCAACGCCGATCCTCCGACCGCCATCGCCGAGATCGAAGACGTGATCGGCATCGAGGCGGGCGACGCCGTCCACTGCTCGGCCAAGACCGGCCTGGGCGTGGAAGACGTGCTGGAATCCATTATCGCCAAGGTGCCGCCGCCAAAGGGCGACGCCGACGCGCCCCTGCAGGCCCTGATCATCGACTCCTGGTACGACGCCTACGTGGGCGTGGTGATGCTGGTGCGCGTGGTCAACGGCACCCTGAAGCCGAAAGACAAGATCAAGCTGATGGCCACCGACTCGGTGCAGCTGGTGGAAGACATCGGCATCTTCTCGCCCCGTTCCGTGTCGCTGCCGGAGCTGACGGCAGGGCAGGTGGGCTTCGTCATCGCCGGCATCAAGGAACTGACCGCCGCCAAGGTGGGCGACACCATCACACTGGCCTCCAAGCCGGCGCCGGCGCCGCTGCCGGGCTTCAAGGAAGTGCAGCCGCAGGTGTTCGCCGGCCTGTTCCCGGTCGAAGCCAACCAGTACGACGCCCTGCGCGACGCGCTGGAAAAACTGAAACTGAACGACGCCGCCCTGATGTACGAGCCGGAAGTGTCGCAGGCGCTGGGCTTCGGCTTCCGCTGCGGCTTCCTCGGCCTGCTGCACATGGAAATCGTGCAGGAGCGCCTGGAGCGCGAATTCGACCAGGATCTGATCACGACGGCGCCGACCGTGGTGTACGAGGTCGAAATGCGCGACGGCAGCGTAATCATGGTGGACAACCCGTCGCGCATGCCGGAAACCACCAAGTACAACGAAATCCGCGAACCGATCGTGACGGTGAACCTGTACATGCCGCAGGAGTATGTCGGTTCCGTGATCACCCTGTGCATCAGCAAGCGCGGCGTGCAGATGGACATGAGCTACCACGGCCGCCAGGTCAAGCTGGTGTACGAGATGCCGATGGGCGAGATCGTGCTGGACTTCTTCGACAAGCTGAAGTCCACCTCGCGCGGCTACGCGTCCATGGACTACGAGTTCAAGGAATACCGTACCTCGGACGTGGTCAAGGTCGACATGCTGATCAACGGCGACAAGGTCGACGCGCTGGCCATCATCGTCCACCGTTCCAACAGCCAGTATCGCGGCCGCCAGGTGGCAGCCAAGATGCGCGAACTGATCCCGCGCCAGATGTTCGACGTGGCCATCCAGGCCGCCATCGGCGTCAACGTCATCTCGCGCGAGAACGTGAAGGCGCTGCGCAAGAACGTGCTGGCCAAGTGCTATGGCGGTGACGTCAGCCGTAAGAAGAAACTGCTGGAGAAACAGAAGGCAGGTAAAAAGCGTATGAAGCAAGTGGGCTCGGTGGAGATCCCGCAAGAAGCATTCCTGGCAATCTTACAAGTGGAAGAGAAATGAACCTGCAAACCATTTTGGGCAACTTTGCACTGATTCTGTTCGTCCTGATGGTGGTCACGGGCGTGATCTGGTGCCTGGATGTGTTCGTCCTGGCCAAGCGCCGCCGCGCCGCCGCCGACCGCGCCCTGGCCGACTTCGATGCGCGCAACGCCAAGCTGACGGCCGACGGCGTCAAGCTCGACACGGGCACCAGCCGCGCCAGCATCGAAGCGGCGCTGCTGCGCCAGCCGACCTGGATCGAGTACTCGGGCAGCTTCTTCCCCGTCATCGCCCTGGTGTTCGTGCTGCGCTCCTTCCTCTTCGAGCCGTTCAAGATTCCATCCTCGTCCATGGTGCCGACCCTGCTGGTGGGCGACCTGATCCTGGTGAACAAGTTCACCTACGGCATCCGTCTGCCCGTGCTGAACAAGAAAGTGATCGAGGTCAACAATCCCCAGCGCGGCGACGTGATGGTGTTCAAGTACCCGATGGATACGACCCAGGATTACATCAAGCGTGTCATCGGCGTGCCCGGTGATAAAATTACGTATGAAAACAAGCGCTTAACGGTGAATGGCAAGCCGGTGGACTACACTCCGCTGGACGATTACCTGGATGACGAGCACCTGGTCTACAACAAGCAGTTCCAGGAAAACCTGACGGGCGTGTCGCACCGCATTCTGAACAACGAGCAGGCGGCCACCCTGAACCTGGGCGACGTCAAGCCTTTCCCGCACAGCGAGGCGTGCAGCTACAAGTATGAGGGCTTCACTTGCACCGTGCCTGAAGGCAACTACTTTATGATGGGCGACAACCGCGACAATAGCGCGGACAGCCGCTATTGGGGCTTTGTGCCGGACAAGAACATCGTCGGCAAAGCCATCTTTGTCTGGATGAATTTGAGCAATCTGCGTCGTATTGGCGGTGTCCACTAAGCGTTGGAAAGGGACTGAGATGCAAGGCAACAATCGTAGCGCACAGCGTGGTATTTCCCTGGTTGGCCTGATCATCGTGCTGGCCTTGCTGGCTTGCGTGGGTCTGGTGGCCATGAAAATCGTCCCCACCTATACCGAGTACCTGGCGATCAAGAACGCCATCGTGACGGCCAAGCAGGCGGGCGGCACCAATGTGGGCGAGATCCAGAAGTCCTTCGACGCCAGCGCTACCGTCAACTACATCAGCTCCATCAACGGCCGCGACCTGATCATCGACCGTTCGAACGGCGATGTGGAAGTGAGCTTTGCCTACGAGAAGAAAATCCCGCTGGTCGGTCCGGCCAGCCTGTTGCTGGAATATGCGGGCACGACGGCCAAGAACGGCGTTGTTCCCGCCGCTAAAGCAGATCAATAAATCAACACCGAATCAACGATGAATCTTCAGTTACTGCAAACCCGACTAGGCTACACGTTCCAGGATGCTGGTCTTCTACAGCAAGCCTTGACGCACCGTAGCCATAGCAGTTTGCATAACGAAAGGCTGGAATTCCTCGGCGACTCGGTGCTGAACTGCGTGGTGGCTTCCATCCTGTACGAGCGCTACAACGCTATCGACGAGGGCGACCTGTCGCGCCTGCGCGCCAACCTGGTCAAGCAGCAGTCGCTATATGAGATCGCGCAGAAGCTGGAACTGTCGCAGTTCCTGCGCCTGGGCGAGGGCGAGCTGAAGTCGGGCGGTTTCCGCCGTCCGTCCATCCTGGCCGATACGCTGGAGGCGCTGCTGGGGGCCATTTTCCTCGATGGCGGCTTCGAACCGGCGCGCGGGGCAATCCGCTCCTTCTACATCCCCATCCTCGACTCCGTTGATCCGCAAACCCTGGGCAAGGACGCCAAGACCCTGCTGCAGGAATTCTTGCAAAGTAAGAAGATCTCGCTGCCGCTGTACAATGTGGTAGCCACCCATGGCGCCGCGCACAGCCAGGAATTCGAGATCGAGTGCCTGGTGCCCAAGCTGGGCATCCAGGTCTTCGGCCGGGGTGGCAGCCGCCGCGCCGGCGAGCAGGCCGCCGCCAAGCTGGCGCTGGAAGTGGCCGAACAGGCGCTGCAAAAGACGCCGGCGGCCGGACGCAAGTCCAAGCCCCGCGCCGCGCAATTGAAACTGGCCGGCATCGCCACTGTGCAGAGCGACACGCCGGCGCCCAAGGCCGCCAAAGCCAAAAATTAAGAGAATCAGCATGACTACCGCATCCACTCCCGCCAATTTCCGCTGCGGCTATATCGCCATTGTCGGCCGTCCCAACGTGGGCAAATCGACCCTGATGAATACGCTGATCGGCGCCAAGGTCAGCATTACCTCGCGCAAGGCGCAGACCACGCGCCACCGCATCACGGGCATCCAGACGCTGGACGATGCGCAGTTCATCTACGTCGATACGCCGGGTTTCCAGACCCGCCACTCGAATGCGCTGAACAACACGCTGAACAAGACGGTCACCAATACCCTGATCTCGTCGGACGTGATCCTGTTCCTGATCGAGGCGGGCACCTTCGGCCCGGCCGACCAGCAGGTGCTGGATCTGCTGCCGAAGGAAGTGCCGGTGATCCTGGTCATCAACAAGGCCGACCGCGTCAAGGACAAGGCGGTGCTGATGCCGTTCGCCCAGCAGATCGCCGCCAAGCGCGACTTCGCGGCCATCGTGCCCGTGTCGGCCAAGCTGCGCTTTCAGCTGGACGGCCTGCAGAACGAGATCAAGCGCTTCCTGCCGGAGAACGATCCGATCTTCGGCCCGGACGACATTACCGACCGCAGCGAGAAATTCCTGGCGTCCGAGATCGTGCGCGAAAAGCTGTTCCGCCTGGTGGGCGACGAACTGCCTTACACCAGCACGGTGCTGATCGAGAAATTCGAGGAAGAGGGCAATCTGCGCCGCATCTTCGCCGCCATCCTGGTGGAGCGCGATACGCACAAGTCCATGATCATCGGGAACAAGGGCGCGCGGCTGAAGGAAGTGTCGACGCAGGCGCGGCTGGATATGGAAAAGCTGTTCGGCGGTCCCGTGTATCTGGAAATCTGGGTCAAGGTCAAATCCGGCTGGGCCGATAACGAAGCAGGTCTGCGCGCCTACGGCTACGAGTAAGCGGCGGAGACCAGCACACGCGCATGTCCACCATTACGCTCGAAGCCGATCTGGAAGCGGCGCCGCAGCAGGCCAGCCCTGAAGCGGAGAGCGTAGCAGCGCGCCCCGCAGCACCACCGGCCGCCGCATCAGCGCATACCGCCGCACCCGCTGCCGCACCCGCTGCCGCGCCGGCACCCGCCGTCGCTCCCGCGCAGGCGGGACGGTCCGCCGATGCGGCCCAATCTTCCAAGCGTCCCCGTGCACCCGCGCGCGAACGCACCGTCGGCACCAAGGTCGCGGGCCAGCCAGCCTTCGTCCTGCACAGCTACCCGCACAAGGAAACGTCGCTCATCATCGACCTGTTCACGCGCGATTACGGTCGCGTGGCGCTGGTGGCAAAGGGCGCAAAGCGTCCGCACTCCGCCCTGCGCGGCGTGCTGCAAACCTTCCAGCCCCTGTCTTCGAGCTGGGTCGGCAAATCCGAACTGCGCACGCTGACCGACGCTGAATGGGTCGGCGGCATGCTCCCGCTGGAGAAGACCGCGCTGCTGTGCGGCTTCTACCTGAACGAACTGCTGGTCAAGCTGCTGGCCCGCGACGACGCCCACCCCGTCCTGTTCGACCATTACGTCTCCACGCTGAACCAACTGGCCCACAACGAGCCCGCGCCCATCGTGCTGCGCAAATTCGAGCGCGCGCTGCTGCGCGAGACGGGCGTCGCCGCTGAACTAACGCGCTGCACCGCCACGCGCGCGCGCGTGCTGCCCGAACAGCTCTACGTGGTCGACCCCGAGCGCGGCCCTCGTCCCGAGCATGCGTCCGACATCTGGCCTCGCGTGTCCGGCAAAACCCTGCTCGACATGGAACGCGAAGATTACGAAGACCCTGCCACGCAAGCGCAAAGCAAGCAGTTGATGCGCTTCCTGCTGGCGCATCAACTGGGCGGCGCGCCGCTGAACACGCGCCAGATCCTGATCGACCTATCGCAGTTATAAACGGTATAAAACAATGAGCTTCCTGCACCCACAAGGCACCATCATCGACCTCGGCGTCAACATCGACCACGTCGCCACTCTGCGCAATGCGCGCGGCACCGTCTACCCGGACCCGATCCGCGCCGCGCTGATGGCCGAGCAGGCCGGCGCCGACTGCATCACCCTGCACCTGCGCGAGGACCGCCGCCACATCAAGGACGCCGACGTGATCGCGCTGGCGCCGCAGCTGGCCACCCGCATGAACCTGGAAGCGGCCGTCACACAGGAGATGATCGACTTCGCCTGCCGCATCAAGCCCGCCGACGTCTGCCTGGTGCCGGAAAAGCGCACCGAAGTCACCACCGAAGGCGGCCTCGATGTCGTCACCCACTTCAACGCCGTGCAGGCCGCAGTCAAGCAGCTGCAGGCCGAAGGCATTCGTGTCAGCCTGTTCATCGACGCCGACGAAGCGCCGATCGCCGCCGCCGCCGAACTGGGCGCGCCCGTAATCGAGCTGCACACGGGTCGCTACGCCGACACGGAAGGCGCGGAGCAGGCGGCGGAGCTGGAGCGCATCAAGGCCGGCGTGCTGTTTGGCGTGTCCAAGGGCCTGAAGGTCAACGCCGGCCACGGGCTGCACTACACCAATGTGCAGGCGATTGCCGCCATCCCCGACATCGCGGAACTGAACATCGGCCACGCCATCGTTGCCCATTCCGTCTTCGTCGGCTGGGAGAACGCCGTGCGTGAAATGAAGGCCATCATGGTTTCGACACGCCTCGGCCGAGGTGTGTCGTGATCTACGGGATTGGCACCGATATCTGCAAGATTCCTCGCATCGAGGACGCACTGGCGCGCCACGGCGACCGTTTTGCGAAGAAGATTCTGGGGCCGCAGGAGTTCGAGAAGTACCTGGCCCGCAAGGCGCGCCATCCCGCGCGCGGCGTGCGCTTCGTGGCGACACGCTTCGCGGCCAAGGAAGCCTTCTCCAAGGCCATCGGCCTGGGCATGCGCATGCCCATGACCTGGCCCGCCGCGCAGATGCTGAATGCGCCCAGCGGCAAACCCGTGATGGTGTGCAGCGGCGTGCTGCAGGAGTTCATGGAAAAGAATAAGCTGTCGGCTCAAGTGACCGTCAGCGATGAAGAAGAATACGCGGTCGCCTTCGTGATCGTGGAGCAGGAAAAGTGACAGAAGAAGTAATTGATCCCCGCGAACTGGTATTAGCCACCGTCGCCAAGCTGCCCAATCTGCCGGGCGTTTACCGTTATTTCGACGCCGAAGACAAGGTGCTCTACGTGGGCAAGGCGCGCGACCTGAAAAAGCGCGTATCGAGCTACTTCCAGAAGACCCTGTCCAGTCCTCGCATCGCCATGATGGTGGAGCGCATCGCGCGGCTGGAAACCACCGTCACCCACAGCGAGGCCGAAGCGCTGATCCTTGAGAATAACCTGATCAAGGCCCTCAGCCCGCGCTTCAACATCCTGTTCCGCGACGATAAATCCTATCCCTACCTGAAGATCACGGGTGGCGACGCTCCGCGCATGGTCTACTATCGCGGCGCGGTGGATAAGAAGAACCAGTACTTCGGCCCATTCCCCAGCTCGTGGGCGGTGAAGGAGTCGATGCAGATCCTGCAGAAGGTGTTCCAGATCCGCACCTGCGAGGACAGCGTCTACTCGAACCGCACGCGTCCCTGCCTGCTGCACCAGATCGGCCGCTGCAGCGGTCCCTGCGTGGACCTGATCAGCAAAGAGGACTACCAGAACGACGTCAACAACGCGGCCCGCTTCCTGCGCGGCCGCCAGACGGAAGTGCTGGAAGACCTGGAAAAGAAAATGCACGCCTTCGCCGCCGAGCTCAAATTCGAGCAGGCCGCCTCGGTGCGCAACCAGATCCAGTCGCTGTCGCGCGTGCTGCACCAGCAAAGCATGGAGACGACGGGCGACGCCGACGTCGACATCATCGCCGTGCTAGTGCAGGGCGGACGCGCCTGCGTCAACCTGGCCATGGTGCGCGGCGGCCGTCACCTGGGTGACCGCGCCTACTTCCCCAATCATCTGGGCGACGCGGAAGCCATCGCCGAAGAAGCCATCGAAAAGGAAGTGCTGAGCGCCTTCCTCGTGCAGCACTACACGGAGAAGTTCATCCCCGGCACCCTGATCCTGAATATCGAATTCGATCACCCGGCGCTGATGCAGGCCTTGCAGGAGCAGTGCGGCCACCGCATCCATCTGATCTTCCAGCCGCAGGACCAGCGCCGCAAGTGGCTGGAGCTGGCGCAGAAGGGCGCCGAGATATCGCTGGCGCGCCTGCTGTCGGAGCAGGGCTCGCAGCAGTCGCGCACGCGCGCGCTGGCGGAGGCGCTGTCGTTGGAGTCGGACGATCTCGACAGCCTGCGCGTCGAATGCTTCGACATCAGCCACACGCAGGGCGAGGCGACGCAGGCCTCGTGCGTGGTCTTCCATCACCACCAGATGCAGAACGGCGAGTACCGCCGCTTCAATATCAACGACATCACTCCTGGTGACGACTACGCCGCCATGCGCCAGGTGCTGATGCGCCGCTACGAAAAGGTGGCCAACGGCGACGGCGTCATGCCCGACGTGGTGCTGATTGACGGCGGCAAGGGGCAGATCGAAATGGCGCGCCAGGTCTTTGTGGAGCTGGGCCTCGACACGAGCCTGATCGTCGGCGTGGCAAAAGGGGAGGGGCGCCGCGTGGGCCTGGAGACGCTGATGTTCGTCGATGGCCGCGAGCCGCAGGAGCTGGGCAAGGAATCGGCCGCCCTGATGCTGGTGGCGCAGATCCGCGACGAAGCCCACCGTTTCGCCATCACCGGCATGCGCGCCAAGCGCGCCAAGACGCGTCAGACCTCGCGCCTGGAGGAGATCGAAGGCATCGGCGCCAAGCGCCGCCAGCGCCTGTTGGCCCGCTTCGGAGGCCTGCGCGGCGTGATCAACGCCAGCGTGGAAGACCTCAAGCAGGTGGAGGGCATCTCCAGTGCGCTGGCCGAAGAGATCTACAAGCAGCTGCATTAAGGCGCGCATGCAACGGCATGCTGGTTTAAAGCGCTGCGGCAGGGTAGACTAGCGGCGCATTGACACTATTTACATAAGAGCTTATGCCTTTCAATACTCCGATCCTGCTGACCTGGCTGCGCGTGGCCCTGATTCCCCTGGTGGTGGGCGTCTACTACCTGCCACCCACGCTGCTGCCGGTGGCGGATCAGAATATGGCGGCGACGCTCGTGTTCATCATCGCGGCGATCACGGATTGGTTTGACGGCTTCCTCGCGCGGCGCTGGAACCAGACTTCGGCCTTCGGCGCCTTCCTCGATCCGGTGGCGGACAAGCTGATGGTGGCCGGCGCCTTGCTGGTGCTGGTGCAGCTGGACCGAGCCAACGCCGTGCTGTCCTTCATCATCATCGGCCGCGAGATCGCCATTTCCGCGCTGCGCGAATGGATGGCGCAGATCGGCGCTTCCAAGTCGGTGGCGGTGAACTCGCTGGGCAAGATCAAGACGACGGCGCAGATGGTGGCCATCCCCATGCTGCTCTTTCATGACGTGCTGTGGGGCGCCATCGACACCCAGTTCTGGGGCTCGCGCTTCCTCGAAGTGGCCAGCGTGCTGACCGTCTGGTCCATGTTCTACTATCTGCGCAAGGCCTGGCCGCTGATCAAGGAGCGCGCGGGCCAGCTGGGATAAGTGAATAAACAATTTTCAATATTTCGCTGGCAGCAAACTTTACCATTGACAGGCAAAATAGAACCTCTATAATGCTGGCCTGTTGTTGATGACGCGGGAGTAGCTCAGTTGGTAGAGCGCAACCTTGCCAAGGTTGAGGTCGAGAGTTCGAGACTCTTCTCCCGCTCCAGATTCTGGACAGTCAGTAACAAGTAGTACTAGAAAAAATAGCGGCTTGCTGCTATGATGTTGGACTCCAAATGCGGGAGTAGCTCAGTTGGTAGAGCGCAACCTTGCCAAGGTTGAGGTCGAGAGTTCGAGACTCTTCTCCCGCTCCAGTTTCTTCGGATGCTGGTTGGCGTAGTAAAAGTGGTAACTCCATGCGGGAGTAGCTCAGTTGGTAGAGCGCAACCTTGCCAAGGTTGAGGTCGAGAGTTCGAGACTCTTCTCCCGCTCCAGAATTTCGGATTGCAGCGCGTAACCCGCTGTTTTCTCAGTAAAAGTTCCCTCTGGCGAGGTAGCAAAGCGGTTATGCAGCGGCCTGCAAAGCCGTCTAGGTCGGTTCGACTCCGATCCTCGCCTCCAGACAATTTGAACTCCAAGCGGGAGTAGCTCAGTTGGTAGAGCGCAACCTTGCCAAGGTTGAGGTCGAGAGTTCGAGACTCTTCTCCCGCTCCAGTATTTGAAAAGGGTAGCCGTTGTGGCTGCCCTTTTTGCATTTCACCACACGAAAGAACAGAATGAAACGACTGCTTTCCTCCTGCCTGATTGGCCTGACCCTCACCTTGGCCCTGAGCGCTTGCGAGCGCGCCCAGACGCCGCCGCCGGCTGCCGCCATTCCTCTGCAAAAGATCGATGCGGTGGCTGGCACCGGCAAGGAAGCGCAGCCTGGCGCCATGGCCGTGGTCAACTACACGGGCTGGCTGTATGAGCCGAATGCGCCGCAGCAGCACGGCGCACAGTTCGATTCCTCGAGCGGGCGCGCGCCCTTCAGTTTCCAGCTCGGCGCCGGGCAGGTAATCCCGGGCTGGGACGAAGGCGTGAAGGGCATGAAGGTTGGCGGCAAGCGCACGTTGATCGTGCCCGCCAGCATGGGCTACGGCAGTAGCGGCGCGGGTCCGATTCCGCCCAACGCCAACCTGATCTTTGACGTGGAATTGCTGGACGTACGCTGAGTGTGATATATTGTTAAGCCATTGATTTATATGGGATCAGCGGCTGGTAACGCTGTTTTCCCACTCCAGAATATAAAGGGCAGCCGATGTAGCTGCCCTTTTTGCATTTTTAACTATCTACCATCAGCAACGGAGGCTGCAGTGAGTATTTTTAGAACCAAGGATTTCGACGCCATGCGCGAGGCCAGCGCCAAGCCGGGCGGGCTGAGAAAAGTCCTCGGTCCCATGGATCTGGTCCTGATGGGCATCGGCGCCATTGTCGGCACTGGCATTTTCGTCCTGACCGGCAGCGGCGCCACCACGGCCGGCCCGGCCCTGGTGCTGTCCTTCGTCGTGGCCGCCTTCGCCTGCGGCTTTGCCGCCCTGTGCTACGCGGAATTCGCCTCCATCCTGCCCGTCGCGGGCGGCATCTACACCTACAGCTACGCCATTCTGGGCGAGATCGTCGCCTGGATGATAGGCTGGGACCTGATCCTGGAATATGGCCTGGTGACGTCGGCCGTGTCAGTGGGCTGGTCCGGTTACTTCCAGTCCCTGCTTGGCGGCTTTGGCCTGCATATTCCGGAAGCGCTGTCCGCCGCACCGGGCGCGCTGCCAGGCGTGACCACTTTCTTCAATCTGCCTGCCTTCCTCATCATGATGGTGCTGACCGTCATGCTGTCGCTGGGCGTGCGTGAATCGGTCCGCCTCAACAACATCATGGTGGCGGTGAAGATCAGCGTCGTGCTGCTGTTCATTTTCGTTGGCGCGCGCCATGTGACGCCGCCGAACTGGCATCCCTTCATGCCTTATGGCGCGTCCGGCGTGATGAGCGCGGCGGCGCTGGTGTTCTTCGCCTTCATCGGTTTCGATGCGGTGACCACGGCGGCGGAAGAGGTCAAGAATCCCAAGCGCGATCTGCCGATTGGCATCATCGGTTCGCTGGCTGTCTGTACCGTGCTGTATGTGGTGGTGTCCGCCATCATGACGGGCATCGTGCCCTTCACCCAGTTCAAGGGCATCGACCATCCGGTATCGCTGGCGCTGCAGTTTGCCGGGGAAAACTGGTTTGCCGGTTTCGTCGACCTGGGCGCCATTCTCGGCATGAGCACGGTGATCCTGGTGATGGCCTTCGGCCAGAGCCGCGTGCTGTACGCCATGTCGCGCGACGGTCTGCTGCCCAAGCGCTTGTCCGCGCTGAATGGCAACGGTACGCCTATCGTGGCGACCTGGCTGGTGGGTATCGTCTTCGGCCTGCTGGGTGCGCTGGTGCCGCTGCAGGTGCTGGGCGAGCTGGCGAATATCGGCACCCTGGCGGCGTTCTGCCTGGTGTCGGTAGCGGTGATCGTGCTGCGCAAGCAGCGTCCCGACCTGCCGCGCGCCTTCCGCTGCCCGGGCGTGCCGGTGATTCCCGGCCTGGCGATTCTGTTCTGCGGCGCGCTGATGATCTTCCTCAGCGCCGTGACCTGGATCGCCTTCACCATCTGGCTGGTGATCGGCCTGGTGATTTACTTCACTTACGCCCGCCACCGGTCGGCGCTGAATCAGACCCGCTAATATGCAAGAGGGCAGCCAGTGTGGCTGCCCTTTTTACTTTGGGATGCCGCAAAAGTGTGGTGCGGTCCGGCGCTATAATGATCCGATGGCTACCTCTCCCAAAATCCCCAAGTCAATGCAGCCGCGTGATCCCGACGCGGTCGGTCCGCAGAATGCAGCGGAAAGGCGTCTTTACGACCTTATCATGGAAGGCGTCAATTCTGGCCCGGCCAAAGAGACCAGCATAGAGGAATTGGCTGCCAGTCTCAGGCAACGAATCCGCACCAAGCGATGATGCTGTGGACTTCAAGCTCACTCCAGGGGCCGAGCGTGATGCGCAGTCTATTTCAGACTACTATGCTGATTTGGCGCAAGGCTTGGCAGAGCGGTTTATTTCTGAACTAGTGTCGACGCTGCAGGAGCTATGCGATGAGCCGAATATCGGTTCTCGCCGTTATGCTCATTTCCTGCCGGGCGGTACTTTGCGTAGCTGGCATCTGGATCATTTTCCCTTCATTATCTTTTATCGCATCGACAAGGACGGGCTTGTGGTGCTGCGTATTCTGCATGAGAGCCGGAATCTGAGTCCTCACTTGATCATGGCCTGAAGAAGAGTTGCCCCCCCAGTTAAGACTGAGGCAAAGTAGTGTGCTATAGGGTCAAATTCCCATTGGCAATTTCCGGTTTATCGGGCAAGATTTGGTAAATTTTGATCTATAACTAGGAATTATCAGAGGCCGGGCTGATTAGCAATGGATAACAAACAAGACGGAAATCTGGCAGGTTCTCCCTACCAAGTGATCATCAAAGGGTTCAACCTGGAACCACGACAGGATCTCACGC
>Ga0213872_10001010_pt1 | contig 19644 bp, 14 predicted proteins | sample VelepicomBERX_R2_FD_160071 | JGI IMG/M metagenome (GOLD analysis project Ga0213872, IMG submission 160071) | Rhizosphere microbial communities from Vellozia epidendroides in rupestrian grasslands, the National Park of Serra do Cipo, Brazil - RX_R2 | ecosystem: Host-associated > Plants > Roots >...
GAGACAAAGCAAAGACCCACGTACTGCCAATCTCCGCGCTCGGATTGATGGAGATGACCCGGCAGCGGGCACAGGAAAGCTTGACCGGGTCAATGTTTGTGACCTGTCCATACTGCAACGGTCGAGCAGTGGTGAAGAGTCCGATGACCATGAGCGTCGAAATTCAAAGGGCATTGCATGCCGTGATGCGTCAGAACCCGGAAGTCCACGAAGTTCGAGTCATCGTCAATCCCGAAGTGCTCACCCGTCTGAAAACGGAAGATGAAGAATTGCTGGTCGAGATCGAACGTAAGTATTCCGGCCGCCTGACCTTCCGCACTGATCCTACGTATCACCACGAAAAATTTCTGATTCTTGATGGAGCGAACAATCAGGAATTAAGGACCTAGAGCCGGTAGGGTCGCGCTCCCGCTGGTAGGGCGAGGCTCCCGACTCCGCCCTACCACCCGGATTCACTCGTCGACACTCCGCAGAAGGAAGGCTGCGCCGACGCAAGTGACCACGGTCCCGATCGCGAGGAAAAGCAGATCACCAGCGATAGGACTTATATGTGCTCGATGGAGATTTATGTTTCGAAAGGCCCGGCAAAAATGCGTGAGCGGGAAAAGCTCCGAGCACAAACGCACCGGTCGCGGAAGTTGGTTCAAGGGAGCAAACGCGCCTGACAACAGCATAACTGGTAGAAGGAAGAAAATGGAAAACTGAATTGCCTGGGTTTGAGTACGCGAAAAAACTGAGATCAATAATCCAAGACCAAGCGAGAATAATAGAAACAAAAAACAGGTCAGCGAGAGCAGCAACGGTTGCTGGAACCGAACCCCGAAATGTAGGTTGCCCACGGCGATTGTACTAGCGATCAAAAACATCGAAATGACGAGGTACGGCAATACCTTGCCTACGACGATTTCCGATTGGCGAAGTGGAGTGACTAGCAATTGGGACAGCGTGCCGACTTCTCTTTCTCGGGTCACTGTGCTCGCAATCAATGTCACCGTGAGTAACTGCAGGATGAGGCCAACGATCCCCGGCATGACATAGTCGATAAACGAGAGCTTTGGATTGTATAACGTCTCGATTTTGACGTCCCATGGGGTCATCATCGAAGCAAATTCGTGCCTGACTCCTTCCGATAGTTGTTTACCAAGATCAATGACTTCGTCCGGTAGATTCTCGATGAGGTCGTCCCGCCGTTTGCTTTGGTAGTCGCCAAGTGTTTCCTGCAGCACTCCCTGGACGGAAGGCGCGGTGTTTGTATCCGTTCCGTCTAGTACAGCACGGATCGGGAGCGGTTCCCCGTCGCTCAATCCCCGGCCCCAGCCGCCGGGAATCACTATCGCGGCTTGTACACCGGCTGGGAAAAGTTCAACCCTGCCATTCGGGTCACCGCTCCATGGTTGCCAATTGAAGGCGTCTTTTGCTTTGATCAGATCCAGGAATTCACGGCTCTCCTTGCTTTGATCCACATCGAAATACATCGCCGGAATATCGCGGATGCTTGAATTCTCGAATGCATGCCCGAAAAGAAACGTAAAAAACGGTGGCAACACTATGATCAACAGCATCACACGCCTGTCCCGCCAAACGTGGACGAACTCCTTGTAGGCGATGGCCAGAACCGCATTCCAGGAGATCATGATTTGCGCGCAACCTCCGCCAGTTCTTTCCGAGTCCGATGTTGCCGATAGTACCCCTGAGAATAAGCTTGGAAAACGTCCTCCATATCAGGCTCGGCCCAACTGTACCCCAGAAATTTCAAATGCGGAAAAGGCCAATGGTCTTGCCACGATCTTAGTAACGCGTTTGGATCTTCTACGTGGATCCGCAAATTCCCACTCCGTAGATCAGCTCCGTAAACTCCCTCCAGTTTTCGAAATTCGAACATTGCTGTCATGGCCGGTTCGACCTGAAGCTCGAGAATATGCCCGCTGAGACTCTCCTTGAGGTCGCGCGGCGATCCCCTTGCGATTAGATGCCCTCGATCGATGAACGCTACTGCTGTGCAGCGTTCAGCTTCGTCCATATAGTGAGTTGTAACGAAGATGGTCGTGCCCTGCTGGCTGAATTCGTAAAGCAGATCCCAGATCCGCTGGCGGTGCTTAGGATCCAAGCCGGCAGTTGGTTCATCCAGAAAAAGCAGCGTCGGCTCGTGGATCAGCGCACAGGCCATCGCCAGAAGTTGTTTGTAGCCGCCGGACAATCGCCCGGCTCTTTCTGACTCCCGCAACTCCAGATCCATATCAGCTAGAACTTTCTGTATCCGATCTCTTAATCTGCCGCGTGGGACGCCGTAAGCTCCGCCAAAAAAACGCAGGTTCTCTAGCACCGTCAGGTCCCCATAGAGGCTGAATTTCTGCGGTACGTATCCGAACTTTGACCGGACCCGGAATCGATCCTTCCAAATATCGAGTCCCGCGATTGAACCCGTGCCCCGTGTCGGTTTGGTCAGCCCACAAAGCATACGGATCGTCGTCGTTTTCCCAGCCCCGTTTGCACCCAGAAAGCCGAAGATTTCGCCTCGCCGAACCGACATCGAGATTCTGTTCGTGGCAATTTTCCTGCCAAACCTTTTCGACAGATCCTTAAGAACGATGAGCGGTTCGACCATGTATTTCTAAAAGGATCTGTCCCTGGACTGATCCTTCGGAATCGATACCCCAGAACTACAGGCCAGGTCAAAACATTGCTGCAGGTAGGGATGCGCTCCTGCGCGTCCGGGCGTGCGCGTTTGGCGTCATATGGACGAGCTTCCACGGACGCGCGGGAGTGCGTCACCACCAGCCGCGTCAAAATGCCGCTGACAGACCTATGCGGAAATACGGAACCACGTCTTCAGACTTCACTTTGATCCCATCCGCGACGTGCGCATAATCGAAGCGCCGGTACGGAGTAAAACCTCCTTCAAGATCGAGTGAGGCGTTCTTAAAAATCTTCCAGGTCAAACCAGCCCCCGCCCGAATTTCATAATATTCAACGATGGCGCCATTGAGTTGCGGAACGCCGCGCGACGTGCCGAACCTGTTATCAACTACAAAGGTGTTTTCGCGCAAGTCAGCGCCCGCGAACAAAGTGACCTTGTCCGACAGGAGGTACTGAAGCTGCGGGCGCGGCGGCATTCCTTCAATCAACCATTTGTCGGAAATCTTCCAGTGGACCCCAAACACCGGAAAAATGGCAGGATCAGCATTCACATCCACGTAGACGCCGGCCAGGATAATAAGATCCGAACTGACAAAATAGGAGGCCGCTATCTCAAAAGGAACATTAACATCCCGCGTTTCGAAGTCGCGGCCGTTGCTGTAGATTCCAGGAAGCGCTGCAACCCGTGCCAGAATCGCCGGAGAGACCTGGATATCCGCGCCAACCTCTAAATATTCAGCCTGCAGCGTGTCCGGCATTGGAGCTTGAGCTTTTGGGTAAAAGAAATATCCCAACCATCCGACCCCAAACCGGAGCAACGCGGTATCTCCCACCTGTAGGGATAACACGAATTTGGCTGAACTACTGATCTCCGTGCTGTCCCCGATATCCCTTGAACCTTCCTTCCAGGTGCCACGTCCGAAAAAGGAACTCTCAGCTTGGAGTTCGTAAGATAAGGGCGAGGTGGTAGCCGTCGATGGCGAGATACCCCCCGCACCTCTCAAAGAAATGCTTTGGGCATTCAGCGAACCATCGCTGAGTCCGAAGATCAAAAAAAGAGCCCCAAGCGTTTGTACCGTCGACCTCACTCCGGAACGCATGAGGCGTTTTTAACAAAGCAGGCGAAAACATCAAGCTGGAATCAAAACATCAGCTTCTTGCGTTATCGCGAAGGAAAGCTTTCACGCTCTTCTGAATTTCCCGCATCATCGCTGCCCCAGAGCCGAGTCTTTCGACTCCGCGCAAACCTCCGATTTCCGCAGCAGAGGTCATATCGATTCGCCAGACCAGCGTTGCATCCTGGTTATCCACTTTGACAGGCCACATTTGATAGAACGTCAACACGGCGTAGACGCCTCCGCTGGCATAATACAGGAGGTCAGCCGATTGGTAGCCATCACCAACCGGTTTTCCGTATGAAGCGGACAGACTGACCGCGGCTATGCCATCGGCGTCGAACATTTGCCAGGTTTGTGAAGTCGGAGAAGAGCCGCGTCCACCACCAATCGGCGTCGAAGAGATAAGCGAACTAAAATTGGATCGCACGTTCCCGCTTTCCCGGATCAACTGAGCAACTTCCTGATCGGCCCGGAGCGCGGAACCGCTTGTGTCATAGGGCGCTTGTCCGCCAAGACCGCCGGAAGCAAAGCTTTGCGCCCGTCCGGCGAGAACTTTACTCCAGAATGTGACCACGCTTGCCGGCATTGCGCCTTCACTCGAACCGCCCGGACTAAACAGCTTCACCTCAGCGCTGCTGAGTTGCAGTTTGGAGGCGTCTCCCGGCAATTTCAGCGTCGCGTCGACAAAGGCTTTAACCGAAGAATTTGACCGCACCGACGCGAGACCCTGAAATTCACCCGGGCTGCCTCTACCTGAAATATCCCCTTGAGCGTACACCTTCAATTCCGGATGACTGACTGGATTCCATCGTGATTGAAGAGCCAGGGTCGTTTTCACCGGGGCGCGAACGACATAAGCGGTTTCAACGGCCAACCCGCGTGCAAAACTCATTCCGCGTCCTTTAGCAGCCAACACATCGCCGCCTGCCATTTTCCCAAGATCGGCATCTTTGAACACCGATAAGGACCGGAGATCGGCAATCGGGTCTGCCTTGCTTGCTAATGGTCCTAACACGCTGATCGCGACAGCAAAAACCGAGAAAAATATTCTGTACCTCGCGCAGCGTCCTCCAATTAAGAGATTTGCTGTTCTCAAAGCTTCGCACGATACCCTTGCCCCTAAAGAGCGTCAACCGGCGTGTCGGCTGAGGGCGGGGACTTCGCTGGTCCTCCCTTTCGATTTTTTGTTGGCGCCCTCCCTGCTCTTACCTATGTTCTTCCCGCCCTATGGAACCTGATTTGCAATCATTGGTCGACGCCGGCAAACTAAACGTCAAAGCTGCGGCCGCGCTTGACCAGCTGAAACCGCAAACCTTCTGCCTCCACAAAAGTTGGGGGTTCGGACAGATAAGCAGTTGGAACCTCCTTCTGAATCAGATTGTCGTCGACTTCGACACAAAGAAGAACCATCCGATGCAGCTGCAGTACGCCGCTGAAACGCTTCAAGCGTTACCGGACTCGCATATTTTTGTGCGCAAAGTCAAGGAACCCGCTGTACTTCGCGACTTCGCAGAGAATGACGTCCCACAACTGGTCGAGCTCGTTTTACAGAGCTTCGGTGGCAAAGCGACCCAGGAACAGTTGCAACGCGCGCTCTCGCCGGAGGTTGTCTCCGAGGGCGATTTTAAGAAGTGGTGGGACAACGCCAAAAAGACTTTACGGAAGGATGGACGATTCTCCTTGCCCGCCAGAAAGGCCGAACCGATCACGATGCGCGATGGATCAGTCTCGTTCCTGGATGAGTTGATCACTTCGTTTCAAAAAGCGCACCGGTTGAAAGACCAACTGAATTCTCTCGACCAGATCCTGAAGAATCCGGATGCGTTTGTGGCGAAAGAAAAAGAGCTGCAGCCGCTTGTTTCCCAGATTGAAGAGATCGCAACTCGGAACCAGCGCCTGAACCCCTCTCAGGCCATCGAGCTCTTGGTTTCCCGTGACGAGCTTTGCGCGAAGCTGCCTGAACTTAACAAGGGCCCAATCGGGCTGCCTGATCTGCTCAGAGAGCATGAACAGAGGCTCGGTGAAATCATCTCTCATGTACCCGCCAACAAACAGCGTCGGGTCCTGGTCGAATTTCCTCAAACTTTTCCTGGCGATTGGGTTACCCGCCTGATCGTGATTCTTCAATTTGCGGGGTTTCGCCTCATCGGAGAGATCGCCAAGATCCTTGTGGAGCATGGTCAAACCGAAGAACTCCATCAGACGCTTAACCGCACCATAAAGGAGCACTCGATTTCCTCAGAGGCGCTGTATTGGCTTTGCAAGGAGCGTGGCGCCGGCGCTTTTGCGGACTTGATCGACTATGAATTAATGACCTCTATCTTCAGCGCACTCGAACGCGATCAATTCAACGAAAGTCGGCGCGGCTCAAGGCTGCACGATCTATTGATCGACGATCGGGATCTCGTTTCGGACCTCATGATCAACGCTCCCTTAGCCCAGGCCCGTGACCTGATGCGCCGGATGATGTTAACGCCAGCTATCGAAGAGCTCAATAAGAGGTCGCTCATGGCGCGGATGATCAAGACCCATCCGGAACTGCAGTCCATGTTGACTGGTGACTCCGAGGACAGGGAGGCAGCACTGATTGTGTCCTGGACGAGTCTGCAGAAACGAAAGGAAGAATACGACGACTTGATCACCAGAAAAATCCCGGAGAACACTAAAGAAATCGGCATCGCGCGTTCTTACGGAGACCTTCGGGAAAACTTTGAGTTTAAAGCCGCCAAAGAGATGCAGACAGTGCTAATGAGGCGAAAGGCCGAACTCGAGGATATGCTGGCGAGAGCACGGGGATCGAACTTTGAAAACGCGGACACCTCCCAGGTTTCAATCGGGACAAAGGTTACGCTCCGTGAAAACAGTTCCGGCGAAACGCTCGAGTACAAAATCCTTGGTGCGTGGGACAGCGCGCCGGAACAGCATGTCGTCTCCTACCAAACGGCGATCGGGCAAGCATTGCTCGGCAAGAAACCCGGCGAGACGGTCGAACTGCCGACCGAAACAGTTAGCCGGCACGTCGAGATTGTCGAGATTGAGCCGTACAACGTCGCCGAAGTCGCAATGTAGGGCGCGCTCCTGCGCAATTCGGTCATCTGCGTCTCCTCGCCACGTGGACATGTTTCCCCGGGTGCGCGGGAACGCATCCCTAGCCCGCAAAAATCACGCGCTGGGAGAATCGACGAGCTCATTGCGGGCTGGAAAGCTCTTGAACAGACGCTGCGCGTCTGTTCAAAACCTCTTTTACAATTACGGATTCGAACCAACCTGTTTTTAGACTCTTCAAAGAGCAGCAGAATGGTCCGGCGTAGCCGGAGGATTCTGCTGCCTGAGCCTGCATCGCTCACAAATCTCTGAAGATTTGTGAGCGATGCAGGCTGCTATGAAGCCTTGCGGCTTAGGAAATATTCAGGCTAGAATTGCGCATGTCTCTAACGATCATCTCTGATGTCCGAGCACGACAGGTCCTCGATTCGAGAGGGAATCCGACAATCGAAGTCGACATAGAACTAACCGGCGGCGCAGTTGGCCGTGCCATCGTTCCGAGCGGGGCAAGCACCGGGGAACACGAAGCCTGGGAACTGCGTGATGGCGAGAAAGACAAGTATCTCGGCAAAGGCGTCTTGAAAGCCGTAGACAACGTCGAAGAGAAGATTGCCGAGGTCATTACCGGCATGGACGCGCTTGATCAGGTCGGTATCGATAGCGCGATGATTGCGCTCGACGGTTCCCCTAACAAAAAGGAGCTCGGCGCTAATGCGATCCTCGGCGTGTCGCTTGCGGTTGCGCACGCCGCCGCCGCCCAACTTGATCTTCCGCTGTTTCGTTATCTGGGCGGCCCAAACGCTAAGGTGTTGCCGGTTCCCATGATGAATATCATTAACGGTGGCGCCCATTCGGATGCACCGATCGATTTTCAGGAATTCATGATCATGCCGAAGGGAGCCCCAAACTTCTCCGAAGCGCTTCGCTACGGTACGGAGGTCTTTCACGCACTGAAGAGCGTGCTCAAAGCGCGCGGCCTTTCTACTGCGGTCGGTGACGAAGGAGGTTTCGCTCCAAACTTGAACGGTGTTGAAGACGCCCTTGACACCATCGCAAAGGCGGTCGAAAAGGCCGGCTACAAGCTCGGTGAGGAGATCTTCTTTGCACTCGATGTAGCCTCCAGCGAATTTTATAACGCCGACTCAGAGACCTACATTTTCAAGAAATCGGATGGCTCCAAAAAATCCGTGGATGAACTCGTGGCCTTCTATCAGCTCCTTTGTTCGAAATACCCTATCATCTCGATTGAGGATGGCTGTTCGGAAAATGACTGGGCAGGCTGGAAGAAGCTAACCGCGGCCCTAGGTGAAAAAGTTCAGCTCGTCGGCGATGACCTGTTTGTCACCAACGTAGAGTTCCTTCGCAAAGGAATCGAGGAGGGCGTCGGTAATTCGATCCTTGTTAAAGTGAACCAGATCGGTTCCCTCAGTGAAACGTTGGACGCTATCGAGCTCGCCAGAGAGAACCGCTACACCGCCGTCATCAGCCATCGATCGGGTGAGACGGAAGACACAACCATAGCCGATATTGCGGTCGCGACGAATGCCGGGCAGATCAAGACCGGCTCTCTTTCCCGCACCGATCGCATCGCCAAATACAATCAACTTCTCCGAATAGAAGAAGAACTTGGTGACAACGCTCAGTATGGAGGTAAAATGCGCTGAGTGAGAGGCGGCTCGGTGTACGATGACTACGACCAACCGAAAGATGACTGGATCCGTTCACTCCTGAACAGGATCCTGTATCTTCTGGTTTTCGTTGCCGCATTCATTCTTTTGATTTGTTGGTTCCTGCCGTTGGCAAAGGAACAACAGCGTCAGCAGCACGCCTTGCAGGCCTTAAAGCAACAGGTCGAACAAGAGAAAACAAATTTTAACAAACTAAGCAAAAAGCTGACTCTGCTGCAAAACGATCCCGCTTACACGGAGCTCTTGGCGCGAGATAAGTTGGATCTCATGAAACCCGGTGAAACCATTTTCAGGATGGACCCGGCGCCTGAACGGTAGGGCGCGACGAAGCGCGCCCCTACCAAACGATCCGGCTAGGACGCGACGAAGCGCGTCCCTACCGAACGATCCGGTAGGGCCAAGTTTCACCTTGGCCGTGGCGCGTGACGACGAATTCGGATCCTCCGGCTACGCTGGAATGATGCCGGTATTTTTCGTTGTTCCTGTCGAGCGTCGCCGACCTTGAGATGTCGTCCTCGCATTCGTCGTCACGCGCCGCGGCTCGGACGGAGCCTCGCCCTACCCTCTCGCCACTGTTCGATCACCTCGAAGTAAGCGGATTCCAGCGCTTCGATCTGGCGCGGTTGCGCAAACTCGGCAGCCACCGTACGTGATGCTTCCCTTGCCATTTCCGTCCAGCGTCCCGGATTTTCAGCCAGCTCAAACAAAGAGTTCGCCAACATTTCGAAATCTCGTTCGGCAACCAGCAAACCGTTCACGCCATCGGTCACGGCTTCGGGGATACCGCCATGCCGGGTGGCTACCACCGGTAGCCCGCTGGCCATTGCCTCCAGCATCGAATTCGGTACTCCTTCCTGATTAGAATCCGGCGGCAACTCGCTCGGATGCACAAAAATGTGCGCGCTTTCAAAAAGCTTACGCAATTCGTTCTGGTCGAGAAATCCGGCAAAGGTCACGGCCCTTTTCAGCTCTAGTTGAACAACCAACTCCTCCAGTTCCCGGCGCAGAGGGCCCTCTCCCGCTACTACAAAACTGGATTTCGGGAATCTCGTTGCGAATCTTGCGAATGCGCGCAACGCGGTCGCCAATCCCTTTTTTGGGACCAACCGGCAGGCTTGCACGAGTCTCCACGCACCGTCCGGCGGGGCCTTCCTGACTCGGTAGGGAAATTCTCCCAAAGGGATTCCTGTGCGATTTAATCGAATCTTGTTCGGGTCGCAATCGAGTTCAATCAAACGCTCTGCAATCGATCGGCTGCGGACCAGAACAAGTGGGAGCAACCTAAGTAGCTTTCGCAAATTGGCCTCATACCCTCGCTCCGTTTCTCGACGCTGAACATCCATTCCGTGAAAGGAAACGACGCATGGGCGATCCCAGCGTTCGATCAGCGGAAGCAAATGGACCCCGGTGTTGCCAAAGTAGACATGCATCAGATCCGGATCGCGCCGCAGCAGGAGTCGGCGCATTGTTTCGAACTCTCCCCGGTAAACCAGCGCAGGCGCCCGGGCCACATATTTCAAAAATCCGCGATGAATCAAGTGGGTTCTCGGTCGATCGAGCAGCTCCAGATCCGGGAATGGATAGCGATCGGCATTTTCCCTGATTTTGGTGATCACAAAAGTATCGACCTTTCGCAGGGATGTGATCTGGCGATAGATATGCAGCATCTCCGCCTTGAGAAAATAAGTGCAATAACTGGCTACGACCGGTTTCACGGCGGAAGGACACGGAGAAGGGGACAAGGGCACGGAGAGGATTTTACCACAGAGACACTGAGCTCACCGAGACAGAACCAAATCTAAATCCCTCTGATCTCCGTGTTCTCTGCGCCTCTGTGGTAAATTTTTCCTCCGTGTCCTCCTTTCCTCTCTGCGCCCTAAAGACCCAAAAACTTCTGAAGCGCCCTTTTGAAATCCTCGATCCCGGTTCCGTTGAGAGCAGCCATCGGCACCACGACTTCGCCGTGGAACCGTTTTCGGATCGCCCCCAGATTTTTTTCGGCGTCTGGAAGATCCATTTTATTGGCTGCTATCATCCAAGGTCGTTGGCTGAGCGTCGGATCATACAGATCAAGTTCACGTCGCAGAGATCGAAGGTCTTCGATCGGGTCACGCCCTTCGCTACCAGCAACGTCGAGAACAAAAACCAACAGCTTACAGCGCACGATGTGGCGCAGAAAATCATGACCGAGCCCGACGTTCTGATGGGCTCCAGCGATGAGGCCTGGGATATCTGCGAGTGTTGCTCGCTTGTATCCATCGAATTCCACAACGCCTACGACCGGATTCAGAGTCGTAAACGGATAAGGGGCAACCTTAGGATGCGCTGCAGAGATTTTGCCAAGGAGCGTCGACTTTCCCGCATTCGGGTAGCCCACAAAACCGACGTCGGCAATCTTACGAAGTTCCAGCAAAAAGTAGCCTTCCTCCCCGGGTTCGCCCTCGGTGAACTGCCGCGGCGCACGATTAGTAGAGCTCTTGAAATGGGTATTCCCTCTCCCACCAGAACCTCCCCGGCACAGAATGAGCTCTTCATTTTCCCGTAAGAGATCGGCCACCAACTCACAGTCTGCCGGCGCAATGACCAGCTTGGACTGAGGCTTATCCGGCATCTCTTCCTCCGGGGGACATCTGACTACTTGAGCAGGGATCCGGTAAACCAGCGTGCCTACCGGCACCTTATAGATCGCGTCTGTGCCGGCCTTACCGTACATATCCTTGCCCATGCCGTGTTCGCCGCGCGTTGCTCTCAGCAGGGGTCGATAATAGAAGTCCACGAGGTTGTCGGTATGTACGTCCGCCCGCAGAATGATGTCACCTCCCTTGCCCCCATCGCCGCCGTTTGGGCCACCTCTAGGCACAAACTTTTCTCGTCGAAAACTGACACATCCGTTTCCGCCATCACCGGCTTTCGCATGAATTCTGATCTGATCGACGAACATGGGCTAAAACGGTTTTGCGTTTTGAGTTTTGGGTTTTGAGTGACCGTGGCGTAGCGGGAGCTCCGGTTTTTGCTTCCCTGGCGGCCGATCGTGAAAAGGCGCCGGAGCCTTCGTTACGCAAAACTCAAAACCCTAAACCCTAAACTCAAAACTCTAGGCCCACCCCTACACCAGCAGCGACTCGTACATTTTCTTTGTTTCGGCGGCGATCGTGGCCCAGCTGAATTTCTCGACGGCTCGTTTGCGTCCCGCTTCACCAAACTTTTGACGCAACCGTTCGTCCCTCATCAGTTGATTAATCTTTTCGGCGAGATCACGGGAAAATTTGTCTGGATTCACCGGCTCGAACGGGCTCTCCTGCATCTGCTCCAATGGTACTAGAAAACCGGTTTCACCGTCGACCACCACCTCTTTAATTCCTCCGACCGCCGAGGCGACGACCGCGGTTTCACACGCCATGGCCTCCAAGTTTATGATTCCAAAGGGCTCATAGATCGAAGGACAGCAAAAAACCGCCGCATGGCTGTAAAGCTGATAAACAACGTCTTTCGGAACCATTTTCTCGATCCAGATGACCCCATCCCTTTTGCTTTGCGCTTCGGCCACCGCTCGCTTCATTTCCTCGGCAATCTCAGGAGTATCCGGCGCTCCGGCACAAAGAACCACCTGAAAACCAGGCTCCATGTATTTTATGGCGTTCACGAGGTGAATAATGCCCTTTTGCCGAGCGATTCGACCGACGAACAGAATGAACGGCTTGTTCGGATCGATCCCGTGTTTTGCCAACTGATCACGCGACTCACGTGGATAGTATTCTTCGGGATCGATCCCGTTGTAGATGATCCGGATTCGTTTAGCGTCAACGTTGAAGAGCCGCAGCACGTCACGACGGGTTTCCTCGGACACCGCAACGACAGCATCGGCCATTTCGATAGCCGTCTTTTCCAGCCAACTTGAGCAGTCGTAGCCGTACCCCAACTGCTCCCGCTTCCACGGGCGGAGCGGCTCCAGCGAATGAACTGTCAGGACCATCGGGATATGGTAGTTAAGCTTGGCCAAAATCCCGCCAAAATGAGCGTACCAAGTGTGGCAGTGGACGACGTGTGCATCTACACCAACCGTGTTGAAATCGGTACAACGCCGGATTGCCCCAAATACCGAATTCAGATTCTTCGGGCAATGGAACGTGGCCGTATTGACGCCGAATCCGCGCACGGTCAGGTTTGACTGATCAATTTCCTGGTCTCCAAAGCTACGTACTTCGACATCCATTATCTTCGCCAATCCGCGGCTCAGGTAATCGACGTGAACACCTGCACCCCCATAGATGTAAGGAGGATACTCGTTCGTCAGAAGAAGGGCTTTCATGGTGAGAAGAAGAATTCAAGGGCTTGAGAGGGGCAGAAGTCAAGGAGTTCAGGAGTTACAGGAGTTCAGGAGTTGTAGGAGTTTAAAACCTTTAGCCGGAAAAAAACGCCGGATATTCGAGTTGATTCTGCACGGCGCTGAATTGTTTGGCGCGCAGAAAGCGAAACAGGAGGCCATCTTGCAAAACGAAATCCGCCGTTTTCATTCTGTAACTCCTGACTCCTGACTCCTGAACTCCTGAACTCCTGAACTCCTGAACTCCTGAACTCCTGAACTCCTGAACTCCTCACTCCTCGCTCATTTAAAAACGATCGGGATAATCAGAATCGCCAAAATGTTCGCCACTTTGATCATCGGATTGATGGCAGGTCCGGCCGTGTCCTTGTATGGATCCCCAACAGTGTCGCCAGTGACGGCTGCCTGGTGCGCCGGTGATCCCTTCCCACCATGGTTGCCTTCCTCGATGTATTTTTTGGCGTTGTCCCAGGCACCGCCGCCCGACGTCATCGAGATCGCCACAAACAATCCAGTCACGATCGTACCGACCAACACGGCTCCCAAAACCACATACCCGAAAAATGATGCAACGACGACAAACAAGACCGGAAGCAGTGCCGGAACGATCATTTCTTTCAGCGCTGCCTTCGTCACGATGTCTACGCACTTTCCATATTCCGGAGTGTCAGTCCCAGTCAAAATGCCAGGTTTAGCCTGGACCTGACGCCGGACCTCTTTCACAACCGCACCGGCAGCCTTGCCCACGGCCTGCATACTGAATGAGCTGAAAAGGAACGGTAAAAGACCGCCAATGAACAAACCGATGACGACCTGAGGCTGCTCCAGAGAGTAATCGGAAGACTGCATTTCGCGTCCACCGACCGCCGAGAAGTGGGCTCTCAGTTCAGAGACATACGAACCGAATAGAACAAGTGCAGCGAGTCCGGCGGAAGCAATCGCGTACCCTTTAGTAACCGCTTTCATCGTGTTCCCGACGGCATCAAGCTCGTCGGTGATCGCTCTGGTCGACTTCGGCAGATCGCTCATTACCGCGACGCCGCCCGCGTTGTCTGTGATAGGGCCAAAGGCATCGAGCGAAATAATGATTCCCGCCATGGAAAGCATACTCATAACGGCGATCGCGATTCCATAGAGCCCGGCGCAGTAGTAACTTGAGATAATTGCCAATCCAATAAAGAGCACCGGCAAGGCGGTTGCCTGCTGGCCAATAGCCAGCCCGGCAATGATATTGGTGGCATGACCCGTCTCCGACGCCAGAGCAATCTTCCGGACGGGTCTGAACGAAGTCGATGTATAATAGTTCGTGATGGTAACAATGATCCCTGTCATCACTAGTCCGATCACAGCTGACAGATACAGTTGGTCGGGAGTGTAAGTAGATTGGCCGACCTGAATCGCCCCGGGAAACAGTAGTTTCGTGGCCGGCCAATAAAGAATCGCCGAGACCAGGCCGTTCACGGTGACCGCCTCGACGAGCACCTGTGTTGGATTGGTTTTCCGGAAGTTAACCCACCAGATACCCGCGATCGCTCCGATCACCGAAATGCCTCCGAGCAGAAATGGGAATACCACTGCTTCCGGAGATTTAGGAATGGTCAGAAAGCCGACCAGAATCACTCCGATCACACTGACAGCATAAGTCTCGAAAACATCGGCAGCCATCCCTGCACAATCGCCGACGTTATCTCCAACGTTATCCGCGATCGTAGCGGGGTTTCGGGGATCGTCTTCTTCGAGGTTACTCTCAATTTTGCCGACTAAATCTGCCCCAACATCTGCCGCTTTGGTATAGATTCCGCCTCCCAGCCGGGCAAAAACACTAATCAAGCTGGCACCGAGGGCCAAACCCACTAAGCTGCTCACCGCCTGTTCCTGGCTTGCCAGAATGGCCTCTCCCATCTTGTAGTAGAGGCCGACTGCCAGCAAAGCCAGCCCGACAACGAGCAGTCCCGTCACGGCTCCGCCGTTAAAGGCCACACGAAGAGCTGCATGCTTCGAGTTCATCGCCGCTTGCGCGGTTCGACAGTTCGACAAGACGGCGACACGCATCCCAATGTAGCCTGCTGCCATCGAACAAGCAGCCCCGATCAGGAACCCAAACGACGTATAAAACCCTTTCGCAAAGATCAGAATTACGAAGATTATCGCGGCGATTAGCCCGACCGAAGCGATCTGCCGATTCAAATACGCCTTCGCCCCTTCTTGGACCGCCCCGGCGATCTGACGCATGCGTTCATTACCGGGTGAACAGGAGATCACCAATCGAATCAGATAATACGCGAAGCCGAGACCCACCAGCGCACACAGCAGCGCCAACCAAACACCGGACCGCAAAAGCAAAGCTGCCAAAAACGGGACAATCATATTTCAACTAAGAAGAAGGGAACTAGTGGCTGACCAACTGGACTTTTGCAACCTGCAACGCAATCATTTTCTCACGTGGCTCAGGATTGCTTTCTGCGCATGCAGTCGGTTTTCGGCTTGGTCGAAGATTGTCTTGGCATGCTTCTCCAAGGTCTCTTCGGTGATCTCTTTTCCGCGGTATGCGGGCAGACAGTGCAGCACGAGAGCTCCGGAAGCCGCTCGAGCCACCAGTTGTTCGTTTATCTGAAACGACTCAAGTTCCCTGAGGCGTTCGGTGCTTTCGTTTTCAAACCCCATGCTTACCCAAACGTCGGTATAGAGCACGTCCGCCCGGTCAGCGCCGGCAATGGGATCATCTGTGACGATGATTTTCCGATTTGTCAGTCTCGCCAAGAGCGAAGCGTCCGGCCGATAGTTCCTCGGAGCCGCAATTCTTAGTTCGAACCCGAGCCGCTCGGCGGCCCAAATCCAGGAACGCGCGACATTGTTGTTACCATCGCCTACGAAGCACACAATCAAATCGTCCAGGCTCCCGCGCTTTTCCAGTATGGTCAGAAGGTCAGCTAAGATCTGGCAAGGATGTTCCTCATCGGTCAACGCGTTAATCGTCGGAATCAGGCCATATTCGGCAAACTTCTCAACATCAAGCTGAGCAAAGGTTCGTATCACCGTGCCGTGAACCATCCGCCCAAGAACCCGGGCCGTATCGATGATCGGTTCTCCTCTGCCCAATTGAATATCGTTTTGCGAAAGGAATATGACGCTTCCCCCGAGTTCGCGGATGCCAACTTCAAAACTGACTCGCGTGCGAGTCGATGGCTTACTGAAGATCAGCGCCCAGGTTTGTCCACAGAGAGGCCGCTCCGAAGCATTGTCCCGATCTGCCTTAATTTTCGTCGACAACGTCAGCAGATTCGTGAGTTCTTCACCGGTCTGGGATTCAATCGAAAGAAAATGCTTTATCATGAAACTATCGCCGTCAGAGTCCTGCTGAGGATTAACACGGCCTCATCGATTTCCTCCCTCGACACGATGAGCGGAGGCAACCAGCGGATCACCGACGGGCCAGCTGGCACCGTAAGGAGGCCGTTTTGCATTAACTCAGTCACGACTGTCTGGGAAGGCGTTTTTCCGCTCGCACCCAGGGCACCTAACTCCTCTCCCAGCTCAATTCCCAGCATCAAACCCATACCGCGGACTTCTTTTATTCCCGGGATAGCCGCGAGCTTCTGTTTTGCGTAATCGCCCTGGGCCCGGGCATTTGCTAGCAATCCGTCCCTTTCAATTGTGTTCAAAACCGCCAAAGAGGTTGCGCAAGCGAGGGGCGTCCCCCCGTAGGTCGTACCATGGCTCCCCGGTTGCAATAGATCACACAGATCAATCGCGCCACCCGCCAGGCGTTGAATCTCCCTCTTACGAATCCAGGTAGCCCCCAATGGGAATCCGCCGCCGATCCCCTTTGCCCAACTCACCGTGTCCGGCACGAAATCCTCGTCCACAATCTCTTTCCACCCGCACCAGTTTCCCAGACGACCCAGTCCACACTGGATTTCATCCAGCATGAGAAGCATTCCATGCCGGTCGCAAATACTTCGCAACCCCAGCAGGAATTCTCTCCTAGCGGGATAAATGCCACCCTCGCCTTGGACCGGTTCAACGAGAATGGCCACAGTTTCGCCGGTTATCGCCTTTTCAACGGCGTTCAAGTCATTGAATGGCAGATGATTAAACCCAGCCAGCAATGGAGCGAACCCCTGTTTGACCTTCTCTTGACCCGTCGCCGATATCCCTGCCATGGTTCGCCCGTGAAAGGATCGGTGAAAAGTCAGGATTTCAAATCTCGGTTTGTCACCGGCCGCGTTCCCTGTGCACTCATTCCCAAATTTTCGTGCCAGCTTGATCACTGTCTCATTGGCTTCGGCACCGCTATTGGAGAAAAAAACCTTGCCTGCCGAGCCAACGATCCCGACGAGTTTACGGGCGAGCTCGGCTTGAGGACGCGTAAAATAAAGGTTCGAAGTGTGAATCAACTCCCGTGCCTGCCGATCCAGCGCCTCGATGATACGCGGATGTGCGTGGCCGAGAGTGGAGACGGCAATACCCGCTCCGAAATCCAAATACTCTTTCCCATCCTCATCCCACACGCGGGAACCCTCTCCGCGAACCAAAACAACATCGTACCGGCCGTAACTAGGCACGACGAACTCTTCGAAGAGCTGCTGAGTCTCTGAGTCTATGGCTGTCATCGGAAAATACGGAGGATAGCCTGTCGCACCTATTCGCACAAGCGTGGGGATACGGTCGTCACCGGACGCCGTAGCCGAGCGCCGGCTTCCATTGGCCTTCACTGGCGAACGCTCGCGAGTGCGCCAAACAGACTAACGAACACCGCATGCTTTCGGGTTGACAGCCGGCTCTATGAAGTCTTATAAGAGCCCTGGCCTTAATTATTTCGTGATTCGAAGAAATTCGGTGGCAAATCGCCCTTATTCTCGACTTGCCACTGATCGTTTCAGCACAAAGAATTAAGCTGTTAACCTGTCCTCCAGCACGACCTCTTAACATTACCAAACTTCAAGAATTCGAAGGAGTTGCCACGATCATGCGCATCAAGTTCCCCCATCTCTTGCCGATCGTAGCCGCGCTAGCGACTACGATGTCGGTCGGGTTCGCTACCGAGCTCGATCTCTGGTTTACCCCGATGGCGTCCGAGGGTCCGATGAAAGAACCCCTCCTTAAATGGATGAAAGACACTCTCCCAAAGGAGCTGCCCGGCGTGACCGTCGGTGATAACTATGGACCCCCGATTTATCAGGACGGCCAGCAAAAGTTCATTGTGCAAGGGCGCAAAGGAAAGCCAGACGTAATCGAGGCGGTTCTGGAAGGGATGATTGCCTACCAAAGAGCCGGTCTGCTCGCCCCGGTCGATGATCTTTTTAACAAATGGCCAGACAAGGACCAATTCATCCCGAGTACGATCAAAGCGCTGACTCTCAACGGTAAACTCTACGGTGTGCCGTACAACACGAACGTGCGAGTCCTGCTCTATCGGAAAGATTTGTTCCAGAAATACGGGATGACTCCTCCAAAAACCTGGGACGAAATGCTTCAGGACGCGGCTACGATCTCGGCGAAAGAATCGGGGGTCGCGGGCCTCGGGCTTACGACGAAGAATGGCAGTGTGAGAACATTTCAGGAATTTATTTCGTTTTTTTTCCAGGCTAACAACGGGGAAAACCCGTACAAGTATGATGACGCCGGCAAGAAGTGGGCGATGAATACTTCGCCCGAAAAGTTGGGAGAGGTTCTCAAGCTCTATAGCGATTGCTTTTTCGCCGGCAATCCATCCGCCGTGAACCAGAACACACGCGGAAACGATTATCAGGCGACCGACACCGACTATGTTTCCGGCAAGAGCGCCATGGTGCCAATGGGCCCGTGGATCTATCAGTATCGCGCAAATGGAGAGGTCGCGAAGAAAATCCTGGAGGAGGAAACCGGCGTGCTCCCGCTTCCCCTTCCACCGGGTGGAGTTCAGGCGACCTACCTGGAAGTCAAGCCAATCTCCATCAACGCTTTCTCCAAAGAAAAGGATGCGGCCTGGGATCTCGTCAAGGCGCTTACGAGCAAGGAGTTTGTTGCCAATGCCAACCGGATCGAGGGCGTCAATCCGCCTCGCAAGGATGTCGCGGAGTTACCTGAATTCAAAAATGACTGGTGGGAACAAGCCTTTATCGCACAATTGCCCACCGGAGTCGCACTGGCCCCGATCAATTGGGGACTTGTCATAAACGACATCACGGAAGCGATGCAAAAGGCGATATACAAAAATCAGGCGCCCGAAGATGCCGGAAAGGAGCTTTACAATACGCTCGATCAAAGGGCTAAAAACAATCAGCTATAATTTTCCTTAAAAGGGCGGAGCACTGCGGCTCAGGCGGAGCTTCGCCCTACCCGGAGGTTCGAGCTAGGACGCGACGAAGCGCGTCCCTACCAAACGATCTGGTAGGGCCAAGTTTCACCTTGGCCTTGTGGCGACAAAGCAGGCCCTCTCCGAATCACGCGCCGGGACGCTTCGCCTACACCCTGCCTCCCCTTCTCGGCCTCTCACTTTGCATTTAGATTTGGCCAATGAGCTCGGTCCCTCGCTCAGCAAATAGCCCGGTCACGCTCTGGCAAAATCTCAGCAGAAAGGGTTTCGGCTACGCGATTCTTTTCCCTGCGCTTCTGGTCATCCTCGGGCTGAATCTCTACCCGACGATATCCGGAATTCTGACCTCTTTTACAAACCAGTCTCTGATCGATCCGGGCCACTCCTTGTTTGTCGGACTCGAAAATTACTTCAAGCTCCTGAGAGATCCGGTTTTTCAAATTTCGCTCCTGCATTCCCTGCAGCTCACTTTTTCCGCGGTAGTGCTTCAGGTCATTTTGGGCTTGGTAATGGCGCATTTGTTGATCCAGAAAG
>Ga0213872_10001011_pt1 | contig 19642 bp, 13 predicted proteins | sample VelepicomBERX_R2_FD_160071 | JGI IMG/M metagenome (GOLD analysis project Ga0213872, IMG submission 160071) | Rhizosphere microbial communities from Vellozia epidendroides in rupestrian grasslands, the National Park of Serra do Cipo, Brazil - RX_R2 | ecosystem: Host-associated > Plants > Roots >...
GGACTTTTAAAGTCCACTTGCGCGGCTCCATTGGGTGGAATGCTTACGTCCTTCGAAGCCAGGACCCGGCCATCGAGCATCAGGCTGACCGTCCGATTCGCAGCCGGCGTAGCCCACCCGGCGATGGTCGCCGTCAGCCGCGTATGTGTCGCGTCATAGACGTGCGCCGGCACCGTAACGTTCTCCACCGCCCAGTTCGGAGTAGTCACAGCTCCTACCGGATAGATGTTGAGACTGGTGTGCGAGCCGAGCTGCATATCCTTAAAGGCGGGCGGCATGGAACTTTGCTGCATGTCGCTGATGAGGTGGACGTTCAGCCGCATTCCGGAGGTCTGATCCATCACCCGCATTGCTCTGGCAAATTCGCCAAACGAACTTGCCAGATCGTCCGGCTGTAGCCGCTCGATAGCGGCTGCTGCTGCATCGCGGTTTGTGTCGGCCGGGGTCAGTGCCTCCACACGCGAATCGATTGCCACAACCTGCACCAGCGCGTTTCCCGGCAAGGCATTCAGGACCCGCCGTGCCTGATCCTTCGCCTGCTGCAGACGCTGGTCTGCGCGCATGCTGAAAGATCGGTCGATGGCGACGATGACCAGCCTGCGCCGGTTTCCGAGCGATGTCGTTCGATTGATAAAAGGGCTGGCAAATGCCAGTGCCAGCAGCGTGATCAGCGCCATGCGCATGGCGAGCAGCACCAGGTAGCGCAGCCGCCGGTGCAGCACCGAGCTTTGTACCCGGCGTTCGAAGAACATCAGCGAGCTGAATGGCTGAGGGGTTCGTTTGAACTGGCGCAGCAGGTGCAGCCACAGCGGCAATGCCACCGCAGCAATCCCGAGCAGAAACCACGGAGAGAGAAAGCCCATCACATTCTCCCCTGACGTATGGTGAAGTACTCACGCAATGCCTCGTCGAGAGGACGATCTGTGCGCAGCAGGAAGTAATCCATCCCCGCGGACTGCGCCTTCGATCGCAAGCTCTCGATATGCGCGCCGATCTTTGCGGGGTATTCGGTGCGGGCATAGTCCGGCGAGGCCTCGATGGCGTCGCCGCTTTCCATGTCGATGAGCAGCGCAGCGTCACCGATTACCGGTGCAAGTTCTCTCGGGTCCAGCACATGAAACAGAATGAGTTCATTGCCGCGGAAGCGAAGCGGTTCCACGGTTCGGATGATCGTATCGGGCTGTTCGAAAAAATCGGATATCAGCACTGTGATGCCGCGCCGCTTCAGGAACTGCTGCAACTCGAAGAACGGCCGCTGGAAATTCGTGCGCTTGCCTAGTTGAGCCTGGTCAATGGCATGAAGAAGACGCATCAGTTGGCCCTGCCGCGCCGAGGGGCGAACGAAATTGGCGACGTCGTCATGAAAAGCGATCAGGCCGGCGCTGTCACGCTGCACATGCGCAAGGTAGACGATGGCCGAAGCCAGATACTTCGCGAACGTAAACTTTTGAACCGCTCCGGAGGTGAAACCCATGCTGGCGCTCGCATCCAGCAGAACCATCACGGCCGTGTTTGTTTCACCGCGATATCGCTTTAAATAGGCACGCTCGGTTCGGGCATAGACGTTCCAGTCGACGTGGCGTAGATCGTCCCCGGGTGTATAGGCCCGGTATTCGGCGAATTCCTGGCTGAACCCGAATTCGGGCGATCTGTGCAGGCCGGCAATGAAACCGTCCACTACCGTCTTGGCCACGAGGTCCAGGCTGGAGATTCCGGCCAGGACTGTCGGATCAAGGAAGCGGTTTGTGATTTCTGCCGGCAATGCTTCTACCTTTTGTTGCCGTTAAGCTCGCGGCGGAGCCTTCGAATCAAGCAGGCGCCGGATGATTTCGTCGGTGCTTAACCGGTCAGATTCCGCGTGGAAGTTAAGAAGCACACGGTGACGCAATATCGGAACGGCCAACACCGTAACGTCTTCATACGACACGTGAAAGCGGCCGTGCATCAGAGCCCGTGCTTTCCCGCCGAGCACCAGGAATTGTGCAGCACGAACGCTCGCGCCGAAATTCACATACTTTTTGATGAAATCGGGCGCATCGCCATTGGACGCGGGCCGGGTAGCGCGCACCAGTTCTACCGCGTACCGGCCTACGGTTTCGGCGATCGGAGTCATGCGAACGAGCTGCTGGAATTCGAGAATCTCTTCCGGGCTTGTCACAACCTCCACTTGTGCAGAGTGAACGGTTGTGGTCAGATCAATTACCTTCAGCTCATCTTCGGCCGTAAGATAATCGAGCACCGTGTTAAACAGGAAGCGGTCGAGCTGCGCTTCGGGCAGAGGATAAGTGCCTTCCAGCTCAATCGGGTTTTGCGTCGCGAGTACGAAAAATGGCGCATTTATGCGATAGTGGTGCCCGCGCACTGTACAGGACAGTTCCTGCATCGCTTCGAGCAACGCCGATTGTGTTTTCGGGGGGGTCCGGTTGATTTCATCAGCGAGCAGCACGTTTGAAAAAATCGGTCCGGGGACAAACGTCCAGGTGCGGTGCCCGGTGCCCGGATCCTCCTCGATGATGTCGGTTCCCGTGATGTCGGACGGCATCAAGTCGGGGGTGAACTGGATGCGGTTGAACTTCAAGCCGAGCGTCTGGGCCAAGGTTCGTACCAGCAGCGTTTTTGCCGTTCCCGGCAAACCGGTCAGCAGGCAATGTCCACCCACGAACAGCGAGATAAGAACACTCTCGATCACTTCATCCTGGCCGACGATAACCTTGTGCACCTCTCGCTTTATGGCGGCCTGCACATCCTGAAAACGCTTTACACGAAGCTTGACCTCGGATGGGTCCCTCAAGACTGGCGCAGTTGTAATTGTGGACATGTTTAATCGCTCAGTTGAAGAAGTAACTGCTGGGCTGCTTTGAAATTGGGAGCGACTTCGAGGGCGGCGATCACCTGGTCTTTCGCCTCGGCCCGCCGATTGGCCGCCTGATATGCTTTCGCCAGCTCGTAATGCGATTCCGCGACATCCCCAGGCTTCAACGCGAGTACAGCCTCGGCTTCGCGGATGGCGCCGTTCGCGTCCCCGGTGGTGAGCAGTAATTTGCCGAACATACGATGCGTCTCCGCGTCCTCCGGGTATACATAGTTCAGCTTTTGCAGCGTGACCTGCGCCTGCTTGGGGTGACCTAAATCCGTTTCGAGATGCGCCAGCTTCTTCAAGGTTTCCACGTTCGTGCCTCCCGCGTCCCGATACTGCTCGAGCACGTTAGCCGCACCCGCGCTGTCGCCCCGGGCCAGGAAAAGATTCGCCGTAAGCTCGTAGTTGCTGTCCCCCCCGACGTAGTCGCGATAGTAACCGTGAACCGCGTTGGCCTCCCGGGCTGCATCGTCCTTTTTGCCGTTTTTCAGGTCCGCATAGGCCTGTTGCATGCCGCGCTTCCATTCATAGAAGTGACTCACGGTGTCGCCGGTTTTACGATTAAGCCAGGCAGTGAAGTCTTTGTCGAACGCCGCCACCGGTTCGTGCAGGTTCTCTTCTATCGCCTCCGCTGTAGTCTTCCGGTCCGCATATGAACGGATGATGCCGAGAATCGCGTCGTCGCCCCATTTTTCGACGATGAAATCGCAAATCTTTCCAGCTTCGTAGTACGACACGAGCACCTGCGCTGGATATTCAGGATGCACGAAGCCGCGATCCAGTTCCAATACAGGAAGCAGTTGCTTCTTCCGCAGGGCCTCAATGACATCCGGCGTCAGCCGGTCGCCCCAGTCCGGCGAAGCCGCGCCTTCTTCATGAACCGCCAGGCCTTCCGTGAACCAGCGCGGGACCAGATGATGAGTTGCCGTTAAAACATAGACGTGGCTCAGCTCATGACGCACAGTACTGGCCCAGTTGAACTCACCCGGCGACCTCGCCGACGGACTGTCCATAGCGACAACTAGGCCGAAGGTTACGCCGAGAAGACCGCCCTGGCCCGGCAGGCCGAGCGTGCGGACAACAAAATCCTGATGATTCGGAAAGACTTCAAGCCTGACCGGACCGGGCAGCTTCATCTTGTATTTGCGCTCGTAGACGGCGACGTCGCGCTGCAACTCAGGCTCGATGTACGGCCGAAGCAACGCGGCTTCCTTGCGGTTCAGCACCAGTTCGGTGGTGCCGGTTTTAAACGTCTCGTAGTCCTTGAGGGTGTCCAGCAAGCGGAGCGAATTGACGGTCTCGGCATCTCGGAAGTGGGCTGCGTAACAAAGCTCGAGTTGCTGTTTCGCTTCCGTATCAAGGCCGAGGCGCATCAGGTTGACACCTAGCTGGGACCGTGCGGACCAAAGATGGTCGTTCAGCTCCAGCGCTTTCCGGTAGTAACTGATGGCCTGTTGGTACCGGCGGTTGATCTCGAAGAAGTGAGCGCCCGTCGCGTACGCCTCGCCGTACGCCGGATTCACCTTCAAGATGCGATCCATCCACTCCGATTGCGGCTTTTCGTTCAACCAGTCAATGGAAGCCAACACAGCCATTCCGTCTAAAGCCTCATTCGAAGTGGCCAGCGCTTTCCTGGCCTCCTCTGTTGCCGCCGTGGAGTCGTTGTCCTCCAGCGCAAGATAGGCGAGCAATTCGTCAGCAGCGGCCAGTTTGGGGTCTCGTTTCAGAGCCTCATAGGCGAGATCCTTCGCCCTTTTGTCGTAGCTCACGGCAAATACGCGCGCCATGCCCAGATAAGCCGGCGCGTAGTTTTGATCTGCCTCAATTGCTTCCTCAAAGAGCGTGGCGGCATCCCCGGGCTGATGGTGCTCCAGGTAAAGCTGGCCCCATTCCGCTTTCACTATCGCCGACTTCGGCTGGTTCCGGTAGGCCGTACGAAACTCTTCATTCGCCTCGTCAAACCGGCCTAGCCCAAAGTAGGCTTCGGCCCGCACAAATGGATCAGGACTGGTCAGGAGACCTGCAAAACAGGTTTGCGCAGCCGCCAATTTGCCGTGATGCTGTAACTCCCGGCAGGTATCGAGCGCGCCCGCGCGCGCACCTGCGGCCGAAAACGCCAAAAGCAACGATAATAGAAACCGACTACGCATTACTGATCGATCTCCGCCTGAGTTCGCGCCAACTCAAGAAGCAAGGCAGTCAATTGCTGCTTATACTCGTCGGGCGGAATGGCCGCTTTTTCGTACTTCAGGCGATCGATCTTCGCCTCCAGGTCCTCTTTCCTGGCGATCAGCTTCTGCTTGCCGGGCGCCACCGTCTTGGACTCGTCCGCCTCCGGATGCAACACGAGAAAACTGCCGGCCAGCAAGCCCTGTCCGTTTTCCGGTTTCGGATCGCGAACAGCATCGGCTGTCCCGGTATCGGTGAACAACGGATGTTCCGTAGCAAGCAGCTTCTGCGACTCGAAGTATGCGGCGGTCTTGTGCTCCGTATACTCAAAAGCCTCGAGCGCGGAAACGCTTCCGCTTTTGTCGGTATCGGCAGCCGGATCGCGCAGCGCATCGATCCAGTAACGGGGAAAAACCGTAGCATTCTTCTCATTCCCCGATTTCGTCGCAACGATGACGATCCGATTCTTTCTGGCGAGGGCGCTCAGCGAGGCGCCGCTGCAACTGGTCATGTTGACCACAAGCTGGCGCTCGGCGCGAATCCGGTTCAGAAGTGCTGCCAGCTCAGCGGCCGTGATGTCCGGACCTGGCAGATTCATTTTGTAATCGGTACCGTCGAACGTGCCATGGCCGATTAGAAGCAACGAGAACGAATCGCCCGTTTGAATCTCGGCCGCTAACTGCTCGAATGCCCGCTGGATCTCACGCTTTGTGGCTGCGCTTCCGCTGAGCGTCATCACGTGGGCGGCCGGGCCATTTTCGCGAAACTGGCGATCCAGTTGCGCAGCCCAATCGGAAAACTGCTTGTCATACTCCGGAAGGCCGCCCAGACCGGCGATCGTAACGAAGTAGTCCGCGCCGCGCGCCGCCAGCGCGGCCAGGAAAAGCACAGTGAGCAATCTCAAACTGCACCCCACCGTCTGCGCAGCAGCCATTCCGCGGATTTGAGAGCCAGCGCCAATAGAAAGACGGCGGGCATGTTCCAGAGGTCTTTCATTTCATGCGCGGTGATGCCCGCTTCAGAATAAGCGATCTCCTGGGGCAGCCGGTATGCGTCGCTCGGAGTGTAATAACGGCCACCTGTTTCGTCAGCCAGCTTCTGCAGCAGTTCCTTGTTCTGCTCGCGGTGGAAGTTTTCCGCTACGCCGTTCTCGCGGCGAAAGGTGGTCACGTCGCCTCCGAGATCCTGACTGCCTCGCCGGGCAGTTATCTGCGCGATGTAAGAGCCGGCTTGCGAAGCATTAGAATCTGCGACATAAATGCCCTGCGCCAGCGGCTCAGGGTGCAACGGAATGTCCTCCGCTGTGCCGTCAGGCGCAACAACATGCGCCCGTACCTCGGCATCCGCTGCGGGCAAATACGAGAGATCGCGCACTTCCGCGCGGAGTTGTAGGCGTCCGTTGTCTTCCAGCACGTGCGTAGAGGCGGAGGCAACCACGCGAGATGGCGTCGCGCCGGCGGTCCAGCGCAAGAGCTGGCGCCAAAATGTTTCCTGGCTGGTGTCGCCAACGGGCTGCTGCATGCGCCATCGCCAGCTCCCGCCGGTAGCGAATACCGCCGTTCGGCCGCGACCATAGTTCTCGGTCACCAGCAGCGGCAGCCGGCCGCCGGCGGCGACGTTCGCCAACACCACCGCGCCCGGTTTCGGTCTTCCGGCGTTTTCATAATTCGCCAGGTACGGCAACACCTCCCAGTGGTCGGCGCTTTTCTGCGGGTCATCTTCGATCCGGCAGATGAGGCTTCGCTTTCCGGCGTCCGTGAGTTCCGCCGCCCCGAATGTCCGCTGAAAATTGTTCTTTCCGGGCGGAAGCGTGACGGGTAGGAGTTCGATGAACGGCGGCACGTTGTAACCACCGTCTGACAACCCCCAGCGGCCGCCAAGAAACAAAAGACCTCCGCCGCGCCGGTCGACAAAATCCTTTATCAGTTGCTGCTGCACCGGTGTGAAGAACGCCGACTCAATGCTGCCGAGGATCAGGCCTTGGTACTCGAATAAATCCTCTGGTTTCGTCGGGAACCCGTCCGCCAGTTCCATAGGGCTCGAGATTCCCTGGCGATAGATCTTGTTTTGGGTGGTGCGAAGCATGGACACGACCTGCAAGGCAGGATCATCATCGGCCGCACGCCGAATGAACTTGAACTCCCAGCGCGGCTCGCCCTCTACGTACAGGAGCCGGCGCGTCGCATTGTCCACGGCAAGAACGCGTGTGGCGTAGTTGTTGCTGGGATTTTCTTCCCCGGGCAACGGGTCCAGCCGCGCTTCGATATTTTTCACCCCCGCCTTGCCGGCATTGAACTCCACGGTTTCCACTTGCTCGGGAGCTTGTTGTAAGGTCACCTGTTTCGTGGCCACTACCGAGCCGGCGCTTGTCAACACCAGCCGCGCAACCTTTCCCTCAAAGCCGTTCTGGCGTATGGTGACCTCGGCTTCTAAGCGTGAGCCGTTTAAGGCCTTGTCCGGCACGTCCAGCCCGTCCACTTCCACGTCGTTTGCCAACTGTTGTCTGCCGAATCCGATGGCATTTACAGGAAGCCGCCGCCTTCTCAGCTCCGATAGTGTTTCGAAATCTACTCCCCCCGTGTTGTCGGCGCCATCGCTAAGAAGAACCACGGCACCGATGGGCAGAGTGGCGGCGTCATCCGCCAGTTGCCGCAAACCCTGTCCAATTTGTGTGGCCGGCTGGTCGGCATGCAGCCCGGTCATGCCCGGTATTCGCTCGATGCCGCTTCCCAGGCGGTATAAACGTACCTGAAAACGGGTTTGCAGGTTCTTTAATAGGCCGCCATTCAGCACGTCGATAGCCTGCTGCTGGCGGCTTGCTCCCACGTCCTTAAGGCTCATGCTGCTGCTGTCGTCAATTACGACGGCAACGATGTTCGTCTGCGGCTGCAGAGCAGTTACGCTGATGGCCGGCTCCCATAACAACAAAAGCAAAAGCACAAGCAGCGAGGATTGAAGCAGCCAGAGCACGCCGGCACGTACCGCCTGCAGCCGCGGCGAGAAGGACCTGCGCCGCTGCCAGAAAACAAGAGCGAGAACGGCGACGAGCGCCAGGCTGGCGGAGAACAGGATCCATCTCGGCCAACTGCTCAAAAGCACGAGGGTCCCCTTCAGGAAAACTGCTGGTGGGTACTTGAAGAGGAACTCGAACATACCGCGGCCTGATCCTCAACGGGCAGCTGCCCTAAAAACGTAGAACCGCAAAAACGGCGAAGAATGGCAATGACCGGGAGGAGCAGATCGGTTTGCGCGGCCGGGCGAAAGGAGAGCGACGTGCCGCCGGCTGAAAGGCGCCAGGCTCGGTAAAGTCGCGAGAGGCAGGCTCCGCAAAGGCATAAGCAAGAGCTGGCTGGCGCCAGAATAGCATGATCCCGGCGACGGCACCTGGGAGTATCGACGCCGCCGGGCTTTGCGAAGTTGCCGCCTGACTATTCCTGGGGCAATACCCAGGCGAGAAGGACGCTTCCAGCCGGTGTTAACAGGTACTGCTTACCATCCAGTTCGTAGGTGCTTGGCGCGCTTTCCATCCGCGCGCCTAAGTTGACGTGCCAAAGCGCCTTACCGGTCTTGGGATCGAGTGCCAGCAGGTTGTTCTCATTATCGGCAGTGAAGAGAAGTTGGCCCGCAGTGGTCAGGCTTCCTGCCAATCCCTCGCCATCGCCGATTTCATGCTGCCAGTCGACTTTACCGGTCTTATAGTCGATCGCTTCCAGCACCGAACTCGCCCACAGGTTGCGATCGCGGCCCGCCCATCCCTCGGGCTTGCCCTCGGCGGTCATGTAGAAGATACTCCACAACCGGCGCGCACTGACATAGAAGAGACCTGTTTCGGGATCGAAACTTGGCGCCATCCAGTTCGCTGCGCCATCCGAGCCGGGCGAAACCAGCGTCCCGTCGGGCTTCGGCTCTTTCTCGGGGTTCGGTATGGGTTCTCCCCTGGAATCGATGCCTTTTGCCCAATCGGTCTTGATGAACGGCACTGTTAGGATGTGCTCGCCGGTTGTGCGATCCAGCACGAAGAAGTAGCCGTTCCGGCTCGCCTGCGCGAGCAGCTTGCGGTGCACGCCCTGATATTCGTCGTCAAAAATTACCGGGGTCTGTACTGCATCCCAGTCATGGGTGTCATGCGGGGAGGGCTGGAAATGCCAGTTCAACTTGCCCGTATCGGGATTTAACGAAACAATCGAGCAGGTGTACAGGTTGTCGCCCTTGCGGATGGCACCGTTCAACACCGGATTCGGATTTCCGATGCCCCAATACAGTTGGTTCAGTTCCGGGTCGTAGGTGCCTGTCATCCAGGTCATCCCGCCACCGTGGCTGATGGCGTCGGTTCCCTGCGGCCAGGTTTCCGAACCCGGCTCCCCGGGGCGTGGCTCGGTGTTCCACTTCCATTCCACCTTGCCGGTCTCGGGCTCCAGCGATTCGAGGAATCCCGGTATGTCTGTTACGTCGCCCGAAACTCCGACAATCACGTGCTTCCGGATGACGAGCGGGGCCATCGTCGAAAAGTAGCCGAGTTTCGGGTCGGCAAGCTCGATGTTCCACTTCACCTTGCCGGTTTTTGCTTCCAGGCAGATAAGGTGGCAGTCCGGGGTTTCGAAATAGAGCCAATCGCCGTACATGCCAACCCCGCGCTGCCCGATGTGATCTCCGGTCGATTCCCGGTAGTAATGCCAGATGATGTGACCCGTGCGCGCATCTGCGGCCCATACGTTATCCGGCGTGGTGAAGTAAAGGATTCCGTTTACTTCGAGCGGCGTCGATTTGATACCCACGGACTGCGGCTGCAAGATCCACGCCAGGGTGAGCTTGTGAACGTTCGCCTGATTGATCTGCGACAGTTCGCTGTAACGCTTGCCCGAATAGTCGCCATTGAAGGTCGGCCAGCTATTTGACAGCCGCTTGAGCAGATCTTGGGGATTGAGGCCCTCGTCGGCGCCCGAAGCACCGAATGCAAGACAGGTGAAAAGTAAACCGGCGCAGGCTATTATCTTCATTTACTTCAACCTCTCCAAGAACGCAAAAAGGTTGTGAACATCGGCGTCCGTGTACTTGTCCATGAGTTCGCGGTGCGCCGTCAGCGGATCGTGCACTTCCACCTGCACGTCCGTGAGCGGCCATGACCGGTACCATCCGTCCTGGCACATGATGCCGATGTTGAACTCGTCATAAAGCGCCAGCTTGCCTTCATATTTCGTGCCGTTCGGCAAGGTTACGGTTGCCGTCCTGGCAGTGGCTTCGGATACCTTCTTTCCGGACGGATAGACCATCTGCTGCTGCAGATCGATTGGGGAGAACTTTTTGGCGATACCGGCCAGATCTCCCGTGGCGGAATGGCACTGTGAGCAATTCCCAGCGCCATAGAAGAACGCCCTACCTGCCTCCGCGTTGCCGGTCAGCAGCTTCGCGAGCGGGTAGTCACCCGGTACGTGGGCGCTGTGCAGGGCGGCATCGGCCTGGTGATGAAGAAAGGCGACAATGTCGGCAATCTGATCATCCTTCAACGTGGAAAAGCTTGGCATACCCTTGTCCTGGCGGCCATTGCGGATGACGGGCCCCAGCAGATTGCCGTGATCGTCATGAAGGGTGATTGCCGAGCGGACCAGATCGGGCGCTCGCGCGCCGGTTGCATCAGTTCCGTGACAGAAGCCGCACGTCGATTTGAACAGTGCGCGGCCACGTTCGACGGCGGCCGTGTCTTCCGCTTGCTGCTGTCGCGGCGCCGGCGTCGGTTGATGCGCCTGGGCGGCGCTTAACCCGGGCAGGAAAAGTACGAGCGCCCACAAAGCGAGTGCGGTGCCGAATCTCATAAGACACCTAGTATTTCAAATGAAATTTCGCGGACGTTCAATGTACCGGCGAGTGCCTGGTTTCGGCAGGCAGCGCGTCGCGGACCGGCCACCATCAAGCGCTGTCCGGGCCGAATTCTCAACCGCTCGCGTCCCCGATTTGCCGTTTATATCCAGATCATCGCCGCACGAGCTCTCGCGTGTTATGCTTGCAGCACATAAGGTCGCCCGAGCGCCTTTAATCTCGCCGCCCGAACCCTCTAAAGCAGTGAATCTAGAAGAGAACCTAGCAAATGCAGCGGCCGTTGCCGCGCTGATCGATCACACCCTGCTGAAACCCGAGGCATCGCGTGCGGACATCGCTCGCGTTTGCGAGGAGGCACGACGTTTCCATTTCGCTTCCGTGTGCATCAATCCTTACTGGGTACAGCTCGCCGCTGAAGCGTTGCATGGTTCGCCTCTGCGAGTCTGCACTGTGATCGGGTTCCCGCTTGGTGCGAGCCAAAGCCGCATCAAGATGGCCGAAGCCGAGCTGGCGCTCTCTCAGGGCGCCACGGAATTAGATATGGTGCAGAACGTGGGTGCATTGCGGTCGGGTGACAAAACGGCAGTCCGCGAAGAGATTGCTGAATTGACGGCGTTGGCGCATTCGCGCGGCGCCATTCTGAAAGTCATTCTTGAAACCTGCCTTCTCACCGACAAAGAGAAAGTTACGGCTTGCGAATTGGCCGCCGAAGCCAAAGCCGATTTCGTGAAAACGTCCACTGGATTTGCAGCCGGAGGCGCCACGGTCGCGGATGTAGCGCTGATGCGCCGCACGGTGGGCGATTCGATGGGTGTAAAGGCGTCAGGCGGAGTGCGAACACTGATCGCGGTACGCGAAATGGTGCATGCCGGGGCTACTAGAATCGGAACGAGCTCCGGCGCGAATATCATAGGTGAGCTCGAAAGTGGGTACACCGCGGAAAGTCCGAAGCCACTGAGCAGTGGCAGGGTTCCGGGCGGTGAGCCGGATACATACTGATGCCTCCCCCCCGAAAAGCGCAGGTGCGGTTCCGCGAGCGGGCCGAACTGCTCGACTTCCTGCTCGAAGTAAGTGCATTAACGGCGGAAACTCTCGATCTCGATCGCCTGCTTGCGAACGTGGCCGAAATTGTCAAGGATGTCATCCCTTACGAGCTCTTCGCCATCCTGCTGTTTAATGAGCGCACCAGAACTCTGCGCATGCGGTATGCGATAGGGCATCGCGATGAGGTCGCCAAGAATCTGGCCATCAAACTCGGGGAGGGCATCACGGGGTCCGCAGCCGCCACGCGCCAGCCTATCCTCGTTGATGATGTTCGCCAGGATCCCCGGTACTTGAACGCTCTCGATGCGGTTCGAGCTGAGCTGACAGTGCCGATGATGGTGCGGGGCAAACTGGTCGGCGTGATCGATCTCCAATCCACCCGCGTCGACGCTTTCTCCGAACAGGATCGCGCGCTGCTTACGCTTATCGCCAACCGCGTAGGAACGGCTATTGACAATGCGCGTCTGTACCGCCGGGTGGAACGCCAGAACCGGACCCTTCGCGTGCTGGCGCACATTTCTCAAGAGTTCAGTTCCATTCTCGAGATCGATGAACTCCTGACCAAAATTGCGTTGACAATTCGAGCACTGATCCCCTTCGATGCGTTCAGTGTCTTTCTGGTGGATGAAGAACGAAAACTGCTGCGGTGCCGCTTCAGCCAGCGCTATGACGAGATAACGGCTATTGCCGATATCGAGATTGGCAAGGGTATAACGGGCACCGCGGCGCAATCCCGCCAGCCGATACGCGTTGCAGACGTGACGCAGGATCCCCGCTATATTTCGGCGCATCCCGATATTCGCTCGGAAGTAGCAGTCCCGCTGGTGCTGCATGACCGCATTATCGGCGTCGTAGATCTTGAAAGCGTTCGCCTGGCTTTCTTTACCGACGACCACGTTCGCGCACTCAGCCTGCTTGCACCGCAGATTGCAACATCAGTTGAAAATGCACGCCTGTACGAAGAACTGGCACAGCGGGAGCAAAGCATGGAGCAGGACTTACAGGCCGCTTATAAGCTGCAATCCGTGCTCATCCCGCGTAGGGTTTCAGACGTTGCCGGAGTAGACGTCGGGTTGAAAACACGGCCGGCGCGCCAGATTAGCGGTGATCTCTACGACTTTTTCGTGCATGGGGAGGATTACACGCTAATCGCCTTCGGCGACGTTAGCGGAAAAGGCGCGGCTGCGGCACTGTATGGTGCGCTCATTTCCGGTCTGCTGCGTACCCTCGCGCCGCGCCGGCACAACCCTGCGAAGTTAATGAAGGCGCTGAATGAAGCGCTCCTCGAACGCAAAGTGGATGCCCAATATGCGACCCTTTCGCTTGTAGTGTGGGAGGCGCATAGCCGCACTTTCACAGTGGCGAGCGCCGGTACGCTTCCTCCCATCCTGTTTCGCAAGGGCGAAGTAATTGAGTCAAGCGTTGTCGGAGTGCCGATCGGCCTTCTTGAAGATCAGGAATACGAGCAGATAGAGATCGTCGCCAAGCCGGGTGATCTCTTCCTCCTGTACTCTGATGGTGTCGAGGACCAGCTCGGGGAGCATGCGGGCTCGCTGTCCGAAGAGCAGGCCAGCAGCCAGGATCTCGAGTCATATGAGGGCGCGCGTCTGCAGAAGGTTGTTATCTCGAATTTCAAAAAGAGTCCACAGGAAATTGCTGACAGAATTTTTCAAGATATCGATGTGTTCCGCGGGGCGACGCCGTTGACTGACGATCAGACAGTCATGGCCCTTCGAGTGCTCTAGCGGATGTTGAACGATCCTTTTACATACCAGGCAGGCGTGTTGTCGTGCGAGGGCGTCGCTCTGGATTCAATTGCGACGGAGTTCGGTACCCCCACGTACGTATACGCAAAGCACGGCATTCTTTCGAGATTTAGTGCGTATGAAAATGCGCTCTCCGGTTTACCGCACCGGATTTGCTACTCGGTGAAGGCGAACTCGAACCTGGCGATTCTGGCCGTTCTTGCGAAGCAAGGCGCCGGGTTTGATATCGTCTCGGGCGGAGAATTGTTTCGTGTTATCCAGGCGGGAGGTGACCCCCGCTCGGTGGTGTTCTCCGGGGTAGGCAAGACTCCGGAGGAGATTCGCTTCGCTTTGGAGCAGCGCATCCACAGCTTCAACTGCGAATCCGAATCCGAAATCGAGTGGATCTCGAAAATCGCGACGGAACTCGGACAGACCGCCTCCATCGCGATTCGCGTTAATCCCGACGTGGACGCAGTCACGCACCCGTACATTTCCACGGGTCTTCGCGAGCACAAGTTCGGCGTGGATATACACGCTGCTGAAGCAACCTATACGCGCGCCGCCCAATTGCCCGGGCTCGCTATCGAGGGCGTGAGTTGTCACATCGGTTCACAACTTCTCGATCCGGATCCGCTGCTGCAGGCTGCCGGCAAAGTAATCGAACTGGTAAAGCGCTTGCGTGCGCTGAACCTTCCGATCCGGTACCTGGACCTCGGCGGCGGCCTCGGCGTGCCGTATCGCCCCGGGGACCGGGCCGCGCCTGTAAATACGTTCATCGAGCGTCTCCGGCCGAAGCTCGAAGGCTTGAATCTCACCCTTATGCTCGAACCGGGCCGATCAGTTGTCGCCGAATCAGGTGTGCTGCTGGCCCGCGTGCTCCTCGTCAAGCGGAACGGCGAGAAGAACTTCGTTATCGTTGACGCCGCTATGAACGATCTCATCCGTCCCGCTTTGTATCAGGCCCATCACGAGATCGTGCCTGTGCGGCAATGCGGGCATGAGAGTCATTTTCGCGCGGATGTGGTGGGACCCGTGTGCGAGACGGGCGACTTCTTTGCGCGCGGACGAGAGCTACCCGCGGTAAAGCCGGGGGACTTACTTGCTATCCGAACGGCAGGTGCGTATGGGTTCGTTCTCTCATCGAACTACAACTCACGTCCCAGGCCATGCGAAGTGCTGGTAGACGGGAATGACGTGCATATCGCCCGCCGCCGCGAGCAGTTTGCGGATTTGATCCGCGGCGAGTCCGCCTGAGTTTTGCGTCCTCTCATCACCGGATGATGGCCATTCATCAGCGGACAGAGTACGTACACCGCCTTTGGTAGATACTGTCCTAGAACATGACCGATGCGCCAGCTATTGCGGTTCGGCAGCTTCACAAGTCGTATGGCGATTTCGAAGCTCTCTGCGGGATCGATCTCGAAGTCTCTACCGGCGAGGTTTTTGGCCTCCTTGGTCCTAACGGGGCAGGGAAGACAACAACCGTCGAAATCCTGGAAGGCCTGCGACACCGCACGGGGGGGAGAGTCTCTGTCCTCGGCCTGGATCCGGCTACACAGAGCAAGGAGATCAAGGGCCGCATCGGCGTTTGTCTTCAGGCGACGAACCTGCCGGACAAGATGCGGGTGCGCGAGGCGATGAACCTTTTTGCCGCGTTTTATGAGCGGCACAGCGACAAAGATCAGATCCTGAAGCGCCTTCAGCTCTGGGACAAGAAGGACGCATTCTACAGATCTCTTTCAGGCGGTCAGAAACAGCGCGTTGCGCTGGCGCTGGCGCTTTTGAACGATCCCGCACTGCTATTCCTCGATGAGCCGACGACCGGTCTCGACCCACAGGTGCGCCACGAAATTCACGGCGTCATCCAGGAGCTGAAGGAAAACCAGCGCACGATTCTAATCACGACGCATTACATCGAAGAGGCCGAGCGGCTCTGTGATCGCGTAGCCATCATCGACGCCGGGAACATCATCGAACTCGGCACGCCGCGCGAGATTCAGCAGCGCGTGCTTGGCCAGACGCTCGTCGAGATCAGCACGAACGATCCGATTCCGGTTGATCAGATGCCGGAGAAGCTACGTAATGAGAAGCACGCCACTCGCGATGGCGGCCGCACGTTATCGATGCAGACTGATTTGCCCGCCGCAACGATTGTCGAGCTTGTCAAATGGGTGGACCAGAGCGGTCTGAAGCTTGTGGATATTCACCTCAAGCGTCCGACGCTAGAAGACGTGTTCATTGAACTTACCGGAAAGAGGCTTCGCGAGTAATGAGACCCTACCTGGCTCAAATTTCGAGCACGCTGCGTCTGATGGGCCGCGACCGCTCGGTTTTGTTCTTCAGCTATCTGTTCCCGCTGGTCTTCTTTTTCCTTTTCGCCCAGCTTTTCGACGGCAAACAGAGTGCGGCTGCCATGGCGCAGGTCATCACGATGGTTCTGATCATTGGGGTGCTGGGCAATGGATTCTTCGGAGCCGGCATGCGTGCGGTGCAGGACCGCGAAACGAACGTTTTGCGGCGGTTCAAGGTGACGCCTGTTGGCGCAGGCCCTATTATCGTCGCGTCACTGGTTTCCGGCCTGGTCAGCTTCCTGCCGGTTGTGGTTCTTTTCTTTCTGTTCGCGGAGCGGTTGTACCATATGCCGCTGCCGCATAAACTGCTTTCCGTATTCGTGTTCGTCTCTATCGGACTGATTGCATTCCGCTCTATCGGCATGGTGGTCGCGGCGGTGGTCAACTCCGCTCAGGAAGCCGGGATACTCACGCAGATCCTCTATCTGCCGATGCTCTTTCTCAGCGGGGCGACATTTCCCGTCAGCATCATGCCTGGCTGGGTGCAGGTGATCGCGCAGTTCATACCGGCGACCTACTTGTATCAGGGTCTGGAGTCCATCATGATCGGCGGGGCTGGCCTCGGCTCGAATATTGTCTCCGTTGTCGCGTTGCTGATCACGCTGGCGGTCGCCCTCATCATTGGAATCAAGCTTTTTCGTTGGGAGAAAGAGGAAAAGATCTCGAACACCGCAAAGCTCTGGATTCTTGGAGTGCTGGCTCCGTTTTTCCTGATGGGTCTTTACCAGGCCCGAACGAAGCAAAATATCGAGCAGGCCAAAATTCTGGCGCGCCAGGCGGCCCGCAACCGGTCTGTTCTCTTTCAAAACACGAAAATTTTCATCGGGAACGGAGCTGTCATTCCGAACGGCGCGGTGCTGATTCGTGAGGGTAAAATCGCCGAGGTTTACAATACGCCGCCCGCGGATACGAAATCGCTGAATGCTGAAGTTGTTGACGCCTCGGGCAAAACGCTAATGCCGGGGCTCATCGATATGCATGTACACTTTGGCGCACCGGGTGGAGTCTACAAGGATGCGTCCAAATACGCCGACCCGAACGCCGTGAAACGGCGTCTGGCTGCATATCTTTACAGCGGAGTGACTGCGGTGAGAAGCACCGGGGATCTGCTTGACCAATCGCTTCAGCTTCGGGAAGAGGTTGATTCCGGCAGATACCTTGGGGCCCAACTATTCGCTTGTGGGCCGCTGTTCACGGCCGAAGGCGGGCATCCGGAAGAGTTGCTGAAGTATTTTCCGGAATCGATGCGGAAAACCGCGAAGGCGCAGTTCGTGCGCCAGCCGAAATCGGCTCAGCAGGCGCGGGACCAGGTCGATGCTCTCAAGCGCTCCGGTGTCGACTGCATTAAGTCGGTTCTCGATGCAGGTAACGAAAAATGGGGTTTGTTCAACCGCCTGGACACCGGCATCTATGCTGCGGTGATCGCCCAAGCGAAAAAGGACGGGCTACCTTCCGCGACGCATACCGGCAGCAGTTCGGATGTGAAGGATGCCGTCGATGCCGGCACCAATAGCGTCGAGCACGGTTCGATGGTGGATCTCATCCCGGATGCGCTGTTCGCGGCAATGAAGCAGAAAGGAATCGCATACGATCCCACCGTCAGCGTTTTCGAGGGTATAGTTGACATGGAAACGGGGAATCCGGAGCTGCTTAACCGCTCCCTGCTGCAGCAGGTAGGCCCTTTGGACCTGATCGACTCCACTCGCGAGCTGCTGAAAGGCGAAAAAGATCCTGTACAGCCCGAGGCAATGCAAGCATTCTTCTCACGCATCGAGCAGAACCTGATGAGCGCTTACAAATCCGGCGTCACCCTGATCACGGGCAGCGACGCCGGCAACATGCTCGTGATTCATGGACCAACGGTTCAGCATGAAATGGAATTGTGGGTAAAGGCCGGTATTCCGGCTTCCGTGGCGCTGCAGGCGGCCACCTACAACGCCGCCAGAGTGTTGCGAGCCGACGAGCGCATCGGGCTGATTCAGAAAGGCCGCGAAGCCACGTTTATCCTGGTTGATGGTGATCCGTTAGAGGACATCTCGAACACTGAGCACATCTATTCGGTTGTGTTTCGGGGGGAACGGATCAACCGCCCAGACCTCTTTACGCAAGATAAAGATTGAAGCAGCAGCAGCGCATTCTCAAAACTCTGGACCGCGTGCTGTCAAAGGCAGGCGCCGGTTCCCGCACCGAGGCCCGTAGCTGGATCGGCAACGGCCGGGTAAAAGTAAACGGCAAGCTCGTGCAGACTCCCGATCATTGGGTAGACGTCGCACGCGACACTGTCACGCTCGACGGTAAGCCGCTTACGCAGGCAGAGCGCCGTTACGTTCTGCTCTATAAGCCGAAAGGTTACCTGACTACTTATCGCGATCCACAACATCGGCCTACGGTCTACGACCTGGTTCCCGGTCTCGGCCAGTTTGTCGGTACAGTTGGGCGGCTGGACCTTGATACTTCCGGGCTGCTTCTTCTCACGAATGACAATGGGCTGGCGGAAGCCATCACGAACCCGGAACACAAAATACCGAAGACGTATCTGGTCAAGGCTTCCACGCTTCTTTCCGACGAGCAATTGGATCAACTGGAGCGAGGGGTGGAACTCAGCGATGGCGTGACCCGTCCCGCCGTCGTCAAGCGAGTGCGCGATAGCGGCAAGTACACATTTCTCGAGATCACGATCATGGAAGGCCGCAATCGCCAGGTGCGGCGCATGTTAGAAGCGGTGAACAGCAAAGTGCTGAAGCTGGTTCGCACTCGCCTGGGTTCGCTAACGCTCGAAGGCTTGCAGATCGGGAAGTGGCGGGAGCTCACAAAAGCCGAGGTCGCAGGCCTTCGCAAAACCGCCGGCGCTAAACGTAAGTCTTGAACTCGACCACATCGCCATCCTGCATCACATACTCCTTGCCTTCCGTGCGAAGCTTGCCGAGCTCGCGAGCGCGGGCAAACGAGCCCGCGGCAATAAGATCGTCGTAGGCGATGACTTCCGCCGAAATAAATGCCTTTTCGAAATCAGAGTGAATCACGCCTGCGGCTTGCGGGGCCTTGTCTCCCGCGTGGATCGTCCAGGCGCGGCTCTCCTTCTCACCGGTAGTCAGATAGGTTCGCAAGCCAAGCAGGTGATAAGCCTCCTGGATCAGCTTGCTCGCGCCCGTATCGGTTACGCCGAGGCCGGCCAGATATTCATTCCGCTCTTCCAGTGACAGCGTAACCAGTTCCGATTCGATCTCGGCCGAGACTACGACGGCGCTGGTATCGTGGTGCTCGCGTACGTAGGCGCGAACCGCCTGCACGAACTTGTTGGAGTCGGCGGCTGCCAAATCGCCCTCCGCGACATTGCAGGCAAATAGCGTCGGTTTCCCGGTCAGAAGGAAGAATCCCTTGACCATGTGTTTCTCTTCGGGCGTGAGATCAAGCGTCACTACCGTCTTGCCGGCATTCAGATGCGCTTCGAGCTTTTCGAGCAATTCTACTTCTGCCAGCGCTTTCTTATCGCCACTTTTCGCAGCCTTCTGCTGCTTGGCCTTGCGCTTTTCCACCGATTCGAGATCTGCGAGCACCAGTTCCGTGTTGATGATTTCAATGTCCCGGACTGGATCTACCGTGTCCATCACATGCTCGATATTGGTGTCCTCAAAGCAGCGCACCACTTGCACAATCGC
>Ga0213872_10001012_pt1 | contig 19627 bp, 17 predicted proteins | sample VelepicomBERX_R2_FD_160071 | JGI IMG/M metagenome (GOLD analysis project Ga0213872, IMG submission 160071) | Rhizosphere microbial communities from Vellozia epidendroides in rupestrian grasslands, the National Park of Serra do Cipo, Brazil - RX_R2 | ecosystem: Host-associated > Plants > Roots >...
AAGTCAGTCCCACCCCTTCCCATCCCGAACAGGACCGTGAAATGACTCTGCGCCGATGATAGTGCTGCAACCAGTGTGAAAGTAGGTTATCGTCAAGCTAGTTATTAGAAAAAGCCCGCCAGGTCCACGACCGGCGGGCTTTTTTGCTTTCTGAATCAGCAGCCCGACTGGGCTTTCAAGGCCTTGCAGGCGGCTTCTTCGCTGAGTGGCTTGTAGTAGTAATAGCCCTGCACGAAGTCGCTGCCCATCTCCTGCAAGGCACTGACTTCGGCGGCGGTTTCGGCACCCTCGGCCACCACGTCCAGGCCCAGGGTGCGTGCCAGCATCACCACCACTTCCGCTATCTGGCGCTTGTCTTCCTGATGGTCCATCTTGCTGACAAAGGAACGGTCAATTTTCAGCGTATCGATCGGCAACCGGCGCAGATGGCTAAGCGACGAATAGCCGGTGCCAAAGTCGTCCAGGCTGAGCTGCACACCCAGCGCCTTGAGCTGATGGAAGACCTTGAGCGAATGGTCCGGGTCGGCCATGACCGAGCTCTCGGTGAGTTCCAGCTTCAAGGTGCCGTGCGCGATGCCGGATTCCTGCAGCACGCGCTCAACTTGCTCAACCAGGTCGCCCTCGCTGAGCTGCACTGCTGAGACATTGACGCTCATGGTCAGGTCCGTGCAGCCGAACTCGTGTTGCCAGCGGCAGAGGCAGGCACAAGCCTGCCGCAGCACACGCAGGCCGATTTCGCTGATTAAGCCAATCTCTTCTGCGACCGGGATGAACTCGGCCGGCGATATCTGGCCATGCTCCGGATGGTGCCAGCGTACCAGCGCCTCGAATCCGCGGATCTGCCCGTCATCCGGTGTGACGATGGGCTGGTAGCTTACCGTCAGATCGTTCGCATCCAGGGCCACGCGCAAGGCTGCTTCCAGCTGCAAGCGGCGCAGCGCTTTTTCCTGCATGTCCTGGTCAAACATCATCCAGCGTGCGCGCCCATGCTGCTTGGCGTGGTACATGGCAATATCGGCATCACGCAAAATGTCCTGAACATCTTCATAGCCGCTGCTGCTCAGGGCGATGCCGATACTGGCCGTAATGAAGACCTGCTGATGTTCCAGTTCAAAGGGTTCGGCCAGCACGGCCAGCAGGCGTTCGGCCACGCGGATTGGCACCTGCGGATTATGGATGTTATCGATCAGGATGGTGAATTCGTCGCCACCCAGACGGGCCACCACATCATCTTCATCACCTGATTCGGTACGGCCGCGCGAAATGAGATCGGTGCCGCGCAGGCAGTTGGTGAGGCGCTGGGCGGTGGACACGATGAGTTCATCGCCGGCCTGATGGCCCAGCCCGTCGTTGACGGCCTTGAAGCGGTCCAGGTCGACGAACAGGACGGCAAACTGGTAGTTCGACACGCGCTGGGCCCGCTGCATGAAATGCTGCAGGCGGTTGAGGAACAGCTTGCGGTTGCCCAGCTGGGTCAGCGGATCATGCAAGGCGTCGTGCATCAGGCGCGCCTTGGCGCGCTGGCGCTCCACCACCCGGCCCAGATGGGTGCCGACCTGGCCCATCAGGCGCAGCAGGGCCTCGTCGGGGGACTGCAATTCCGGGCTGAAGAATTCCAGCACACCCACCACTTCGCTGCCGATCATGACAGGGAAGGCGAACAGGGAGCAGAGTCCGGCGCGCTGCGCTTCCGGAAAGCGTGGATAGTGTGCTTCGTCATGGGCGCCTACGTTGGCCCACGCGGGTGCGCAACTGCTCAGCACCCGTCCTGGCAGGCCGATTTCCGCACCAAATTGAATGGACTCGGTCAGTTCGCGCAGGACCGTGTAGTTGCCGTCGCTGTCGTCATGCCAGACCTGGGTGGAGACGAGGGCTTCGCCAGGTGTTTCGCCGGCCAGCAGCAGATGGCCCAGCGGCCAGTGGGCATAGCGGCATACAGCGCCGAGTGCGTGGTGCATGGCCGCTTCGACTTCGGCCGCTTCGTTGGCGGCCACGGCGATGCTCTCCAGCAGAACGATCTCCTGCTGGCGCCGGAACAGGTCGCGCAGGCCTCGCTCCGCGATGGCTTCCGCTTCCTTGCGCGCGGCGGTTTCCCGCTTGAGGCGCCGGGTCAGCCGCGCGATTTCGGCATCTGGCGGCGCGGCTGCCGGGTCATTTGTGGAATCGGACATGGAAGACACACTTCTCGTCACCATGATGCATGCACACCGGATGGTCGATCTCGGTCTGTTCGTGGTAATGGTCGGCGGCGCCGGTCATGAAACCTTCGGCCAGTGCGCACATCTTGCGGGCTGATTTGTAGCCGACCACCAGGCGGTCCTGTTCATCGTTGCTGAAGTCGAAGACCGGTGTGGCGGCGCCCGGATACAGCTTTTCCACTTCGGGGTGGATGATGCTGTTGAGGGTCAGGATAAAGCTGCGTGCATCCTGGTGACGCTGGAAGAAGCCGGGATAGCGCTCCGCCAGCAGGGGCATGGCGCGGCGGCCGAACCAGCGCAGGATGTCTTGCGCTGGCAGGTTCAGGGCGGCCGATGCGGCATTGACCAGGGCGACCACCTCTGCGTCGGCATAGCTGCCCAGTGAAGTGTAGGCGCCATCGAGGCCGGCGTCGTCCAGTAGCTGGTCCCAGGTGTCCTCACCGTATTCCTTGCATACGACTTCCTGCAGCAGGTTGAAAACGATACCTTTCATGAGCGGCTCCTTTCTGAACCCATTATACCTATCCCGGCTCAGTGTCCCTTGCTGATGCTTTCGCCGTCGGTTTTACGCAGCGTCCAGAAGGTCGCCGAGGATAGCGCCGTCATCACCGCCAGCGTTAAAAAGGCGTGATGCAGGGCCTGGGTCAGCTGCACGCGGTCCGTCTGCGGCGCGTCGCTGAGGAACCAGCCGGCGATCAGGGAGCCGAAGGCCAGGCCAAAGCTCATCGACAGCTGCTGCATCGAGCTGGCGATGGTGCTGGCCATGCTGGAATCCTTGTTGTCCACGTCGGCGTAGGCGATGCTGTTCATGCTGGAGAACTGCAGGGAATTGAAGAAGCCCAGGCACAGGCTGATACACACGATCAGGTACAGCGGCGTGGTGGGCTGAACCAGGGAATACAGGCTGATGGTGATCCCGATCAGGACCGTGTTCAGCACCAGCACCTGGCGATAGCCGAAGCGGTTCAGCAGGCGCACCGAGATGAACTTCATGCCCATCGCCGCAGCGGCGGAAGGCATCATCAGCAGGCCCGATTGCCAGGCCGGCAGCCCCAGGCCAAGCTGGTACAGCAGCGGCAGGAGGAAGGGCATGCCGCTCACGCCCAGGCGCGTGGCAAAGCCGCCGACGACCGAGACACGGAAGGTGCGGATCTTGAACAAGGCCAGACGCAGCAAGGGGAAAGCGGCGTCACGCGCATGCCAGGCGTAGGCAGCCAGCAGGCAGAGGGAAATCAGCAGCAGCACGGCGGCCGAGGTGATGTCGATTTTGTGTTCGCCAAAAATCTCCAGGAGCCAGGACAGCAGGGCGATGCCGGTGCCGAACAGGACCAGCCCGATGATGTCCAGCGGCCGCAGATCCTCGCTCTTATAGTCCGGCATATAGCGGTGCGCCAGCGCCATCGCGGCCAGGCCCACCGGCACGTTGACGAAGAAGATCTCGCGCCATGAGGCCCAGTGCACGATCAAGCCGCCCACGGTGGGGCCAAGCAGCGGCCCAATCAGCGCGGGGATGATCACGAAGTTCATCGCCGACAGCAGCTCCGACTTGGGGAAAGTGCGGATGATGGTCAGGCGCCCGACCGGCATCATCATGGCGGCGCCAAAGCCCTGCAGCAGCCGGGACGCCACCAGCATGGGCGAATTGATCGACAGCCCGCACAGCATCGACGCTACCGTGAAGATGGCCACCGCGGTCATGAAGACGCGCCGGGTGCCGAAGCGGTCCGCCATCCAGCCGCTGACGGGAATCGAAACGGCGAGGCTGAGGATATAGCTGGTGACCACCGCCTTCAGGCTGAGTGGCGTGACGTGCAGGCTGGCGGCCATACTGGGGATGGCGGTGTTGACGATGGTGGAATCCAGCTGCTCCATGAACAGCGCGGTGGCGACCACCCAGGGCAGGTAGCTTTTGACGGCCGGTGCATTCATCAGTGATAGCTCTCGATGGCGGCGTAATGCGAAGGCCTTGATTGTCACACAAATTTCATCAACGTGTCCCACGCACCACATGTCATGGCCGCGTCACGAAAGCAGCGTAACTTGCGGCGCATTGCAATGGCCGACGGAGCCGACATGAACGAGAAACCGCTCATCCCCCGCCGCAGTTTCATTCGCCAGGTTTGTTCCACTGCTTTGCTCGGCGGCGGGGCATTGGGATTGGCCGGTTGCAGTAGTACGGCGGCCAGCCAGGGCGAGGGAGAGCCGGTCAGCTTCCAGCATGGCGTGGCCAGCGGCGACCCGCTGAGCGACCGGGTGATTCTGTGGACCCGTGTGACGCCGCGCCACCCGGAGCTGGAACAGGAGGTCGCCGTGCGCTGGCAGATCGCCACCGATCCCGCCATGCAGATGGTGATTGGCGGCGGCAGCATCAGCACCTCCGACCAGCAGGACTTTACCGTCAAGGTCGATGCCTCCGGCCTGCTGCCTGGCCATGTGTACTTCTACCAGTTTGCCGTTGACGCGGTGAAGTCCCCCATCGGCCGCACCAAGACTTTGCCCAAGGCCGACGTGAAGCAGGTGCGGCTGGCGGTGTTCTCCTGCTCGAACTACCCGTCCGGCTATTTCAACGTCTATGCGGATGCGGCGCGCCAGGACAATATCGACGCGGCGCTGCATATCGGCGACTACATCTACGAATACGAAAGCACCGGCTACGCCTGCGGCAATGCGGAGAAACTGGGGCGGCTGTCCGAGCCGCGCGAACTGCTGCTGCGGCTGGAGGACTATCGCCGCCGCTATGCGCAGTACCACACCGACCCGGATCTGCAGGCGCTGCATGCCGCCATGCCCTGGATTACGGTGTGGGACGATCACGAGTTTGCCGACGATGCCTGGCGCGATGGCTCGGCCGAGCACAAGGCCACGGAGTACGGACCGTTTTCGCTGCGCAGGACGGCGGCGATCCGTGCTTATCACGAGTGGCTGCCGATCCGCTCGCCCGACCCCGCAGCACCCGAGAAGATTTACCGTTCCTTCGACTTTGGCAGCGTGCTGTCGCTGCACATGCTGGATACGCGCCTGATCGGACGGGACCAGCAGCTGATGATGTCGTCCTATATCGATGAGCACAAGAGCTTCAACATCACCAAGTACAAGCATGATGTCTGCTCGCCGCACCGTCAGATGATGGGGCAGGAGCAGATGGCGTGGCTGGAACAGCAGGTCTCGCGCTCGCAGGCGCGCTGGCAGGTGCTTGGCCAGCAGGTGCTGATGGCGCGCATGGAGTATCCGCTGGCGGTGGCGCTGGGACATTACAGCTGCACCGACTTTGCGGCGCTCAGGCAGCGTGCGGTGGCGGATCCTTCCTGCGTCAGCGCCAAGGAGCAGTTCTGGCTGGGCGGCGCCACGCTGCCGTGCTATCTGGATTCCTGGGACGGTTACCAGCATGACCGCGAGCTGGTGTTCGAGATGATGCTACGCCACCGCAAGAACATGGTGGTGCTGGCCGGTGACACGCACAATGCCTGGGCCAGCGATCTGCACGACGCCAATGGCCGCCAGGTGGGCGTGGAGTTTGCCACTTCCTCGGTATCCTCGCCGGGGATGGAAGGCGCATATCCGGACCGCGATCCGGAGGATGTGGCGAGCATGATGGTCGATCTGATCGAGCCGCTGTACTACGCGCAGACCAGCAAGCGCGGATACATGATCGTCACGGCCAGCCATGAGCAGGTGCGCTGCGACTGGCGCTTTGTCAATACGGTGGAGAGCCTCGAATTCACCGCCGCCACGGAACGCAGCCTGCGTGTGCTGCCCGGACCGGGCAACCGCAAGATCGAGGAATGCTGTATCGCTTAAGCTGGCCGCAGCAGGGCATCCAGCAAGGGCTGGCAGGCATCGGCGAGGCGATCAAGGCTGGCCTCGCGCAGCTGGTTTGTATCCACGGTTGTCTCGCTATTCAGTCCAGCCCAGCGCAGCAGCGCGGCCCCCGCTTCCGGATGGTCGAACAAGCCATGCAGATAAGTGCCCAGCACCTGGCCATCGGCAGAGCGGGCGCCCTCTGCGCGGCCATCGATGCGGAAGGCCGGCTTGCCCAGCGCCGCGCCGCTTGAGACGCCCATGTGGATTTCATAGCCGCTGACGGCGGCCTTGCCTTCGTCGAAAGCGCAGTGGCCGTGCACCTGTGCCAGGCGTTTTTCCGGCGACATCTCGGTCATCATTTCCAGCAGGCCCAGGGCGGGTGAGCTGCCCGCGTGGCCTTCCATGCCCAGCGGGTCGCTGACGCTCTGGCCCAGCATCTGGAAGCCGCCGCAAACGCCGATCACTTTGCCGCCATAGCGCAGGTGGTGCACGATATGCGCAGGCCAGCCCTGGGCGTGTAGCCAGGCCAGGTCGGCGCGGGTGTTCTTGCTGCCGGGGAGGATGATCAGGTCGGCCGCCGGCAACGCTTCGCCTTCGCGGACGAAGCGCAGATCGACTTCCGGATGGGCGCGCAGCGCGTCAAAGTCGGTGTGGTTGCTCATGCGCGGCAGGCTGGGGACGACGATGCGGAATGCGCCCTGTGCGGCCTGCACCGGCTGCACGGCGTCTTCGGCATCGAGGAACAGGCCATGCAGGTAGGGCAGAACTGCCAGCACGGGTTTGCCGGTCTGCTGCTCCAGCCATTCCAGGCCCGGCTCCAGCAGGGCGATATCGCCACGGAAGCGGTTGATGACGAAGCCGGCGATGCGTGCGCGTTCGCTCTCCGACAGGCAGCTCAAGGTGCCGACGATGTGGGCGAAGACGCCGCCACGGTCGATATCCGCCACCAGGATCACCGGGCAGTCGACTGTTTCGGCAAAGCCCATGTTGGCGATATCGCGGTCGCGCAGATTGATCTCCGCCGGGCTACCCGCGCCTTCCACGATGATGCTGTCGTATTGCGCGCTCAGACGCCGGTGCGATTCCAGGACCGCTTGCATGGCAATGGTTTTGTACTGGTGGTAGTCGCGCGCATTCATCTCGGCGCGCACCTTGCCGTGGATGATGACCTGCGCACCGATGTCGCTGGAAGGCTTGAGCAGCACCGGGTTCATATCCGTATGCGGCGGCACGCCAGCTGCGATAGCCTGCAGTGCCTGGGCGCGGCCGATCTCACCGCCGTCCGCCGTGACAGCGCTGTTGAGCGCCATGTTCTGCGGCTTGAACGGCGCCACGCGTACACCACGGCGCTTCAGCAGGCGGCATAAGGCAGCGACCACCGTACTTTTACCTGCGTCGGAGGTGGTGCCTTGCACCATCAGGGTTTGATAAGGAAAGCTCATATTAGTTTTTGCGATGCTGGCGGGCGATATCAAGCTTCTCGCACAGGGCTGCGGTGCCTGCAATCATGCGCGGGCCGGAACGGTTCAGCAGCTCGCCGTTGAGGGTGAACAGGTTGTCATTACGGACCGCCGTCATGCCGGTATAGGGGCGCCACAGATTGACGCCGCCGTAGTTCTTTTCGGCGGTGCCGAAAATGGCTTCGGGGTCCGCCTGCAGCACCGCCTCGATGCTGACGACGGGCGCGGTGGTCTTCAGGTCGGCGAAGATGTTCACGCCACCGCACAGCCGGATCGCGTCGCTGACGATGTGCATGCCGCTGAGGGTGTAGAGCGGCTTGTCCCATACCTGGTAGAACATGCGTACCGGTGGGCGGTGGGCGTATTTCTGCGACAGCTCCGCCAGCTGGCGGCGTACTTCCGCCGCTGCGGGCTGGGCGACGCTTTCGGTGCCCATCAGCTGGCCGAGGCGAATCAGATTGTCGGCAATGCTGTCGAGGTTTTTTGGCTCGCTGTGGAACATGGGAATACCCAGCTGGCGGATCGCGTCGATCTGCCGCTCCGAGCTGCCGTGCATCCAGACCACTACCAGATCGGGCTTCATCGCGATCAGGCGTTCCAGATCCACCAAGCGGTTATCGCCGACGCGGGGAATTTTCTTGGCTTCTTCCGGATAGTCGCTGTAGGTGACTGCACCGACGATTTTGCTGCCGCCACCGGCCGCGAACAGCAGCTCGGTGACGTGCGGCGCCAGCGAGACCACGCGCAGCGCGGGCTTTTGCAATGTGACGGCGTTGCCGTCGTCGTCGCGCACGGTGATGGCGGCGCTGGCCGGAAGTGTGGCTGCCATCAGCAGCGAAAAGAGGAGTTTATTCATCGGTGTCCGCATGATGGTGATCGTTCGCTTGCTGCCATTCCTGCAGCGCGGTCTTTAGTCTTTGCCAGCCTGCTTCGTCCGGCGGCAGGCCGAGACGGATGCCGCGCGCGGCGTGGCGGAATAAACGTACCCAGATGCCGCGTTCGGCCATGTGCTGCCAGAACTGTTCAGCCTTGTCCTCGTCCCACCATTGGAACAAGGCGGCGCCGTTCGACTGAATACCGTGTGCCGCCAGCAGCTTGCGCAGGCGCGCACCCTGGGCCAGCAGGCGGTCGCGCGTGTGATCCTGCCATGCCGTGTCGCGCAAGGCCGCCTTCGCAATTTGCTGCGCCGGGCCGCTGATCGTCCAGGGACCGAGCATATCGCCCAGGGCTTGCAATAGCGCGGGGTGTGTCGCCACGAAGCCCAGGCGGATGCCAGCCAATCCGAAGAATTTTCCGATGGAGCGCAATACGATCAGGCCAGTCTGTCCGCTACAGGCAGCGACGCTGTTGATGTTTTCGGTGTCGGCAAAGGCTTCGTCGACCACCAGCCAGCCGCCGCGCGCGCCCAGCCGTTCCGCCCAGGCCAGCAGCGCTGTCTTGGGAACGGTTGCTCCGGTGGGATTGTTGGGATTGCAGATCACGACGACGTCGCTGCTGTCGATTGCCGCATCCAGTTCGGCGTACGGTACCTGCCGCGTGCTGTGGCCGTGCTGTGCCCAGTGGTGCGCATGCTCGGCGTAGGAGGGCGCGGCCACCGTCACACGGGAAGGGGCGCGCAGACGCGGGAGTGCCTGGATTGCCGCCTGCGTACCGGCTACCGCCAGCATGTGCGGCGCGCCGTAGAAGGCTTGTGCGGCTTCGGCCAGCTCCGGGTCGTGCTCTGGTAACCGATGCCAGGCATTGCCAGCCAGCGTGGGAGCGGGATACCACTGCGGGTTGACGCCGGTGGAGAGATCAAGCCAATCGTTTCGGCCGAAGCGCAAGGTGGCGTCGCGCAGGTTGCCGCCGTGTTCAGGCATGGTAGTGCTCCCAAAGAGTGGTGGCGATGGCGACTGCAGTGGCGGCGGCCAGCCACAGGGCTGTGGTGCGTGCTACCAGCCGCCATGCGCGGGCGATGTCTGCGCCGCAGGCTTCCGGTCCGGCGCCAAGCGGTGGGCGTTGTTCTACTTCGCCGTGGTAGATGGCGGGGCCGCCCAAACTCAGTCCAAGCGCGCCGGCGCCGCTGGCCATTACCGGGCCTGCGTTTGGACTGCTCCAGGCGGGAGCTTGCGCCCGCCAGCACTGCCATGCGCGGCGCATGCCGGTGCTGCCATCGGCCAGCAGGGTGTAGGAGAGTGCCGTCAAACGGGCGGGCAGATAGTTGAGCGCATCATCCAGGCGCGCGGCGGCGCAGCCGAACTGGCGCAGGCGCGGGGTGCGATAGCCCCACATTGCATCCAGCGTATTCGCCAGGCGGAATAGCACGGCGCCCGGCCCACCGGCCACGATGAACCAGAACAGGGTGCCGAAGACGGCATCATTGCCATTTTCAAGCAGCGATTCGGTACTGGCTTTGGCGAGTTCCGTTTCGCTGGCGCTGCTGGTGTCGCGGCTGACAATGCGCGCGGTCAGCAAGCGTGCCTGGGGAAGATCGCCTTGTGTCAGCGCGTTTGCTATCGGCAGGTTATGGTCGCGCAGGCTGCGCAGTCCGAGCGCGAAATACAGCATGAGCGCATGCGCGGCGAGCAGAAGGCCCGGCGTGGTGGTGGCGCGGATCTGCCATGCCAGCAGTACGGGTGGTACAACGGCCAGCAGCCAGGCCAGCAGGCCGCGCAGGAATCTTGCACCCCCTTGGTTCAGGCGGCGCTCCAGCCAGATGGCGATGTTGCCGAAGCCGACCAGCGGATGATAGCGGCGCGCCTCGCCCAGCAGCAGATCCAGCAGCACGCCCGCCACCATCAGGGCGGCGATAGCAGCGCTACTCAGGCCAGTCAGCACGCTGCGCCTTTCAGTACCAGCGGCAGGCCGGCGGCGACAAATACGGCACGGTCGCACAGGGCGGCGAGGGCCTGGTTAAGGCGTCCCGCTTCATCGGCAAAGGTACGCGAGATGGCCCCAAAGGGCACAATGCCCATGCCGACCTCGTTGGATACCAGGATCACGTCGCCAGCGCAGCCGGACAGCATGTCGAGCAGGGCTGCGCGTTGCTGATGGAACTGGCGCGGAAGTTCAAGTTCGCCGATATCGGGATAACTGCTGTCTTCGCAGAACATCAGGTTGGTCAACCATAGCGTGATGCAGTCGACCAGGATGACGCGCTGCGGATTGGCCAGCGCCTGCAGCACGGAGGCCAGTTGCAGCGGCTCTTCCACCGTGGTCCATTCAGCCGGGCGATGTTCGCGATGATGGGCGATGCGCGCCGCCATTTCGCTGTCACCGGGGCGGGCGGTGGCGATGTAGATGACTTCCTTGCCCGTGCTAAGGGCCAGCTGTTCGGCATAGGCGCTTTTGCCGGAGCGCGCGCCGCCCAGCACCAGGGTGCATGTCATGACGATGTCCTTCGCAGGAAGAGCGCGGCCACCGCCGCAGGATTGGAGGCGAAATACGCGTGGAAGTAGGAAGCAGTCAGCGATCCGTGCTGATATACCGCTTCGCCTTCTGCTCCGGATGGATGCTTGAGCGTCGCCGCAGCAGGCGTCACTGCGGTCTCCAGCCGCGAATAGTGGAAGGTGTGGCCACGCAGGACGCCCTGCGGTGTATGCCAGCCTTGCGAGCCAAGGCCGGCCAGCCTGGTTTGCATGCTGACTGCGCCGGGTAACAGGCCGGCCATGTGCCAGGTGGCGCCGCTGCTGTCGGCCAGCGTTGTCGCCACCGCCATCATGCCGCCGCACTCCGCCAGAATGGGGATGCCGTCGGCATGGGCGTTGCGCATGGACTGCTGCCAGCAGCTGGCGCGTGACAAGGCTTCGGTGTGCAGCTCGGGATAGCCGCCGGGCAGATAGATGGCGTCTGCATGAGCGGGCGGCGTCTCATCCGCCAGCGGCGAGAAGTAGCAGAGCGTGGCGCCGAGTGCTTCCAGTGTGGCCAGATTGGCCGGGTACAGGAACATGAAGGCGGCGTCGCGCGCGATGGCGATGGTTTTGCCTTGCAGCAGACGAGGAATGCCGGCTGGAGCTGGTGCTGCAAACTGCGTGTCGGGGAGCTGCTCCCATGCCGCTTCGTCAAAGACCAATTGGCCGGCCAGCTGGTCGAGCAGCGTATCGATATCCTGTATTTCGCCCGGCAGCACCAGGCCCAGATGCCGTTCGGGCAGCGACTGCACCTGGCGTGGCAGGGTGGCAAACAAGGGAATATCGCGCAGGGAAGCGGCAATCATGGCCGCGTGACCAGGGCTGGCGACGCGGTTGGCGATGACGCCTGCCATATCGACAGGACCGTAATCGCGTAGTCCGTGCACCAGCGCGCCCGCTGTCTGCGCCATGGCGGAGGCGTCGATCACAGCCATCACCGGCACGCCGAATGCGCGGGCCAGATCAGCGGAAGAGGGGGGGCCATCGTAGAGGCCCATCACGCCTTCGATCAGGATGACGTCCGATTCTGCCGCAGCCTGGGCCAGCTGCTGGCGGCACAGCTCCGGGCCGACCATCCACAGATCCAGCGATTGGACAGGGGCGCCGCTGGCGCGCTCCAGCAGCATGGGGTCGATGAAGTCGGGACCACATTTGAACACGCGTACGCGCTTGCCCAGCCTTACCAGCTTGCGCGCCAGCGCTGCCGTGACGGAGGTCTTGCCCTGGCCCGAGGCGACAGCGGAAACCAGCAGCGCTTTGACGGAATTTGTCATTACCACTCGGTTCCCGCTTGCGCTGCGATGCCGGCCTTGAAAGCGTGCTTGACGACTTCCATTTCGGTGACCGTATCTGCCACGGCGATCAGTTCAGGTGGGGCGGCGCGGCCGGTGACGACGACGTGCTGCATCTCCGGCCGGTCCAGTAGATCGGCGATGACGGTGTCGACATCCAGGTAGCGGTATTTGAGCGCGATATTCAACTCATCCAGCAGCACCAGGCCGATGGATGGATCGTTCAGAAAGCGGCGGGCCTGTTCCCAGGCCTGCTGCGCCTTGATGGTGTCGCGTTCGCGGTCCTGGGTTTCCCAGGTGTAGCCTTCGCCCATGGCGTGGAAGCTCACTTCGTCGGGGAAGCGGCGCAGGAATTTTTCTTCGCCGGTGGACATGGCGCCTTTGATGAACTGCACCACGCCGACTTTCATCTCGTGTCCCAGTGCGCGCACCACCATGCCGAAGCCGCTGGAGCTCTTGCCCTTGCCGTTGCCGGTATTGACGATCAGGACGCCCATCTGCTTGTCGGCAGCGGCAATCTTGGCGTCGATGATGGCCTTCTTGCGCTCCATGCGGGCGCGGTGGCGTTCGTTGATGTCGGTGTCGCTCATGCGGGTAGCTCTTTCGGAATAAAGATGCGGCGTGGGCCGTGTTCAATCACTTCAATCGGGTGGCCCAGGTAGTCGCTCAGGACCGGCGCCTGCATGGTGCCGGCGACAGGACCGGCCAGCCAGTTGCCATCGCCTTTCAGCAGCAGGGCATGGGTGGAAACGCTGTGCGCCAGGGTCAGGTCGTGGCCGACCATGATGGCGGTCTTGTTCTGCTCACGGCACAGGCGCGCCAGCAGGCCCATGACGCTGACCTGGTGCGCCAGGTCGAGCGCGTTGGCCGGTTCATCCAGCAGCAGCAGGGGCGTATCCTGCGCCAGCATGGCGGCAATCGCTACGCGCTGGCGCTCGCCGCCGGACAGGGTGCGTACGTCGCGCTGCGCCAGGTTGGCGACTTCCATCGATTCGAGCGCGTTCATCGCCATGGCGTAGTCGTCGCTGCCTTCCCAGTAGCGGTTGTCGTGGTAGGGATGGCGGGCCGACAGCACGGTCTCGATCACGCTGTAGGAGAAGGCGTCGTTGCGGCTCTGGGCCAGGAAGGCACGCTGGCGCGCCAGCTCTGCCAGGGGCCAGTCCTTGAGGGAGCGGTCCTGCAGCGCGACGTGGCCGGCGTCCGGCTGGCGCAGGCCGGCCAGGGTGCGCAGCAAGGTGCTCTTGCCTGCGCCATTGCGGCCGATGATGCTCCAGCACTCGCCGTCGGCGACGCGCCAGTTCAGGTTCTGCACCAGCACGCGCTGGCCCATCCGCAGAGAGAGTTGTTCGGTGTGGATCATCTTAGCCTCGCAGCCGGTGCAGTTGATACAGGAAGACCGGGGTACCGATCAGCGCGGTGATGACGCCGACCGGCAGCTGCTGGGGGGCGATGATGGTGCGCGCCAGGGTGTCGGCCAGCATCAGATAAGCGCCGCCAGCCAGCGCGGCGGCGGGCACCAGCACGCGGTGGTCAGGGCCAAGGGCAAAGCGGCAGGCATGCGGCACGATCAGACCGACGAAGCCGACGCTGCCCGCGCTGGTCACAGAGCTGGCGGTGAGCAGGGCCGAGACGAAGAACAGTCCCTTGCGCAGTGCGTCCACGCGTACGCCAAGGGTGGATGCGGCTTCGGCATGCAGGGCCATGACGTTGATGGCGCGTGCGCTGCGCAGGGCAAAAGCCAGGCCGCCGGCCAGCACGATCCAAGGCATCCAGCGTAGCGGCGCGCCCGACAGGTCGCCGATCATCCAGAACACCATGCTGCGCAGGCGGCTTTCCGGCGCGATGGACAGCATCAGCGTCACCAGCGCCAGGCAGGCGGTGGAGAGGATTACGCCGGTCAACAGCAGCAAGGCGGTGCCGCCTTCCGCCGCCGTACCGCTGCGCAGATCGCGGCGCGCCAGTAGATAGAGCAGCATGGAGATGGTCACGGCGCCGGCAAAGGCCGCAGCGTCCACCACCCAGGCGGCGCACATGAACAGCAAGGCCGCCAGCGCGCCGACCGAGGCGCCTGAAGAAATCCCCAGTACATAGGGCTCAGCCAGTGGATTACGCAGCAAGGCCTGCATCATCACGCCTGCCAGCGACAGGGAAGCCCCGGTGACAAAAGCGATCAGTGCGCGCTCCAGGCGCAGGTTGAGCAGCGTCGCCGCCATGCTGGATGGCTGGCCGCGCAGGAGTTCAACCAGGGCGTCGGGCATCTCGGCCAGGGAGACAGAAACGGAGCCGGTCATCCCGGCAAATACCAGGCAGGCGACAGCGCACAGGGAAAGCCCCGCGATGGTCAGGACGGCGCGTCGGCGCAGGTGGCCAGATACAGGATGCATGTACTACCTTTATGAGAATTCGGACCCGCCGGACAGTCGGCCTGCCCGGCAGATTACACCACTTACTTGTAGCCGTAGCGGATACCGGCAAATACCTTGGAACCCGGCGTGGCGTAGAAGCGCGCCAGGTCGTACTGCTTGTCGCCGATGTTATTCCAGCGGACCAGTGCGGACCAGTCCTGGTTGAAGCGCCAGGTCGCGTACAGGTTCACCAGGCCATAGCCACCCAGGCGGTTTTTGTTGGCTGCGTCGTCATAGCGGTCGCCGGACAGTTCCAGCTCGGCGCCGGCGCGCAGTGCGCCGAAGCCATAATCGGCGGTGACGGTGGCGTGCTTTTTGGCGCGGCGCGCCAGACGCTTGTCAGTAGTTTCGTCCTTCGGATCCTGCAGATCCGCCGAAGCACCCAGGTCCAGGTTGCCCAGCTTGCGCGAAGCCGACAGGGTCAGGCCTTCGAGCAGTGCGTGGTTGACGTTGTAAGCGCAGCCGAAAGCATAGTCCTTGACGCCGAGCGGACAAGGCGTGGCGGTCACCAGCAGATCGGTCAGACGATTGCGGTAGTAGCTGGCGCTGAGGACATTCAGGCCATCGTCGTAGTGCAGGCCCAGCTCCGCATTGTGGCCTTGCTCCGGCTTGTTGGCCGGATTGCCGAAGCCAGGATAGTAAAGCTCATTGTAGGTCGGCGCGCGGAAGCTGGTGCCATAGCTGGCGCTGGCGCGCAGCTGCTGGGTAAAGCTGTAGCCGTAACCCAGCGAGCCGGTGTTCTTCGAACCGTAGACCGAATTGTCGCGGCGGATGCTGCCGTTCAGCAGATGGGCGCCACGGCGCGCGTTGTACGAAGCGGCAAAGGCATTGGTGTTGCGGTCGCGGTTCAGCAGGGATGAACCATTGGTCTCCACTTCTTCCTTGCGGTGCTCGTAGAGCAGTTGCAGGACGTCGTCGCCAACCAGCAGGTCGTTCTGCCAGAGAATGCCGGTCTGCCTGGTATTGATCTGCGAGTAACCGGAAGCTGCGGCGCTGCTGTAGTTGGCGCCTTCGTCGCGGGTCTGCGAGTATTGCAGCAGGCTGCTCCAGAATGGCAGGAACTGGTCCTTGACGTAGATGGCGGCGTTTTCCAGCTTGGCCAGGGAGCGCGTGTCGTAGGCAGAGGCGCCGCTGTCGTATTGCGAATCCAGGCGCGAGTGCAGCAGCAGCGCGCCGACTTCATGGCCTTCCGCCAGCTTCAGGCTGAATTGCCCGGCAGCGTTTTCCTTGTCGTAGCCGTCGCGGTCCGGGTTGTAGGAGCTGCTGCCTGAACGGGTGGCGGAGAAGCCGTCCGATTTTTCCTTGCCCGCGCTGATGGCGTAGCTGAAGCTGTGCGCGCCGCCGGTTTCGCCGGAGACGCTGGCATCCGCTTCACGCGTATTGTCGCTGCCGTAGCCGGCAAAAGCGGTCACGGTTGGCGCGCCACGGCCTTTTTTGGTGAAGATCTGGATCACGCCGCCAATGGCGTCGGCGCCGTACAGCGAACTGAGAGGGCCGTAGACGATTTCGATATGGTCGATGGCGGTCAGCGGAATGGCGCTCCAGTTGGCTGCGCCGGTGGTGGAGGAGCCAATGCGCACGCCGTCCACCAGCACAATGTTCTGGTTGCTGTTGGCGCCGCGGATGTACACGCTGGACGAGGTGCCGGCGCCGCCGTTGCGGGCAACCTCAATGCCGCGCTGGCGTTGCAGCAGGTCGATGATGGAGCCTGCACCCGACTGGGCGATCTGCTCCGGGCCGATAGTCAGCGTATCGCTGATGACATTGGCCAGAGGCTGGGGAGTGCGGGTCGCGGTGACGACGATGGTGTCTGCGGGCGTGTTGATATCTGCGGCCGAGCTGAATGCGGTCGTCAGCGCAAGCGCCAGCGACGTCAGGGCCGCCGGGCGGGTAACGGTAAAGATCATGATCAATTTTCTGTAAAGCGGCAACCGGCCGACGTCCCCGTTGGCCAGATTGAACAGAAGTGATGAAACCGGGAGCTACAAAAATAAGGCGCACTTCCCCGTCCGCTCACTTCCACCTGATTTGGCCGGTATCCGGGCTGGCAAGTTGCACCGCCTGACCTTCCCATGCCAAGGCACAGTGGTGTGAAGAAGCGGCTTGTCGCGTGTTCGGCGACACTTGCTGACCGTTGCGGGGGCAGCACACGCTGGCTTCGCATTTGACTGCGAAAGCTTCGTGTTTCCCGTTTAACTGCGTCTCCGAGCGGAGGCGCGAGCACCAAAGCCCGGCAATTATACGGGCTTGTGCTGTTAAAGGTGCATTATCCGGATGGCGCCGTAGGGAATTTGATTCGGTTCCTGTGCGGCGTGCAGGGCGATGCCGGGCAGGGAAAGCCCGTGCTGACAGGCTTCCAGTACGCGCATGGTGCCAGCGTGGCAGATGGCGATCAGGTCGCGCTGCTGGCGCTGGGCGTCGGTGTAAAAGGTACTGACGCGCTGTGCCACGGCCAGCACGTTTTCACCGCCGCCGGGGCGGTAATGGACCAGATCTGCAGCCCAGTCATCCACTTCAGCGCGGGGGATGTCTTCCCACGGGCGCATCTCCCAGGCGCCGAAGTGCATTTCCGCGAGGCGGTGGTCTGTACTCAGCGCGGCGTTACGGTGATGTGCCAATTGTGCTGCCAGATCGGCGCAGCGGTGCAGGGGACTGGTCACCAGTTCGGCGTCAGGCAGGGATGCCAGCAGCTCGGCCAGCACCTGCGCCTGATGTTCTGGCAGGGCGGGGATGTCGCTGCTGCCGTAACAGACGCCTGGGGCGATCTGCGGACGCGGATGGCGGACCAGGATCAGGCGCATATCAAACGGTCAGCGCGCCGTGATGCAGGCTGGCCAGGATCGCCAGGTAGAACACCACTTCGGTGACCTGCTGCACCGCGCCGAGGCAATCGCCCGTGTAGCCGCCGATGCGGCGCACGAACATGGACGCCAGGCGGTAGCTGGCTGCGGCCGCCGCAAGCAGGCCGCCAGCGAGCGAGGACCAGGACAGCCAGCCGTATGCGCACAGCAGTACTGCGGGAAGCAGTGCGGTGATTGCGGCGATCAGAAACTCGGATACCCGCATCTTGTGTGCCAGCGGCTTGGCCTTGCCTTCCGCTCGGGCATATTCAAGGCGCCAGATCAGCGCCGTGGCCATCAAGCGCGATAAGGGATGCGCTGCCAGCAGGGCGGCAATCGCCACCAGAGGCGGCAGCATGGCCAGCGTGGTGCATTTCAGCGCGAGGATGCAGATGGTGCCGATGGCGCCGTAAGCACCGATGCGCGAGTCCTTCATGATCTCCATCACCCGCTCGGCGCTCATGCCGCCGCCGAAGCCGTCGCACATATCGGCAAAGCCGTCTTCGTGAAAGGCGCCTGTGACATAGATCCCGACGGCAGTGGAGAGTACCGCCGCCACCGGCGCTGGCAGCAGCCAGGCCGCCAGGGCATAGACCGCGGCCGTTATCGCGCCGATCACCAGCCCAACCATCGGGAAGTAGCGCGAGGCATGATTCAGCCAGTCCGGCTCGAATCCCACCCAGCGTGGAATCGGCAGTCGGGTAAAGAACTGCAGGGCGGTGAAGAACAGGCGCAGCTGGTGCATGGCTTATTCGGACTTCTCGCTGACCTGTGCCGACTCGAAGGTCGCCATCTGGTTCAGGAAGTTGGCTGAGGCGTGCAGCAGTGGCAGGGCCAGCGCACTGCCGGTGCCTTCGCCCAGGCGGAGGCCCAGCTGCAGCAACGGGCGCGCGTTCAGGTATGCCAGCATTTGTTTGTGGCCTGTCTCGTCGGAGCAGTGGGCGAATACGCAGTAATCGAGAATCGCTGGCTGCAGGCGGGCGGCGACCAGCAGCGCGCTGGTGACGATAAAGCCGTCGATCAGCAGCACCATGCGGCGCTCCGCGGCTTTGAGCATGGCGCCCGCCATCATGGCGATCTCGAATCCACCGAAGGTGGCCAGGATATCCAGCGGCTCTTGAGCGCTGGCGTGGCGTTCCACCGCCGCCTCGATCACGCGCTGCTTATGCAGGACACCGTCAGCCGATAGCCCGGTGCCCGCACCAACACACTGCGCCACGGGGACGCCGGTCAGCTTGTGCATCAGCGCCGCTGCTGCGGTGGTATTCCCGATGCCCATTTCGCCGAAGCCGACCACATTACCTTCCAGGTTCGCGGCCAATGCCATGCCGGCTTCCAGCGCTGCAGCGCATTCGGCCGCGGTCATCGCGGCTTCCTGGGCGAAGTTGCGGGTGCCGTGGGCCACCTTGCGGTCGACCAGGCCGTCGCGCGGACCGAAGTCGTGATTCACGCCAGCGTCGATCACGTGCAGCGCGCAGTTGTTCTGCTGGGCGAATACATTGATGGCGGCGCCACGGGCGAGGAAGTTCTCCACCATCTGCCAGGTCACGTCCTGCGGGTAGGCCGATACGCCTTCCGCCACCACGCCATGGTCGCCGGCGAAGACCAGAATGGCTGGCTGTTTGATGCTGATGTCGCGCGTTTGCTGGATCAGGCCGATCTGATGGGCCAGCGATTCCAGTGCGCCAAGGCTGCCGAGCGGCTTGGTCTTGTTATTGATGGCTTGCGTCAGCTGGGCTGCCAGCGCGTCGTTGCGGGTAGGGCTAATAGTAGGGATGTGCATGATATCCAATGACAGGTTGAGGCCGCCAATACGATAGCACACGAATAAATTTGTAAAATCCCGCAGCCTTTGCTATAGTTCGGCCCCTCGCGAAACGCAGCGTACGAAACACAAAGAACGCAGCGAAAAACGAGGGGTTGACGAGTTATACGAAACACTGCATAATCTCGCTTCTGTGCTGCTGAACAAAACGCTTCAGCGAAAAGCAAAAGGTCTTTAAAAATATACAGTCGATAAGTGTGGGCGTTTGATGGAAGTGCGCGCGGAACTTGTTCAGCGAAACTTAAAATATCAAATGCTCACAAAGAAATACAAGTCAGTATTTTGAGTGGGCGACACGTCGGCAACGACGTTAAACAGAGATTAAACTGAAGAGTTTGATCCTGGCTCAGATTGAACGCTGGCGGCATGCCTTACACATGCAAGTCGAACGGCAGCGCGGACTTCGGTCTGGCGGCG
>Ga0213872_10001013_pt1 | contig 19614 bp, 15 predicted proteins | sample VelepicomBERX_R2_FD_160071 | JGI IMG/M metagenome (GOLD analysis project Ga0213872, IMG submission 160071) | Rhizosphere microbial communities from Vellozia epidendroides in rupestrian grasslands, the National Park of Serra do Cipo, Brazil - RX_R2 | ecosystem: Host-associated > Plants > Roots >...
TACGGGACTTGTCGAGCGGTTGAAGGTTGTTCAGAAGCAGATTGTGGCTGCGCACCCCAAGCCAGCGGTTCACAACTCCGTTGCCGGCATGTCGATGCTCGACGACGCTGTCTACGGCTATAAGACGCCTCTCTATGCGCTGCTCGCCGCCACCGGCTGCGTGCTGTTGATTGCGTGCATGAATGTCTCCAGCCTGCTGGTGGCGCGCTCGGCGGCGCGCGCACGGGAGCTGGCGATTCGTACTGCGCTGGGCGCGGGCCGTCTGCGTCTCATGCGGGAACGCATCCTCGAAAGCCTGTTGCTCTCGGCGGCGGGAGGCGCGCTGGGGCTCCTTCTGGCCTGGGGAGGAGTGCGATGGCTGGTTCAAACACGGCAGGACATGCATCGGGTCGAGGGGATTCACATCGACGGGGTCGTCATTGGATTTGCGATGGGCGCGATCGCCCTGTGCACGCTGCTGGCTGGGCTCATCTCGGCGTCGGGTTCGGGCGACAGGCAGATTCTCGCCGGTCTGCAGGAGTCGTCGCGGGGGCAGAGCGCGGGCCGCGCCAGGGCGGGCCTTCGCCGCGCACTGCTCGTGATGGAGGTTGGTCTGACCGTCGTATTGCTCACTGGAGCCGGCCTACTGTTGAAGAGCTATCAGCGGCTGCGCAACTCCGACCTTGGGGTGCCGGTAGATAACGTGCTGACGATGCATATCAGCCTTCCGGAGACGCGGTACAAGAAGCCTGAGCAGTGGGTTGCGTTCTTCGAAACGCTGATTGCGCGGGTGCGCGCGCTGCCCGGCGTACAGGCGGCGGGCCTAGTGAGCAAGGCTCCGGGGGAGGGTTGGGGCGGCGATAGTCTCATGACGGTGGTCGAGCGTCCGCCGATGCGCAAGGGCGAAGCTACGGACATGATGGTGCGCGGAGCTGAGCCGGGGTACTTCGACGCCATCGGAATTCCCCTGCTGCGCGGGCGGCTGTTCACGACGGATGAGCGGCTGGAACGCGCGCACGTCGCGGTCATCAGCCGGACCGCCGAGCGGACATTCTTCCCCAACGGAGATGCGATCGGCAAGCATCTCAAGAACGACTTCACGGGAGGAGTGGTCGAAGTGGTTGGCGTGGTGGGAGACACGCGGTGGTACGTCTCGGAGGCGCCACAACCGACGTTGTTCTGGCCGATCTACGGCAACAACTACAGTGTCGCCACGATCGTTATTCGGGCTCAGCGCGATGTCGAATCGTTCGCAATGCCGGTAGAAAAGCTGATCGGTCAAATGGATCCGGACCTTCCCGTCTCCGATGTGATGACACTGCGCGAAGCGATTGGAAGGTCGACGACCGATTCGCGGTTTGACTCGATCCTGGTGCTGGCATTTGCCGTGATTGCGCTGGTGCTGGCCGCAGCAGGCCTCTACGGCGTACTGGCGTACCTGATTGCGCAGCGGAGGACAGAGATCGGCATACGCATTGCGCTCGGCGCGAGGCGAGAGCAGGTGACGCGGCTGATGCTTGGAGATGGGCTTCGTCCGGCGCTGTATGGGCTGGCTCTCGGATTGGGCGCGAGCGCGTTGGTGACCAGGCTGATCGAGTCGATGCTCTACCAGACGCGGGCGCTCGATCCGGCGGTGCTGGGGGCAGTCAGCCTGATTCTGCTGGTCGTGGCTGCGGCGGCATGCCTGCTTCCGGCGTGGCGGGCGTCGCGGCTGGATCCGATGGAGGCGCTGAGGGCGGAATAGCCATAGGGCTCAGAGCGCAGAGCTCAGAGCACAGGAGGAATTTGACGACGTTTTCACGGTGGAAAACGCATGTCTAATTGACACCGCCGAAACAGCAGTCCTATAGTTTAAAGGTAGGTTCGCGTGCGGGATTTTCATACGGGCCTGCATCGCCGTTCCCTTCAGCCCCGCCTGCCGGATGCTCCAAAACGGAGCCGACTTAGTGTCAGGCCAACATTGGCCTGGAACGGGTCTACTTCGCCGCATTCGTGCTGTGCCGGGCAGCGATGGAGCAGTGATTCCCGAATCTTCGCGGACTCTGAATGAATCTAACCGAGTTGGCGAAGAAATCTGCAGTGTAGAAGCGGGTCGCACGTTTGACCAGCCACTCCCATGGACTGCAGGGCGGCGTATCGGGACCGCCGACCAAAATCCCGGAGCTGGCTGCTATGGCAGACGTCCTTAATCCTGAACAAGTCGAGAACAATCCTCTGAACACCGAACTGGAAACCCCTACGCTTGAAGCTGCGGCGGATCAGGCCGATCCGTCGATCGAACTCAACCACCACCCGGAAGCTGCTTCCGCTGAACCGGCCGAAGCCGCTGTTGCAGCGCCGGCCAGCACCAGCGACTCCCATCCCGGCGATGATATCGATTTCGGAACCATGGAAGACTTTGCCGCCGCGCTCGAATCGTTCGACCGCGAACAGGCTGCAGAAGCAGCGGCACAGGCATTCGACGAGACGATTGTGTCGGGCACGGTTATCAAGCTGACCGACAAGCACGTCGTCGTCGATGTGGGTCTCAAGTCCGAGGGGCTGATTCCCCTCGAACAGGTTGTCGACCACACCGGCCAGCCGAAGCTGAAGCCGGGCGACCCGGTCGAGGTGGTGATCGAGCGCGAAGAGCCCGAGGGCGGATACCTGCTGAGCTACGACAAGGCGCAGCGGCATCGCGTGTGGGACACGATCGAGAAGGCAGCGGCGGAGAAGACGCCGGTCACCGGCATCGTGCTGGGGCGGGTGAAGGGCGGTCTGACGGTCGATATCGGGATCAAGGCGTTTCTGCCGGGCTCGCAGCTGGAGATCCGGCCGGTGCGGAATCTCGATGCCTACATTGGCCATCCGATTGAAGTTCGCGTCATCAAGCTAAATAAGAAGCGCGGCAACGTGGTGGTCTCGCGCAAGGAGATTCTCGAAGAGGAGCAGAACGCCAAGCGCTCGCTGACCCTGGAGCACCTCGCGGAAGGCAGCGTGCTGACCGGCACGGTGAAGAACCTGACCGACTACGGCGCCTTCGTTGACATGGGCGGCATCGATGGCCTATTGCACATCACCGATATGTCGTGGGGACGGCTTACGCATCCGCGCGACCTGGTGAATGTGGGCGACGAGATCCAGGTCAAGGTCCTGAAGTTTGACAAGGACAAGCAGCGGGTCTCGCTGGGCTTCAAGCAGCTTACGCCCGATCCCTGGCTGGATGCCGTGGAGCGGTATCCGATCGGGGCGCGGGTGCGCGGGCGTGTGCTGAGCGTGACCGACTACGGCGCGTTCGTCGAGCTGGAGCAGGGCATTGAGGGCCTGGTGCACGTCTCGGAGATGACCTGGTCGAAGCGGATGAAGCATCCCTCGAAGCTGGTCAAGCCGGGCGACGAGGTGGAGACGGTCGTGCTGAGCGTGAACCCCTCCGACCGGCGCATCTCGCTGGGCATGAAGCAGCTCCAGGAGAATCCGTGGGAGCACCTGACGGCGCGCTACCCGGCTGGAACGCAGGTCGAGGGCCGCGTGCGCAACCTGACGGACTTCGGCGCGTTCATCGAGATCGAGGACGGCATCGACGGCCTGGTTCACGTGAGCAACCTGAGCTGGACCAAGCGCGTGAAGCATCCTTCGGAAGTGCTGAAGAAGGGCGAGAAGGTCAAGGCGGTGGTGCTGGGCGTTGAGCCCGAGAACCGGCGGCTGTCGCTGGGCATCAAGCAGCTCCAGCCCGATGTTTGGGACACTTTCTTCGCGCAGCATCGCGTGGGCGATGTGGTTCACGGCAAGGTTCTGCGGACGGCCCAATTCGGCGCGTTCGTCGAGATTGCCGAGGGCGTCGAGGGTCTGTGCCACGTGTCGGAGGCAGTGGATTCGCACGGCGCTCCGGCAAAGCTGGAGCAGGGCCAGGAGCACGACTTCAAGATCATCAAGATGAATCAAGATGAGAAGAAGGTCGGGCTCAGTCTGCGCGGAGTAGGCGAGGAAGCCAGCCGGGCGGACGTCGAGGCCTATAAGGCTCCGGTGTCGAGCTCGACGACGACTCTGGGCGAGATCATGAACTGGAAGAGGCAGTAAGGCCAGGGCTCAGGGCGCAGAGCACAGAGCTCAAAAAGACAAACGCCACCCAGATTGGGTGGCGTTTTTGTTGGTGCGGGAGACCGACTGTGCCCCATATCCTGAGTTTGGGGAGGGGTCTGCCGTGGCGCTTACGATCAGGCCTGCGGAGGGCACCGATATTGCTGCGATGGCGGCGATTCGCACCCAGGAGTGGGGAACCGAGGCTTACTGGGTGGATCGGATCAGTGGATACATGAACGGCCAGAGCTCGCCGCAGCAGGCTCTGCCGGAGCGCACGGTTTACGTCGCCATCGAAGAGGGCAAACTTGTGGGACTCGTTGCCGGGCACCGTACGCGCCGCCTGGGTTGCGATGCCGAACTGGAATGGGTCAACGTGGTTCCGGAAAAGCGTGGTCAGGGCATCGCCGACAAGCTGATGGCGCAGATGGGCGCATGGTTTGTGGAGCAGGACGCGGGGCCTGTATGTGTGAACGTCGCTCCTGAAAACGCAACCGCCCGCAAGCTCTATGCCAGGTGGGGAGCACACGAGCTCAACAAGTTCTGGATGGTATGGGATGATGCGCGGCTGATAGGGACCAGGGATTAGGGAACAGGGATCAGGGAACAGAAAACAAACGTGACCCGAATTGGGTGGCGTTTTTGTTTTGATTAGGAAAACACCTTAGCGAAATCTATTTGCTTGATTCGAGATCGGTGACCCGTTCTTCGAGCGAGATCATCCGCTCATTGAAGCCGCCCACCAGAACTTCATTGGCGCGGAAACGGGATTCGAAACTGACGGCCCATTTCCGGAACTCTTTGAGGAGCGTGGCCTCAAGTTTATCGAGTCGTTCGAGCATCCTGCTTCCCGGCGCGCTCATGTCGTTCCCCACCTGGGGCTCCCAAGGCGTTCCGGTCATCTTTTGTGAGCGGGTCCGACATGGTTCTTACTGTAATGCAGCGAAATGGATGATCCGCCGAGGCTTCGTCATTTCATCGCCTCTATGATTTCCTTCTTCAGGTTCGCGTACTCGGCGTCGGAGAAGGCGGCGGAGCTTTTCCACAGGATGTGGCCGTCGGGGGCGAGCAGGAAGACGTAGGCTTTGTTGTCGTCGGTAAAGCCGATGCGTTTCTTCCAGGCGTCCTCGTCCTTTTCCATGGCGATGCAGCGGTCCTGGGCCTGCTCCGGCATGCCCTTCTTCGAGCTGGAGATGATGATGCCGCGCACGAATTTCGGAGCGGCTTCGATCATCATCAGCGTGTAAGGGTGCCCCATGGCCGGGAAGTCTTTCTCAATGCGCTGACTCCACGCGGAGCTATCCTTGCCACCGGTCTTGCTGAACGTGAAAGAGACGACGGCTAGCTTGCCGGCTGCGTCGGCAGGCAGGGTCAGTTGCTTGCCGGAGAGTGTCTGGCCGGAGATCTCCGGGAGGGAGTCGCCGGTGTGCAAGGGGGTCTGGGCAATTGCGGCGGTCGAGTAGAACAAGCCGAACAATAGGGCCAGCAAAATGGATCTTGGTGACATGATCCTCCTGTCCTAGTCAGACTTACGCGCTGGTTGCGATGAAAGTTCCGAGTTGCCACTGACGGTCTTTTTTCACCACGAAGGACACAGAGAACACAAAGGGACTTTCACCACGAAGACGCAAAGAATGCCAAGAAGGCAAGGTGTCAGTTGACAGTCCCCGGTCCTCAGTTTTCAGTCTGTCAGCTGAGCTGGCTACTCACCATCTCCAAAGGTCCGCTTATGAATCGTCGCCTGGACCTCGGGGACGGTGCCGTCGTTGACGATCACCTCGACCGGCTCGCCGTTGATGGTCATACGATGCACGGTTTTCGCCTTGCCGTCGAGCCGGACGCGGTCGGTGAGCGTGCTGTCGCGCGAGCGGACGGTAACCGGGACCTCGGCCTCAGCGAAGCCGTCGTTTGCGATGTCGATGGCGACGAGGAACTGGCTCTCATGCGCGCCTGGATTGGCATTCACCGGGCTTGAATTGACGCCCGCGATCGAGAGGTCGGGAAGGCCACGGTCGCGGTAGACCCAGTCATCGAAGAACCACTTGAGGTCTTTGCCGCTGGCGTGCTCGACGACATGCTCGAAGTAGTCTGAATTGGTAACTGGGGTGGTGTCGGCGGCGGGATCGTAGGACTGGAGCGCCGCGGCAAGCTGCTTGTCGCCCGCGATGTCGCGCAGCATCCAGAGCACGTAGGCGGCCTTGGTGCGGTAGTAGACGGAATCGGAGGCGTGGAGCAGGTCTTCTCCGGGGCTCGAGCCGGGGCTCGCCGGCTCGGCGAAGGCGAGGGCGCCGCGGGAGGCCTCGAGCTTTTCGAGGGCGAGGTTGCGGTCGTGGATGTGCTCGGTCCACAGCGTGCCAACGAAGGCAGCCACGCCTTCGTTGAGCCACTCCTGCGGAGAGACGAAATAGGCATGCGCCAGCGCATGGCTCATGGGATCGGCGAGCTTCTCGGGAGGGTCGGCGGCAAGGCCGAGGAAGAGCACGGAGCCCTGCTCGTAGGCCGAGTCGCCTGTTTCCGGCAGATCGACTATGGTGACAGACCGCTTCGGCTTCGGGCCCAGCCACTGCTCGACCACTGGCCGAACCATGGTGGCCGCCGTCATGACGCCCTGCGCGTTGGCGGCATTCTCTTCGCGGACGTAGACGCGGACGCCGCTGCCCTCCTGCATGGTTCTCGACGCAATGAAGAGCGTCGGCATGGCGAAACCCAGTCTTGTTGCAGGCAGCGAGCAGGCGACCACGCCCGGATATTCGTTCGTTGGCATCGCGCTCGGCTTCTCCAGCTCGACAACGCGGCCCTCGAGGACTGCGAGGTTCGGCGCGACTCCGTAGAATTCAATCGACACGCGCATGGCAACGGTGGCTTCGGACTGACGCAGCTTCTGGGAGCCAATCTCGGCGAAGACCTTTGCCTGGTCGCCGAGCAACGCAGGCACGGAGCTGACGGGGTACCAGACGGTGTCGCCGAATCCGCGCAGGCCGGTGAAGTCCTCGGAGATGCGGTCCCAGTCGGAGTGCTCGGCGAGGTCGTCGGGAGTGCCGAGCTCGAGCAAACGCCTGGCGTCGAGCTCGACGGGGCCGCTGTAGACGGCGTCAAGACGCAGCGTGCCCTTGGGCGCGAGCGGAGTGGGGAGTTCCACGGCGGCTTCGGTCAGTTGTCCTGTGTGGTCGGCATCGCTGTTGACCCTGGTCACGTCCATCGGCAGGCGCTTGCCGTCGAGGCTCACGCCTTCCCAGTGGAGGGATGAAGAAAGCTGCAGCGGGATGACGCTGAACGGCTGGTCTCCGTCGTTGCGCAGGTCGAGGCGCGCGCGGACGGCCAAGGTGTGCTCGCGCGGGGCGAGATGCACATCGAAGTCGTAAGCCGTGAAGGTGATTGCGGCGCGCTGCTGATCTGTAACTTTTACGGTCACTTTTGGCGGCGCGGGCTGTGGCGTTTCGGGCTTGGCCGGCGGCTCGTCTTCATCCGAGCGCGAGAAGATCACCTTTGCGTTGGGGTTGGACGGGTGCTGCTCGTCTGTGGTCGCCTTGTCTGGCGCCGCCGGAGAAGTCTGTTGCGACTGCGGGGTCTGTGTCTGCGGGGTTGGGGTCCCGCCACCCTGCTGTGGCGCCGCCACCGCTCCGCACAATCCGCCGCCGATTACGATGGCGGCGATCCACTGCCAAATCCTCATGAACCTAAGCCTTTTCTCTCCCGGCGCGACGCTTTCTGTGCCGCGGGCGCTGGCTGAGCTGCGACCGCGTTCTTCGCCAGGCGCCTCTGACGTGCCGCCTCGAACATGACCACCGCGCCAGCCGCCGAGACGTTCAGCGAGGCGACGCGTCCGGCCATGGGAATCTGGAGCAGGTGGTCGCAAGTGCGGCGGACGAGATCGTGCAGGCCGTCGCCCTCGCGCCCGAGCACGATTACGGTGTTGGACGTGAAGTCGTACTCGTCGTAACTGGAGGTACCGCGCTCGTCGAGGCCAACGCACCAGATGTTGCGCTCCTTGAGCTGTTCGAGCGCCCTCACCAGGTTGACGACGCGGGCGATGCGCACGTGCTCGGCGGCCCCGGCCGAGGCCTTCACGGCAACGGCACTCAGTGGAGCGGCCCGGCGCTCGGTGATGATGACGCCGTCCACGCCCGAGGCGTCGGCGCTGCGGAGCAGAGCACCGAGGTTCTGTGGGTCCTCGATGCCGTCGAGGGCAAGCAGGAGCCGGGAAGTGGGTGGCTCGGGTTGGGAACCGTCGGGCTCGGGGCCGCCGGGCTCGGGACTGTCGAGGAGGTCTTCGAGGTCGAGGAACTCCCGGCTGCGAACAATGGCGACCACGCCCTGGTGGCCCGGGGTCTTGGCCAGCCGGGTCAGCTCGTCACGTGATTCGGGCCGCACGCGAACGCCGTTTTCGCGGCATGCATCGATCAGACGCTCGAGCCGCAGGTCGTGCCTCTCGCGGGCGACGCAGACGTGGTCGAATTTCCTGCTTCCCGATCGCAACGCCTCTTCTACCGGATGCAGGCCGTACAGAATTTCCATCTTATTCAGTCTAATTGGACTTGTGAGACAGATCGCATACGTCGGATAATGGACGAGTTAGCTAATGAAAGATGTAGCAGACTCGCCCCCCATCGCTCACGTCTGCGAACCCACGGCTTTGAGGGATCCGGCATGAGTTTCGGGAGCGAGCTCGAAAATCTCGTCGAGAAAAGCGTCTTTGGGGGAAGCTGGATCGTATCTCATAATGAGATGAGTACGGCCACGCTGGCATTAGCAGAGCAATCGCGCGCCGAAAACGCACAGATCGCCGAGGGGCTTCGCCGGCACGATCCGGAATTGCTAGACCGGCTGATTGTGCAGTATCAACACCGGCTGCTGCGTTACCTGCTCTTCCTCACCGGCAATCGTGACATGGCCGAGGACCTTTTCCAGGAGACCTGGATGCGCGTGCTGACGCGCGGGACCCAGTACAACGGCGCAGCACGCTTCGATACCTGGCTGTTCACGATCGCCCGAAACCTTCTGATCGACCTGCGCCGCAAGCGCACCATGACGAGCCTCGAAGAGCTGTGCGAGGTGGACGGTGAGGACCGCGCGCTCGAGATTGCGAGCGATGAGCCGACTCCGTTCGAGCTGTACCGGATTCGGGAGAACGGCCAGCGTGTGGCCGAAGCTCTGCTGACACTCGATCCGCTGCATCGCGAAGTGATTGTGCTGCGCTTCCATGAAGAGCTGTCTCTGGAAGAGATTTCGCATGTGACGCGCGCGCCGCTTTCTACGGTGAAGTCGCGCCTGTATCGCGGAATGGCCGCGCTGAAGCCGCGCATCGAAAAACTGGATGGCCTGAACAGCAGCCAGAATGGGCAAGAGGAGACGCGATGAGCCAGTCCGCACCGGATCGCAGGCTGATTGAAGCCCTTTCCGGCCTCGACGCCCAGGCCGATCTCGCGCTTGTGCAGCGTACGCGCCGCAGCGTGATGGCAGCAGCACACCAGATGCGTGCCGCCGAGACCCGGAACCGGCGTCAGGTGGGAATAGCGCTGCTGGCTTTTCTGGGCCTTGCCCTGCTGCTTACACCGGCCGTCTGGATGGTGGTGGACGACCTGTTCAACGGCGGCGAGCATTTTCAGGACGCCCCGGCGATGACCATGTCGCTCGTGGCGACCCTGTTCTCGGCGATTTTTGCAGCACTGATCGTTCATCTGCGCAGCCGAAGGGCGCGGGACGAAGAAGAATCCTGAGACAGGCGGCGATAACAGATGCGCGTGAGGAAAGCGCGCGACGCACGTCTGTAGAGCAGTAACCGATGAGCAACCCGACCGAACGCAGCGCCTGCACCGAAACCCGCATCTCCGATGAGCTCCGCCTTATCCCCCGGTGGGCTATCGCCGGCGCACTTGTGGCTTTCGCCCTGACCCAGTACTACTTCTGGATCGTTCTGCCGGCGCACCGGCATCACCCGGCCACCGTGCCCTTCGCGCTGCGTTTTTACCTGGACCTTTCCTGGGGAGCGCTTGCCGCCCTCTACGTGCTGATGATCGGCTATATCAGCAATGACGCGCCGCGGCGCGGCATGAGCAGCCGGCTGTGGATGATCTGCGTGTTGATTCCCGGCGGCGTCGGGGGGGTGCTCTACTTCCTGCTGCGCCAGCCGATTCTGGCGAAGTGCCCATCCTGCGGGGCGCACATCGAGAGCGATTATCACTACTGTCCGCAGTGTGCCTACCAGGTTGCGGCCTGCTGTACGAATTGCTACCGCAGCGCTCGCGTGACGGATATCTTCTGCGTGCACTGCGGGCACGATCTGACGGCGGATCATCCTCCGACAAGGCTGCACGCGTTCTCGCGGTAAACAACTCCTCGCGGTAAACAAGTCCAGGAGCCGACCCGATATACTCGAAGGTACGGCCTCGCCCATGCACACCTCTGCGCCTCCGATCACCGCGCTGATTGTTGATGACGAGCAGCTCGCCCGCGAAGAGCTGAAGTACCTGCTGGACTCGGCGGGAAGCGTGGAAGTCGTCGCCCAGGGAGCGAACGGCATCGAGGCAGTTGAGCTGATCCGCGAATACCAGCCCGATGTGGTTTTTCTCGATGTGCAGATGCCCGGCCTCGACGGCTTCGCGGTGCTGAAGCAGCTTATCGAGCATAACGACCGGCTGCCGCAGATCATCTTCGCGACGGCCTTCGATCAGTACGCGGTGCGCGCTTTCGACGTGAACGCCATCGATTACCTGCTCAAGCCCTTCGATAAAGCACGCGTGCTGCAGGCGATCGAGCGGGCACGTCAGCGCCTGCAGGAGACGGCACAGGTCGAGGGCGAGCCGATCCATGGTAGTGGTGGGGGCAGTGGCGCGGGCGGCACTGGGGGCGGAGGGCTGAAGCTGGATGCGCTGATCCGGCTGATCGAGCAGCAGCAGTCTCCGCGCATGCACAGCGGCAAGATCGTCGTTCAGGCGCAGAGCCGGCTGCTGCTCATCGATCAGAAAGATATCTGCTTCGCTTCAATCGATGAGGGAGTCATCACCGTTGTCACGCCGACCATCGAGGGCCAGTCCAAATGCCGGACGCTCGAGGAACTGCTCGAGTTGCTTGACCCTTCGACCTTCTGGCGGGCGCACCGGTCCTTCGTTGTGAATATCAACCCCATCAAGGAAGTAGTGCCCTGGTTCAAGTCGAGCTACCAGCTACGCATGGACGACAAGAAGCAGACGGAGATTCCGGTGAGCCGCGCGCAGACGAAGCGGCTGCGGGAGCTGTTCAAGCTGTAGTTGGATCAAGCCTTTATTTCGGCAGCCCGTCCTCGCCGTAGAGCAGATCGGCGTGATCAGTCGAGCGGTATGGCTCTTTGAATAACGGAGCAGATTCTTTGCCGATAGCCAGGAGCAAGCTGGATAGCCCGACCTTAGCCCCTTCGGAAAACTCTGGCTCGTTCATAGAGTCTCGATCCATAGACGCTGCTCTAATCTACTTCAGATACCTTCCGATAGTCACCAGCAGATAGCCTCCGCCGATATTTCCGAGAGCAACAATTATGATCGCGGAGCTTACCGACAATCCGCGAATTTGATGGAGCTTTTCCCTTAAACTCGCCTCATGCCTGCAATTTCTTCGTTCGAATGCTCACGCTGCCACCAGCATGTCTCGTCCGATCAGCCACAGGCCGTCTGCCCAGCCTGCGCAGGATCGCTTTACGTCCGCTATGACTTGGCAAAGATTGATCCCGCTGCCCGGCCCGGTCCGAGCGGGGTGCAGAGCATGTGGCGCTACGCGGCGGTTCTGCCGGACGTTGACCCCGTCACCCTCGGAGAGGGATGGACGCCGATGCTGCGGTCGCAGCGGCATCCGAACTTGTACTTGAAGGAGGAAGCGACCAATCCGACGGGCAGCTTCAAGGCGCGTGGGATGTCGATGGCTGTATCGATGGCGCGGCATTATGGCCTGACCCAGCTCGCCGCGCCCTCGGCCGGGAATGCCGCAGGAGCGCTTGCCGCTTATGCGGCTGCTGCGGGGATCGAGGCGCACATCTTCATGCCGCGCGATGTGCCCATGGCGAACTATCTCGAAGGCGTGGCCTACGGAGCGCGCGTGACGCTGGTCGACGGGCTCATCTCCGACTGCGCGCGGATGGTTGCCGAGCGCATAAAAGGGCAGAGAGCAGAGCAGGCCGCAGGCCGGCTGGCGCCGGAAGAGGTCTGGTTCGACATCTCGACGCTGAAGGAGCCTTTCCGTGTCGAAGGCAAAAAGACCATGGGATACGAGCTGGTCGAGCAGCTTGGCTGGGAGTATCCCGATGCCGTGTTCTATCCCACGGGCGGGGGCGTCGGGCTGATCGGCATGTGGAAGGCCTTCGCGGAGATGGAGGCGCTCGGGTGGGTGCGTCCGGGCAAGCGCCCAAAGATGATCGCCGTGCAGGCCTCGGGCTGCGCGCCGGTTGCGCGGGCCTACAAGGCCGGAGAGGCCGTCAGCAAATTCTTCGAGGACGCCGCGACTTTCGCGGCCGGCCTGCGCGTGCCCAAGCCCTACGGAGATTATCTGATCCTCGACATTGTGCGCGAGTCGGCGGGAACGGTGGTCGATCTCGACGATGAGGCGATCCTGCGGTCGCTGCTCGACTGGTCGCGCCACGAGGGGCTGCTGCTTTCGCCGGAAGGCGCAGCGGCGACCGCGGCGTACGACCATCTGCTGGCGACCGGATTCCTGAGCCAGTCGGACCGGGTGGTGATCTTCAACACGGGAGCCGGCCTGAAATACGTCGATATGATTGCTGACGCGATGGGTCTGAAGCGGCCAGCGGAGAAGAAGCTGCCGGAGCGGAGTCCGGTCGGCGGGATCATCACGCCAGTGTGACGATCCCGTTGCCGCGCAGCGCTCATTTCATCACTGCACACGGTCCAGACGCAGCGCCGCCGCCTGGAAGTCGCCTTTCATGTCGAGGTCGATGCCGGCGTTCATCCAGTACTCGCCGCTGGCTGTTTCGGGCAGGCTGGCGGCAGGCTTCTCGCTGATCCAGTGCACCCGGTATTGTGCCTTCGGGTCGAGCCCGCGCAGGTAGATGCGCGGATAGGCGTATCCGAACTGGCTGGAGTGCAGAAACGCGAAGACCGCGGCCTGGCTGCGGTCGGGCGCGACTGACTCCGTTGCCGAATACTCGCTGCCGTTGCGCGGGGAGATGAGCCGGTAGAGAGATCCGTGCTGCACCGTCTCGCGAACCTGCTTGTATTCGCTAATGAGGCGCTTCGCGGTGGCGAAGTCCACATCCTGCCAGTTATTGAGGTTGGCTCCTACGCCGAGCGAGCCCTGCATCGAGGAGAGGAACCGGTACTCGAGCGAGGTGATGCGGCGATTCATGAAGTTCGGCGAGTCCGTGACCCAAGCCATCATCACTCCCGGCGTGTAGCCGTAGGTGAATCCGTCCTGGATAGTGAGCCGGTCGAAGGGATCGGTGTTGTCGGACGGCCAGACCTCGTCGGTAAGCCGAAGGATGCCGAGGTCGACGCGGCCTCCGCCGCCCGAGCATGACTCGATCTCAAGGCCGGGATGTTTGGCGCGCAGATCGCGCAGGATTGAGTAGAGGTTGTCGATGTACTTGACGTAGACCTGCTTCTGCTCGTCGGGAGCGACCGCCGGCCAGCCGGGTTCGGACCAGTTGCGGTTGTAGTCCCACTTGAGGAACGCGATCTGATTCTCGGTGACCAGCTTGTCCAGGAAGCCGAAGACGTAGTCGCGCACGTCGGGCCGCGCCAGATTGAGCACGAGCTGATTGCGGCCTTCGGTGCGGGGCCGTCCGGTGAAGTTGAGTACCCAGTCCGGATGCTTGCGGTAGAGGTCGCTGTCAGGGTTGACCATCTCGGGCTCGACCCAGAGGCCGAAATCCATGCCGAGCGCGTGCACACGATCGATAAGCGGCTTGAGCCCGTGCGGAAACTTCTGCTGGTTCACATACCAGTCGCCGAGTCCGGCGTGGTCGTCTTTGCGCTGGCCGAACCAGCCGTCGTCCATGACGAAGCGCTCGACGCCGATGGATGCGGCCTTCTCGGCGAGGGCGATCTGTCCGGCTTCGTCGACGCGGAATTCGGTCGCCTCCCACGAGTTGTAGAGCACGGGCCGCGGCTTCGGGCTAGGGCGCTGCGGCAGAATCTTCGTAAGCTCGAAGCGGTGCAGGATGCGCGATGCGCCGCCGATGCCGTCGTGCGAGAAGCCTCCGTAGAAGACCGGAGTGGCCAGCCTCTCGCCGGGATTGAGCTTATAGCCGAAGTCGAAGGGATTGTAACCGCCGGTGATACGAATAGCCTGGCGCTGGTCCTGCTCTACCGTGATACGCCATGATCCACTCCACGCGAGCGCTCCGAACCAGACCTCGCCTGCATCCTGATCGGAGTTGTGCGCGCGCTCGACCGCAAACCACGGATTGTTCTGGTGGCCGGTCGAACCGCGCCGGCTCTCAAGCACGCGCGCGCCGGGCACGATCTTCTGCTGCTGGAGCTGGTCCTCACCGCCCCAGCGGCCAGTCAGATAATCAAGGGTGTAATCGGTCCCGTGCGGAAGGGTCCATGTGGCTGCGGCTGCCTGCTCGATGATGAGCGGAGCCTTGGTCTGGTTCTCGATGGTGGCCGAGCGGCCGAGGACGCCGGTTGCGGGATCCATCTCATAGCGCAGATCGACGAAGACATCGCGCTCGATGTCTTTCAGACGGACGGTAAGCACGTCGCCGTCGATATGGTGCGAGACGTAGTGGAGGACGAGGTCGCGGTTGCCGTCCGGGAAGGTGATCTTCAGCGCGGGTTCGACGTAGAACTCAGCGCCCCATCCCGGAAACTCCTGCGGCGTGGTCGTGGTGGTCAGGTCGAAGGACGCTACTTCCGGAGTGACGTGCGGTTGAGGAAAAGAATCAGTCGCGCCAAGCCGGGCGCCCCAGTAGACCGGCTGCAGTTCATTGCGATTGTTTATGCCGAAGACGTAGGAGACGTCTCGGCCGTCGATCCGGAACACCTTGCTGGATTCGTCGAAGCGGATCGAGGCTCCAGTTTGGGCGTGGGCGAACATCGCGGTGAAAGAGGTGCATGTAATGAGACAGATTGAAAGCAGATTGCGCCGAGTCAGAGCGTGCAACGATCCTCCTCCAATGATGCACTGCAACTGTAATGCATTGGCTCAGTTCCCGCACGCTTGCTGCGCGAAGACTTGGCACAAATCTCGCGTCCCGGGGTACATTGGCTGGTATGAATTTCCGCTCGTCGCGAACCGCTACTCTCCTCGTTCTCGTCGTTGCCGCGGCCTTCGCCGGCACGGTCTTCGGTATTCCGACGCCCCCGGGTGTTTCATTGCAGACTTATTTCGTCGATGTCGAAGGCGGGCAGGCAACGCTCTTTGTCACACCTGACAAGCACTCACTGCTCATCGATACCGGATGGCCCGGGTCGAATGGGCGCGACGCAGAGCGCATTGCCTCCGCGGCGAAGTCAGCGGGCCTCGATCATATTGACTACGTGCTGCTGACGCACTACCACGTCGATCACACCGGCGGAGTGCCGCAACTGGTCGCGAAGATTCCGGTGAAGACCTTTATCGATCACGGGCCGAATCGGGAGACGACCGACACCTATACGGTTCAGGTCGCGGACGCGTATCAGAAGGTACTGACCAGCGGGAGTTACGAGCACATTGTCCCGCACGCCGGCGACACGCTGCCGGTTCCCGGCATGCACATCACAGTGGTGAGTGCCGACGGAAACCTGATCGCGCAGCCATTGCCAGGCGGCGGAACTCCCAACCAGTACTGCGCATCGTCGGAGAAGCGGCCTGCCGATCAGACGGAGAACGCGCGGTCGCTCGGCGTGATGATCACTTACGGCAAGCTGCGCATTCTTGACCTGGGCGACCTGACGTGGGACAAGGAAATGGAGCTGATGTGCCCGGTGAACAAGCTCGGGCACGTCGATCTGCTGATTGTCTCGCATCATGGCTGGATGCAGAGCAGCAGTCCCGCGCTGGTGGACGCCGTTGCGCCGCGGGTCGCCATCATGGACAACGGTGAGAAGAAAGGCGGCTCACCTTCGTCATGGGAGATCGTGGACAAGGCGCCTGGGCTTGAAGACCTGTGGCAACTGCACTACTCCGCCGAGGGCGGGGCTACACACAATGTGGAGGCGGCGCGCATCGCGAACCTGCAGGGGACCGATCCGGGCAACTACCTCAAGGTGACGGCGTATCCGAACGGCGAGCTCGATGTGCTGAACAGCCGTACGGGAGAGACGAAGAAGTATCCGGCGAAGTGACGTTCAGGCTCTCACGTCCATGTCACGCAGGACGGCCATGGCAGCGTTGCGGCCATTGATGCCGATGACGGAGCCTCCGGGGTGTGTGGCGGCTCCGCAGAGGTAAAAGCCGGGCATAGGCGTGCGCGCAGGGAGGCGGCGCGACCACATGTATTGAGGCAGGCACTCGCCCTGGAAGATGTGTCCGCCGGTGAGGCCGACCTTCTGCTCAATATCCGGCGGACCGAGAACCTGCACGTCGGTGACAGCGTCTGGAATGTTCGAGCAGAAGCGGCCGAGAGACTCGAGAGCGAGGCTGCGGACTTCTTCGCGGCGCGTGTCCCATGTGCCCCTGGCAAATTTGTATGGAACATACTGGGCGAAGACGCTCATGGTGTGCTGTCCCGCGGGGGCGACGCTTGAATCGTGAACGCTCTGGAAGTAGAGCTCGCACCAGAGCGCGTCGGCCAGTCCGCCGTTGCGGGCGGCGGCGTAGCTGTCCTTCCATTCGGATTTCGTGAGCGGCGCGTTGATCTGTCCGTAGTGGTGCGGCGCGAGTGTGCCGGGGCGCGCGGTGAAGTTGGGCAACTCACCAAGCAGCACGTTGAGCTTTACGGTGCAACCTTCGATGGGGACAGATTCGACCTGAGCCTTCCACGTGGAGTCGGCATTGCCGTCGAGCATGGCGAGCGCTCGCCGCGGATCGGCGTTCGAGATGACGACCGGCGCGGAGATTTTTTCTCCGCCGTCGAGTTCGACTCCTGAGCCCGGGATGATGCGAGCGACAGGGAGACCGGCTGCGATGATGGCTCCGGCTTCGCGGGCGGCGTCGCAGAGATAGAAAGAGACCATCCCCATGCCGCCTTTGACGTATCCCCAGATGCCGGGCATGCCGCCGAGCCGGCCTGACGAGTGATGGAAGCGGATGGAGGCTGTGCCGGGATCGAAGGGGCTGGCATTGGTTCCGATGACGCCCTGGCCGAGGTAGGCGGTCTGCAGGCGCTCGTCGGTGAGGTAGTGCTCGACGAATTCGGCCATCGACCAGTCGTAGAGCACGTGGCGTGCTTCGTCGTCGGAGCCAAGGCGGGCATTGATGTGCTCTGGCGTGGGCGCGTCCCCGATCCACAGGTCATCTTTACCCGCGGGCCGCAGCGCGTTGCGCAGGCGGCGGATCACGTCGGTCATCGCTCGCCAGCCTTCGACGTCCTGCGGAGCGAAGCTGCGGATCTCGGCTTCGCAGCGGTCGTCGTCGTCCCAGAGCTGAATGCTCGAGCCATCGAGGAATGGCACGAAGAGGCCGTTGACGGCGGGTGTCCAGTGGAAGCCGCGCATGGGGAGATCGAGTTCGTCTATTACGAGCGGATGCAGCAAACCTGCAAGATACGCGCAGGGCGACATGCGCACGCCGGGGAACGGCTCCTCGATGGTGCAGGCTCCGCCGACGCGCTCGCGCGACTCGAGAACCAGCACGCGCTTGCCGGCGCGGGCGAGATAAGCGGCGCAGGCGAGGCCGTTGTGGCCGGCGCCGACGATGATGGCGTCCCAGGATTTTGCTCGAAGCTCGGCGATGGGGCCGGGGAGTCCGAGCTGGCCGAGGACGGCGGCGGTGGGTGATGCGTCAGCGGACAAATACCTTCTCCGAAGAGACAGTATCGCTTATTATCCCGGCGCGCGCAGCGAATGATTGGAGTCGGCAGCAAACCTGCGGGGCGGGTCCGCGAATCTAACGATGTGCCTGAAACAACACTGCACACTGCGCGAGGCCAGATGAAGAAACTTTTTGTGTTCAGCGCGGCGGCGCTGGCGTTTGCCGCGCCCGCCTTTGGTAATGTCAGCGTAAGTACTCCGACGAATGGCGCAACTGTAACTTCGCCCGTGCACTATGTTGCGACGGCCACGACTACCACATGCTCGAAGGGCGTAGCGTCGATGGGGATCTATGTCAATTACAAGCTGATCTATGCGGTGAACGGGACGAGCCTGAACACGAACATCACGCTTAATCCCGGGAGCTATTACACCGTGGTTGAAGAGTGGGATCACTGCGGGGGCGCGACATACACGCCAATTAATCTGACAGTCATTACGCCCAAAGTGGGCATCACTGCGAACTCAAGCACGATTACGTCGGGAAGTTCGACGATCCTGACGGTGACGGCGACCGGGGACACGGCGGTCACGCTGACGGGCAGCAACGGGACCAGCTACTCGCTGGGCGCGGGCGGCGGGAAAGTGACGGTCAGCCCGGCGGCAACGACAACCTATACGGCGACCGCAACCACATCCGCGGGCACGATAACGGCTGCGACCACGGTAACGGTGATTCCGGCGAGCAGCCTTGCGTCGATCGGGCATGTGATTTTCATGCTGCAGGAGAACCATTCCTTCGATGATTACTTCGGCATGCTGAATCCGTATCGCAAGGCGAACAAGTGGAATATCGGCGACGACGGGAAGGACTACGAGGTCGACGGCATCGACGACAAGCTGAGCAAGATCTCGAATGAAGACGATGCAGGTGAGTTCTTTTCGCTCTACAAGTTCACCAGCAGCTGCATCGACGACCTGAGCTCGGCCTGGCTTGAGAGCTATGGCGACGTGAACCGCTGGGATTTCTCGACGACGCGCGGGATCAACATGGATGGCTTTGTGCACATCGCCGAGGGCTACGCGAAAAGCTGCCAAGGCAGCGGGAAATGTTCCGGAACCTTTACCGACCTGGTGGGCAAGCGCGCAATGGGCTACTACGACCAGGAGTTCCTGAACTACTACTACTACATGGCGTCGCAGTTTGCGATCTCCGACCGATGGTTTTCGCCCCTATCGAGCAAGAGCATCGACAATCGCATCGCGGCTTTTACTGGAGGCACAACGCAGGGGCTGGTCTTCGATCCGGGGAACGATGATCATCTGCCGCAGCTGAACATCGCGAACATTTTTCAGGAGCTCGACCAGGCGAAGGTGTCGTGGAAGATCTACTACACCGTCACGCAGGGGCTGTGCCTGCAGGAAGATGACTGCAACGCTACGCCGAATGCAGCGTATCCGGCGACGGACTTCTCCAATCTGACCTATTCGTATCAGTATCTGTATCAAAACCCGAGCCACGCTGCCTGCACCGGGACCACGAAGCCATCGAGCATTGTGGGCGACAAGACGAATTCGTTCTGCATCGATCCGAACCACATTGCGCCGCTCTCGACCTACTTCACTGACGTCCAGAACGGGACACTGCCGAGCTTCGCGTTTATCGAAGCCGGGTACGGCAACAACGATGAGCATCCGGGCTCGGGGCAGTCGATTCTGACCGGGCAGGCGCAGGTGGCGAAGATCGTCAACGCGCTGA
>Ga0213872_10001014_pt1 | contig 19596 bp, 20 predicted proteins | sample VelepicomBERX_R2_FD_160071 | JGI IMG/M metagenome (GOLD analysis project Ga0213872, IMG submission 160071) | Rhizosphere microbial communities from Vellozia epidendroides in rupestrian grasslands, the National Park of Serra do Cipo, Brazil - RX_R2 | ecosystem: Host-associated > Plants > Roots >...
ATCAAGGTGGCCCAGGGCGCCAAGCCCGGCGAGGGCGGGCAGCTGCCCGGCTTCAAGGTGACCTTGGAGATCGCCAAGCTGCGCCATGCCACGCCGGGCGTGTCGCTGATCAGCCCGCCGCCGCATCACGACATCTATTCGATCGAGGATCTGGCCCAGCTGATCTACGATTTGAAGCAGATCAACCCGACCGCCAAAGTGTGCGTGAAATTGGTCAGCCGCTCGGGCATCGGCACCATCGCCGCCGGTGTGGCCAAGGCGAAGGCCGACGTGATCCTGATCTCCGGCCATGTCGGCGGCACCGGTGCGGCGCCGCAGACCTCGATCAAATATGCCGGCTTGCCCTTCGAGATGGGCCTGTCGGAAGCCAATCAGGTGCTGACGCTGAACCGCCTGCGCCATCGCGTGCGGCTGCGCACCGATGGCGGCATCAAGTCGGGCCGCGACGTGGTGATCGCCGCCATGCTGGGCGCCGAGGAATTCAATATCGGCACGGCGTCGCTGGTCGCCATGGGTTGCATCATGGTGCGCCAGTGCCATTCCAACACCTGCCCGGTCGGTGTCTGCACCCAGGATTCCGAACTCAGGAAGAAGTTCACCGGAACGCCGGAAAAGGTGGTGAACCTGTTCAGCTTCATCGCCGAAGAGGTCCGCGAAATCCTGGCGTCCTTGGGTGTAAGGAAGATCGAGGACATCATCGGCCGCACCGATCTGTTGCAGCAGGTCAGCCGCGGTTCGGCGCATCTCGACGATTTGGACCTCAACCCGCTGCTGGCCCAGGCCGATTCGGGCGGCTTCCCGCGCTTCTGCGCCGAAAATCTGCGCAACGAAGTGCCCGAGACGCTGGACGCCCAGATGATCGACGACGCCCGCCCGGCGTTGGAGGAAGGCGAGAAGATGCAGCTGACCTATCAGGTGCGCAACACGCACCGTGCGGTCGGCACCAAGCTGTCCCACCACATCACCAAGCGCTACGGCATGAAGGGCCTGCAGCCTGGCCACATCACCGTGCGCCTGCGCGGCTCGGCCGGCCAGAGCCTGGGCGCCTTCGCGGTACAAGGCCTGAAGCTGGAGGTGTTCGGCGACGCCAACGATTATGTCGGCAAGGGCCTGTCGGGCGGCATGATCACCGTGCGCCCGGCCGTTTCCAGCCCGCTGCGCACCGAAGCCAACACCATCATCGGCAACACGGTGCTCTATGGCGCCACCGCCGGTCAGCTGTTCGCGGCGGGCCAGGCGGGCGAACGCTTCGCCGTCAGAAACTCGGGCGCCGAAGTGGTGGTCGAAGGCTGCGGCTCGAACGGCTGCGAATATATGACCGGCGGCACCGCGGTGATCCTCGGCCCGGTCGGCGCCAATTTCGCCGCCGGCATGACGGGCGGCATGGCGTTCGTGCATGACGCCGACAACGAGTTCCACCACCGCCTCAACGCCGACAGCGTGATCGCCCAGCGCATCGAAACCGAGCATTGGGAAGGGGTGCTGAAGGACTTGATCGAGGCCCATGTCGAGCTGACCCAATCGGCCCACGCGCAAGAGATCTTGCTGAACTGGGAGCGGGAACGGGAGCGCTTCTGGCAGATCGTGCCGAAGGAAATGCTGAACCGCCTGGAGAACCCGGTGACACTGCCGGAGAAGCAGAAGATCCGGGCATAGGAATTAGAATGATCGGATTAGCAGCTGTCAGGTATGCTAATCCGATTTTCTCGCCTCCTTCAGTCCGAGGATTCGTTGCGCAAACCCATTTCTCGCCTCTTCGGAATTTTGAAGCGCCCAGGACAGCCTGTTCTCACTATCGAACAGATAAATGAGGTTGCGGCAGAAGGCTGGAGCGGTGGCATAAAAATGGGTAGCGAGCAGTCTAATGCCGCAGAAGCTCAACCGCCTGTCAGCAACACGGACGAACGCGGCACGCAGTGACGCAGGTTCGTGTTGCCAAACATCTCAGCGACCGCACGAACCTCAGCTCCTCTCGCTCTCGAACTCCGCCTCGATCCTCACCTGAATCTCTCGGCCCACTGCGGGATACCAGCGGCCGAGGCCGAATTCGGAGCGGCTGAAATGGCCGGTAGCGGAAAAGCCCAACGTGTGTTTTCCGGTCAAAGGATTGGGCGCGCCGCCATTGAAGGTCACGCCCAGGGTGACCGGGCGGGTCTGGCCGTGGATGGTGAGATCGCCGTCCATCTCGCCGGTGGATTTGCCGGTGGCGCGCAATTGGCGGCTCGCGAAGACGATTTCGGGGAAGCGCTCGGACTCCAGCAGATCGGGGCCGCGCACCAGCTCATCCAATTCCGCGACATTGGTGTCGAGGCTGGCGGCGGCGATGCGCGCGGTCACGCTCGAGCGGGCCGGATCGTCGGGATGGAAATCGAGATCGGCCAGCATCTTGTCGAACCGCATCACGAAGCGCGAATAGCCGAGATGGTCGACGTCGAAGGTCAGGCTCCAATGGTGCGGATCGAGATGGTAAAGGCCGGCCGGCGCGTCGACCGGATCGGCGCTGGTGGTGTGGGTGACCACCTTGACCGCCGTGCAGGAGGCGCAGGCCAGCGACAAAGCCAGCAAAACCGCGAAGCGAGACCTGTCCATCATTGAACGCCACCTTCACCCGGATGGGTCAGCATGACCGATGGCGGGAAAGTTTGCCGCAAAATTCACCGTCTGCATGCGGGCGATGGCGGCGGTCATCTCGGCCTCGCTCCAGCCGGCGAAGCCCAGAACCAGCCCGCCGCGGGCAGGCCCGGCGCGATAGAAAACCGACAGCGGCCGCGCCGCGATGCCGATCTTCGACAACGCCTCGACGGCGCGGCGGTCATCGACCGGCTGGCGGAACAAGGCGGTCAGCGACAGGCCGCCGTCGGCTGGCACGATCTCCAGTGTCTCGCCCAAACGGTCGGTCAGCAGCGCGGTCAGGATCTTCCGTCCCGTCGCCAGTTTCAGGCGCTGGCGGCGCAGATGGGCGCCGTAATGCCCCTCGGCGATGAACCCTGCCAAGGCAGCCTGCACGGTGGTTCCCATGCCGCCATCGGCCGCGTCGCGCACCCGCCGGGCCGGTTCGATCAGGGCTTCGGGCACCACCAGATAGCCGAGCCGCGCGGCGGGGAACAAAGTCCGGCTGAAGGTGCCGGCATAGAGCACGCGCCGGTCGCGGTCGAGGCCGAACAAGGAGGCAAGCGGCCGGCCGGCATGGCGGAATTCGGCGTCGAAATCATCCTCGATGATCCAGCAATCGGCGGCGGCCGCGGCCTGCAACAGGGCCAACCGGCGCGGCAGCGACAAAATGCTGCCGAGCGGAAAATTGCGCGACGGCGTCACCTGCACGGCGCGAATGCCCTCTAAGCTTTCGGGCACCAGCAGCCCTTCGCCATCGACCGGCTGTGGCACCGGAAGTCCCCCGGCGGCAGCGATGACCGCATCGCAGCCGTGAAAACCGGGATCCTCGACCATTACCCGTTCGCCAGGATCGACCAGCAGCCGGCAGGCGATGTCGAGCGCCTGCTGCGAGCCGGTGGTGATCAGCACCTGATCGGGCGAACAGATCATCGCCCGGCTAGCGCCCAGCAGCTCGGCCACGGCGCGGCGCAGCGGCGGAAAGCCGGCCCGGTCCAGTGAGGCGGCGAAGCCGGGTGCCGGATGGCGCCAGGGGCGGGCGAGCAGGCGGCTCCACACCGGCCAGGGAAAATCGGCCCAGATCGCCGGCGAGACGGCGAAGGGTTCCGCGCGAGAAGAATCGCGCGGTTCCTCGGGCAAGGCGGCAACGCGGCCGGCCAGACGGCGCGGCGCCAGGGGGGCCGTGGGAGCGGAGGGAACCGACGCCGGCGCCTGGTCGGGCAGGTGATCGGCGACGTAGGAGCCGGAGCCGATGCGCCCGGAAAGATAGCCTTCGGCCTGCAACAGGTCGAAGGCGGTGGCGACGGAGTTGCGCGAGATGCCGAGATCCTGGGCGAGGCGGCGGGTCGAAGGCAGGCGCTGGCGCACGCGCCCGGCCAGGATCGCCTCGCGCAAAGCGAGATAGAGCCGGCGATAGAGCGGAACCGCCGGGTCCTCGTCGAGGCAAGGGGCGAGAAGATCGGCCAACGGCGTCAAAGTGGCTCCCTTGAAAAATCAGGATTGGCTCTTTTACAAGGGCCATTGCCGCGCCATCCTGTCCCCATGAGCACGACCTACGCAACCACCGAAACCACCCGCATGAAGCGCCTCGCCAAGCGCGCCGCTTACGATCATGAGACAATCCACGCCATCCTCGACGAGGCGACGCTCTGCCATGTCTCTCTGGTGGTGGATGGCCGCCCGCGCGTGCTGCCGACCCTGCAATGGCGAAGCGGCAACCGGCTCTATATCCACGGCGCCCGCAAGAATGGTTTGTTTCAAGCCATGCGCGACGGCGCCGAGGCGGCGGTGGCGGTGACCTTGATGGATGGCTGGGTGCTGGCCCGCTCGGCCTTTCACCATTCGGTCAATTACCGCTCGGTGATGGCGGTCGGGCGCTTCGAGGAGGTGACCGACCCTGAGGAATTGATGGCCGCCTATCAAGCGATGATGGACAAGATCCATCCCGGCCGCTGGGACGAGGTGCGGTGGCCCAACGAGGTCGAACTGAAACAGACGGCGGTGATGGCGATGGAACTGGTCGAAGTGTCGGCCAAGGTCCGCACCGGCCCGCCGGTCGATGACGCCGAGGATTACGACCTGCCGGTATGGGCCGGCATCATCCCGGTGAAGGAAGAAAGAGGGGAACCGGTCAAAGACACGACTCCCCATCCCGTCACGGCTTAGTGACTCTTTTTCCAGTCCTCGACCGCCTTCATCGTCAAGGCGACATGCTGGTCGGGGCTGAGATTGGTGTAGGCCAGCAGGATCTTGCCGTCCGGCGCGATCACATAGGAGGTCCTATCGGCATATTCCGGCTTCTTGGTCAGCACCGAATCATAGGCCTTGGTGATCTTCTGGTCGGGATCGGCGGCCACGGCGAATTTCGAGCGGCATTCGCTGGTCGAGAATTTGTCGAGCGTCGCGATGTCGTCGTGCGAGACACCAACCACAGTCGCGCCCAATTTGGCGAAATCGTCGGTGGCGTCGGCGAAATTATGAGCCTCGACCGTGCAGCCCGGGGTGAAGGCGGCGGGGTAGAAATAGAGCACCACCGGCCCCTTCTTCAGGGCTTCGGCCAGCTTGAAGTCGAATTGCTTGCCGCCGATCGAGGCGGTGGCCGAAAAGTCCGGCGCTACGCTGCCGACCGGCAGGGCCGCCATCGCCGGCAGAGCCAAGGCCAGAGCCGCGACACCGGCGAGAATTCCGCGTTTCATCTTTGATCTCCCTGAAATTGTCGATGCGCCCCCGAGCGCAATCCTTATCTGGTGATATCCTTCGGATTATCCAAAGAATTTTTTGAAAGGCGGCAAGGGCTCGGCTACAACCAATCCATGCGCACCTTGTACCATTCCTGGGTCTGTCCCTTCTCTCGCAAGATCCGCATCATCCTGGCCGAAAAGAAGCTGGCCTTCGAGATGGTGGTCGAGCATCCCTGGGCGCCGCGCCCGGATTATATGAGCCTCGATCCCGCCGGCCGGCCGCCGCTGCTGGTCGAGCCCGACGGCACGCCGATCGCCGACCACACCGCCATCGCCGAATATCTCGACGAAGCCTTCGGCGATCCGCTGCTGATCGGCCTGCAGGTGCGCCCGCGCGCCGAGGTGCGCCGCCTGATCGGCTGGTTCGACGGCAAGTTCAACGATGAAGTGACCGCCAATCTGGTCGGCGAGAAGGTGTTCAAGCGCCAGATGGGCGGAACGAGCCCGGATTCCAAGGCGATCCGCGCCGGCTTGAGCGCCATCGGCCCGCATCTGGAGTATCTCGGCGCCCTGGCCGAGCAGCGCCGTTGGCTGGCCGGCGACGAATTCTCGATGGCCGACATCGTTGCCTGCGCCCATCTGTCCGCCGTCGATTATGTCGGCGACGTGCCTTGGGACCAATATCCCGCCGCCCGGGATTGGTATGCGCGCATGAAGTCGCGCCCCTCCGTGCGGCCCCTGCTGACCGACAATCTGCCCGGCATCCCGCCGCCGCCCCATTATGCGAATTTGGATTTCTAAGGCTTGTGTCGGCCTGATGCTGGCTTTGCCCGCTCAGGCCGACATCATCACCCGCCTGCCGACCCACGATAAAGTCGTCGCCCTCACCTTCGACGCCTGCGAGAGCAAGACCCCGGCCTTTCTCGACCGCGGCATCGCCGATTATCTGCTGGGCGAACAGATCCCCTTCACGATCTTCGTCACCGGCCGCTTCGCCCGCCACAATCAGGACGCCCTGAAGGAGCTGGCCAGCCATGATTTCGTCGAGCTGGAGAACCATTCGCTCGACCATGACAATCACATGGAGCGGATGACCGACGAGCAGATCCGCCACCAGATCGCCGACAATGACGCGCTGCTGGCCGACATCACCGGCCGCCATACCAGATTCTTCCGCTTTCCGGCCGGCAATCATGACGATCGCGGCGTCGCCATCGCCGAAAAGCTCGGTTACCGCGTCGTCCATTGGCGTTTTCCCAGCGGCGATCCGGCCAAGGAGGTCACCGCCGCCCATCTCGAGGACTGGGTACTGTCGCAGGCCAAACCCGGCGACATCCTGATCTTCCACATCAATGGCCGCGGCTGGCACACCGCCGAAGCTCTGCCCCATATCGTCGCGGAGCTGCGCAAGCGCGGCTATCGCTTCGCCACTTTGGCCGAGGCGCTGGAATGATCTGGCGCGGACTCTCGGCCAAGGAAGCGGAAGCCATCGCCGCCGCCTGCGCCGGCTTCGATCCCTATCTGACGCTGGGCTATCGCGCCGAGACCCTGGCCGGCTATCTGACCCGGCCCGATCCCTCGCTTATTCGTTACGCCATAGAAATGGATGGCCGTTTGGCTGGTGTCCTGGCCTTGCGCAAACCCTGGCTGCGCGGCCCCCTGATCGAGATGCTGGCGCTCTTGCCGCAGACCCAGGGGAAGGGCCTCGGCACGCGGATCCTCGATCGTTGCAAGGCCGAAGCGGGACGCAATCTGTGGGCCACCGTCAGCGATTTCCACCAGCCGGCGCGCCGCTTCTACGCCCGCGCCGGCTTCGAGGAAGTCAGCGCCCTGCCCGGCATCGTTGCCGAGGACCGCGACGAAATCCTGCTGCGCTGGCGGAGTTAGGCGAGCAGCGCATCCACCCAGGCCGGCACCATTTCGGTGGCCGGGCCGTAGCGCTTTTCGTCGAACAGACGCGAGCCCTCCGACGGCTCCAGATTGAGTTCGACCGTCCGTTCGACACCCTTGTCCAGCGCATAGGCGACCAGGCCGGCCGCCGGATAGACGCTGCCCGACGTGCCGATCGAGGCGAAGATGTCCGCCTTGTCGAGGGCGGCATAGATGCGGCCCATCTCGAGCGGCACTTCGCCAAACCACACGATGTGAGGACGCAGCCCCTCGAACCGGCATTCGGGGCATTGGCTGGCGACGGTCAGCGGGCCGGGCCAGGGCATGATGAAATGGCAGGTGGCGCAGCGCGCCTTGGTCAGTTCGCCATGCATGTGGATCAAGGATCGGCTGCCGGCGCGGTCGTGCAGATCGTCGACATTCTGGGTGATCAGGGTGACCTCGCCCGGCCAGTCCCGTTCGAGGCGAGCCAAGGCAAGATGGGCCGCATTCGGCGCCACATCCGCCAGCCGCGCTCGCCGGGCATTGTAGAAGTCGTGCACCAGGGCCGGATCGCGGTGGAAGGCTTCGGGGGTTGCCACGTCCTCCAGCCGGACTTTGGCCCAGATCCCATCCGCGTCGCGAAAGGTGTCGAGGCCGGATTCCTTGGAAATCCCCGCGCCGGTCAGAATGACGATATTGCCTCCGCGCACCTTTGCCTCTCTTATTGCCCATCCCATTGTCGAGAGAGGGTTCGTCCTTGGTCAAGCTGCTGTTCGTCTGCACCGGAAACATCTGCCGGTCTCCCACCGCCGACGGCATCATGCGCGCCCGTATCCGCGAGGCTGGGCTGGCGAACCGTATCTCATGCGATTCGGCGGGCATGCATGGCTATCACGCGGGAGATCCGCCGGATCAGCGCTCGATCGCGACGGCGCGCCAGTTCGGTGTGGAGATCGGCGATCTGCGGGCGCGTAAGATGGTGCCCTCGGACCTCGACGAATTCGACATCATCGCGGCGATGGAAAATGCCCATCTGCGCCAGATCAGGGCCCTGCGCCCCGAGCCGCCGCTCGGGATCGTGCGCCTGCTGCCGAGCTGGGCGGGCGAAACCGGCGAAGTGCCCGATCCCTATTACGACGACCGCAGCTTCGTCGGGGTCTACCGCCTGATCGAACGCTCGGTCGACGCCCTGTTCGCTGAGGTCCGGGCCAACCTCGTCTCCGCCTAAGTCAGGTCTGCCGCCCTTGGCACGACGATGGCGGCGCGATCGGCCAGGCCGGCCAGCGCCGCCTGCTGGATCTGCACCGCCGGAACATCGCCGAGATCGCGGGTTCCGGTGGCCGCGCCGACGATGGTGTTGCGATAGCCATGGTCGAGCGCCGACATCGCCGTCGCGTAGATGCAATTGTGGGTCATGAAGCCGGCCAGGATCAGTTCCTTGCGGCCCGTGGCGCGCAGCACTTCCGCCAGATCGGTGCCGGCGAACGAGTTTGGCAAGCTCTTGCTCACCACAGCCTCGCCCTCGCGCGACGCCGCTTCGGGGGCGAAGGCGGCGAACGGGCCGGCGGGATCGAACAGCGGGCGGCCGGGCGCGGAGATGTGCGCGACATGAATTACCGGAGCGGCATGGTGGCGCGCCAGATCCAGCAATTCCGCGATCTCGGTCAAGGCGGAACCGACACCGGCCAGCTTCAGGCGGCCGGTCACATATTCCAGTTGGGCGTCGATGATGACCACCGCCGCGCGGTCGAGGGATGCGGGTTCAAGCGATGCACCGGAGAGGGAGAGAAGGGAAGACGGCATTTGAGGTTCTCCTAATTGGGGACGTCCCGACTCTCTCATCTGGAAGATTGAGCGAAAATTCGCTAAAATAGCGCAATGTCTGAGAAAAAACGCACAGATACTCCCCCGCGCACCATGGAGCTGGATTGGGAGGATCTGCGATTCGCCCTTGCCCTGGCCCGTCACGGCAGCCTGTCGGCCGCCGCGCGGGCGCTGCGCGTCAATCATGCCACCGTATCGCGCCGCATCGACCGGCTGCAGGGCGCGATCGGACAGCTGCTGTTCGACCGCCGCAAGGAAGGATACCGCCTGACCGAAACCGGCCAGACCGTGCTCGACCAGCTGACCCGCATGGACGAGGCGGTGCTGTCGCTGCTGTCGGTGCCGCTGCAGGTCGAGGAGGGCGGCCTGGTGCGCCTGACCGCCGCCCGCGTGCTGGCCGACGGCTTCCTGGTCGACCGCCTGGGCGAATTGCGCCAGCGCCTGCCCAGCACCGACATCGAGATCCTGGGCGAATCCCGCCTGGTCAGCCTGGCCCGGCGCGAGGCGGACATCGCCATCCGCCTGGGCCAGCCCAAGGACAGCGATCTGGTCGGCCGCAAGATCGGCATGGTCGGCTATGGATTCTACGCCTCCTCCACCTATCTGGCCGAACTGGCCGAGGGGGCACCGCTGCAATTCGTCGGCTTCGACCCCGACAGCGATTTCGTGCTGGAAGCCGCCTGGATGCGGCGGGAATTTCCCGGCCAGCGCATCGCTTTCCGCAGCAACAGCCAGACCTCGCAGGCCGCCGCCGCCCGCGCCGGCTTCGGCATCGCGCTGCTGCCGCACTACCTGGCGATCGACGATACCGAATTGCAGCCCGCCCCGATCGAAGGGGAGCCGCCCCGGCGCGAGGTGTGGATGCTGATGCGCAAGGACCTCGCCGGCAAGCCGCGCATCCGAGCGGTCGCCGAGGAAATCGCCGAATTGTTCTTCCGCGAAAGCGACATGCTGCTCGGCGGCGACTGAGCAACCTCCCATTTTTCGGGAATGCACCTGCCGCATTGCGCAGCTTCCAGCCCTTTTCGCAAGGGCTTAGCCTCGCCGCATCATGCAGACGAGACGAACCTTCCTAGCCACCGCCGCCGCCAGCGCCGCCCTGATCGCCTCCCCGTCGCGGGCCGCCGAAGCCGGCCGGATTCGGGCGGTCGCCTTCGACGCCCTGACCATCTTCGACGCCCGCAGCCTCGACGCCGCCGCCGAGACCTGGTTTCCCGGCAAAGGCCAAGAGGTGGCCGCGCTGTGGAAGGTCAAGCTGTTCGATTATTGCTGGCTGCGCACCCTCAATCGCCGCTATGCCGATTTCCGGCAGGTTGCCGAGGAGTCGCTGCGTTTCACCCTCGCCGCGAAAGGGCTGGAGCCCAGGGCGGAAGCCGTCGAAGCCATGGTCGGCGTCTTTTCGCGCATGACCATCTGGCCCGATTCCGCCCAGGCCTTGACCCGCATGAAGGAGGCCGGGCTGCGGCTGGCCTATCTGTCGAACCTGACCGAAGCCATGCTGAAGGCCAGCGACGAAGCGGCCGGCATCGCCCCTCTGTTCGAGGATCGCCTGAGCACCGACCGGGTGCAGGCCTACAAGCCCGATCCGCGCGCCTATGCGATGGGTGAGACGAGGTTCGATCTGCCGCGCTCGCAGGTACTGTTCGCGGCGTTCGGCGGCTGGGACTATGCCGGCGCCAAGTCGTTCGGGCTGGAGACCTTCTGGATCAACCGCTTCGGCGTTCCCCGCGAAAATCTGGGCGTGGCGCCCGACGGCGAGGGCCGGTTGCTGACCGACCTCGCCGATTACGCCATCGCCCGGACCTGATTACTGCAGGACTCCGACGCCGCGACGGTTCTGGGCATAGGCGGACTCGTTCGAGCCGAGGATGGCCGGGCGTTCCTTGCCATAGGAAATCGTCTTGACCCGCTCCGCCTGGATGCCGCTCGACAGCAGGAATTCCTTGATGGCGGCGGCGCGGCGATCCCCCAAGGCGAGGTTGTATTCGCGGGTGCCATGTTCGTCGGCATGACCCTCGATCAGCAGCTGGTCGTTCGGATGGCTGCGCAGGAAAGCGACCCATTTGCCCAGCAGTTCGCGGCTTTCCGGCTTGAGAGTGGTTTTGTCGTTGTCGAAGAAGACACGGTCGGCCACATCCTGCGGCCAGACATGGAGGATGCCGTCATCGAGAGGTTTCTTTCCGATCGTGGTCGGTGTCGTGGAACCATGGTTTTCCGCCGTCTGCGTCTTGTCGATAATGGGATCGTCCGACTTGCAGGCGCTCAAACCGCCCGCCGTCATCGCAATCATTACCAGGGCTAGGCCCGTCTTTCTGTTCAGATGCATTTTGTGCCCCACCGGCTAGAAGAAAAGGGCTTTCCCGTATAACGAGAAAGCCCCTTATCTAGGCCGTCGGATTGCGACGTTTTTCTGGCGGAAGTTAGGTTTTCTAACGATTCATGCGGTTCTTGACGAGATCGTCCACCACCGCCGGATCGGCCAGGGTCGAAGTGTCGCCCAACCCGTCATGCTCGTTGGCGGCGATCTTGCGCAAGATGCGGCGCATGATCTTGCCGGAGCGGGTCTTCGGCAGGCCGGGCGCCCATTGGATCAGGTCCGGCGTGGCGATCGGGCCGATTTCGCGGCGGACCCAGGCGACCAGGGTCTTGCGCAGTTCCTCGGTCGGCTCGGTGCCCGACACCAGGGTGACATAGGCATAGATGCCCTGGCCCTTGAGGTCGTGCGGATAGCCGACCACGGCGGCCTCGGCGACTGCTTCATGTGAAACAAGGGCGGATTCCACTTCGGCCGTGCCCATGCGGTGGCCCGAGACATTGATCACGTCGTCGACACGCCCGGTGATCCAGTAATAGCCGTCCTCGTCGCGCCGCGCGCCGTCGCCGGTGAAGTAGTAGCCCTTATAGGAGCTGAAATAGGTCTGGTAGAAGCGGTCATGGTCGCCATAGACCGTGCGCATCATGCCCGGCCAGGAATCGCCGATGCAGAGATTGCCCTCCACCGCGCCGTGAAGTTCCTTGCCGTCATTGTCGACCATCACCGGCTTGACGCCGAAGAAGGGCTTGGTCGCCGAGCCGGGCTTGAGATCGATGGCGCCGGGCAGCGGAGTGATCATGAAACCGCCGGTCTCGGTCTGCCACCAGGTGTCGACGATCGGGCAGCGGCCGTCGCCGACCACGGTGTGATACCAGTACCAGGCCTCGGGATTGATCGGCTCGCCGACCGAGCCCAGCAGGCGCAGGGATTTGCGGCTGGTCTTCTTGACCGGCCCGTCGCCGTCGCGCATCAAGGCGCGGATCGCGGTGGGGGCGGTGTAGAAGATGGAAACCTTGTGCTTGTCCACCACCTGCCAGAAGCGCGACACGTCGGGATAGTTCGGCACGCCCTCGAACATCAGGCTGGTGGCGCCGTTGGCCAGCGGGCCATAGACGATGTAGCTGTGCCCGGTCACCCAGCCGACGTCGGCGGTGCACCAGTAGATGTCGTCCTCGCGCAGATCGAAGGTGTATTGGTGCGTCATCGACGCCCACACCAGATAGCCGCCCGAGGTGTGCAGCACGCCCTTGGGTTTTCCGGTCGAGCCCGAGGTGTAGAGGATGAACAGCGGATCCTCGGCGTTCATCTCGACCGGCTTATGCTCGGGCGAGGCCTTGGCCAGGATGTCGTGATACCAATGGTCGCGGCCTTCCTTGATGGCAACCGAACCGCCGGTGCGGCGCACCACCACGACCTTCGAGACGGTCGGGCTGGTTTCCAGCGCCTTGTCGGCATTGGCCTTCAAGGGAACGTTCTTGCCGCCGCGCACGCCCTCGTCGGCGGTGATCAGGATGGTGCTTTCGCAATCCTGCAGGCGGTTGGCCAGGCTGTCCGGCGAGAAGCCGCCGAACACCACCGAATGGATGGCGCCGATGCGGGCGCAAGCAAGCATCGCCACCGCGGCCTCGGGGATCATCGGCATGTAGAGCGTGATACGGTCGCCCTTCTTGGCGCCGAGAGCCGTCAGCGCATTGGAGAAGCGGCAGACCTCTTCGTGCAGCTGGCGATAGGTGATGGCGCGGGATTCGGCCGGATTGTCGCCTTCCCACAGGATCGCCACCTTGTCGCCGCGCTTTTCCAGCTGGCGGTCGAGGCAATTGGCGGCGACGTTCAGGGTGCCGTCATGGAACCATTTGATGTGGAGGTCCTCGCCGAACGAGCTGTCCTTGACCTTGGTGAAAGGCTTGATCCAGTCGATCCGCTTGCCATGCTCGCCCCAGAACCCCTCGGGGTCGTTGATCGAGCGCTCGTACCACGCCTTGTAGGTCGCGGCATCGATCTGCGCTTCCTTGGCCAGGGCGGCGGGAACCGGGTAGAGGTGGGGATGTTCGGATTGAGTCACGGCGACGTCTCCAAAGGGGCATGATTTTTCTTATTATTGTTGCCCAGCAGTATCAGCGATTCATTGACTTGGCTCAAGCGGCGCAGCCCGGCTCAGGCGGTAATGCCGCCAAGGGCGCAGATGCGCTTCCAGGCCTCGACGTCGATCGGCATCACCGACAGGCGCGACTGGCGGATCAAGGCCAGGTGATTGAGCTGCGGATCGTGCTTGATCTGCTCGAGCGTGACCGGCGTGGCCAAGGGCTTCTTCGCCTTGAAATCGACCATGCCGAAGATGCCCTTGGGATCCGAGGGATCGGGGTAATAGAGCTTCACCACCTCGACCACGCCGACGATCTCCTTGCCGGTGACCGAATGGTAGAAGAAGGCGAGGTCGCCCAGTTTCATCGCCTTGAGATTGTTCGAGGCCTGATAGTTGCGCACGCCGTGCCAGTGGGTGGTGCCGTCGCGCACCTGGTCGTCCCAGGACCAGGCGGCGGGTTCGGATTTGACCAGCCAGTAAGCCGTCATTCTCTTGCTTCTCCCTTGTCGTAGCCGAGTTCGCTGCCGAACGGACGCGACAGCAGACCGGTAATGATATCGTCGATGGTGGCGCGGCCGGTGACCAGCCCGGCCACGGCACGGCAGATCGGCATGTCGATGCCTAATGATTCGGCCAAAGCCGTCACCGATTTCGCGCTGTCCACCCCTTCCGCCACCGAGCGGCGCTCGGCCAGGATGTCGGCCAAGGCGCGGCCTTGGCCCAGGGCGACGCCGAGCGAATAATTGCGCGATTGGGTCGAGGAGGCGGTCAGCATCAGATCGCCCAGGCCCGACAGCCCCATACAGGTGGTCTGGCGCGCTCCCTTGGCGACGGCGAGGCGCACCATCTCGGCCAAGCCCCGGGTGATCAAGGCGGCGCGGGCATTCTGGCCGAGGCCGCGCCCTTCCACCACGCCACAGGCGATCGCCAGCACGTTCTTGACCGCGCCGCCCATCTCGGTGCCGACCACGTCGTCGGTGACATAGGGACGGAACATCGGCCCGCCCAGCGCAGCGGCCAGGGTCTGGGCCAAGGCCGTGTCGATTGATGCCAGGGTGATGGCGGTCGGCAACCCGCGCGCCACCTCGATGGCGAAGGTCGGGCCGGACAGCACCGCCAGCGGCGATCCCGGCAGTTCCTGCTCGATCACTTCGCTCATCAGACGCCCGGTCGACAGCTCGACGCCCTTGGCGCACAGCACGACCGGCGTGTTGGCGCGCAAATGCGGCTTCAATTGGCGGCAGACGGCGGAGAGGAATTGCGACGGCACCACCAGCAGCAGCGCATCCTGGTCAGCCATGGCGGCGAGGTCGCCGGTGGCGCGCACCCCGTCCAGCACGATGTCGGGCAGGAACAGCCCATTGCGGCCCGAGTGATTGATCGAGGCGACGACCTCTTCCTCGCGCGCCCACAGGGTCACGTCGCGGCCGGCCCGCCGGGCGGTCGCGGCCAGCGCGGTTCCCCAGGCGCCGGCTCCGACGACGCCGATAGACTTGATCACATTGGTCTCCGTTACAATTCGAGCCGGAAGCCGACTTCCATCACCCGCTTGGCCGGCAGATGCAGATAGTCGGCGGCACGCAGCCCCATCCGATGCAGGAAGTGATAGACCACCCAGACCGGCGCCGGCAGGCGCGGCTGGGTCTGGCGGCGCACCAGCCCTTCATGGGCGATGAAATAATGCACATCCTCGCAGAAACCAAAGCCCAGTTTCACGCAGCCGCGCAGCGCGGTGACCACGTCGATGCGCTGCATGAAGCCCACCGTGATGACCAGGCGGTAGAGGCCGGGGCCGATCTCGACCAGCGAGATGCGCTGCGCCGCCGGCACCCTCGGCAGTTTCGACAGCTCCACCGTCAGCAGCACCACATTCTCATGCAGGGTTCCGGTATGGCGCACATAATGCAGCAGCATCGGCGAGGCGCGGTCGGCGACGCGGGTCAGGAACACGGCGGTGCCGGGCACCCTCGCTGCGACCATCTGGCCGAGGCCGGCGATGAAGTCCTCCAGCGGCATGGAATCCTCATTCAGCCGGCGCTGCGCCATCATATTGCCGATGCGCCAGCACACCATGCAGCCGGCCACGACGGTTCCCAAGGCGATCGGCAGCCAGCCGCCCTCGATGAATTTGCTGGCATTGGCGGCCAGGAAGCCGGCATCGACCAGGCCGAATATGCCGATCAGCAGATAGGCGGCGCCCGACGGCCATTGCCATTCGGTGGTGATCACGCGGTAAAGCAGCACGGTGGTGGCCAGCATGGTGGCGGCCACCGCCACGCCATAGGCGTTGGCCAAGGCGTCGGAGCTCTTGAAGCCGATCACCACCAGGATGGTCATCACCATCAGGAACCAATTGACGAAAGGCACATAGATCTGGCCCGAAGACTTCGCCGAGGTCGGGCGGACCTCCATGCGCGGCATCAGGCGCAGCGCGATGGCCTGGTGGGTCAGCGAGAACACGCCGGAAATCAGCGCCTGGCTGGCGATCACCGTGGCGATGGCGGCGAGGCAGACCATCGGCAGCAGGAAACCGCCCGGCACCAGATTGTAGAAAGGATTATCGGCGTCGTCGGGATGAGCCAGCACCCAGCCGCCCTGGCCGAGGTAATTCAGGATCAAGGCGGGAAATACCAGGGCGAACCAGGCCAGGCGGATCGGCTTCGGCCCGAAATGGCCCATATCGGCATAAAGCGCCTCGGCGCCGGTCAAGGCCAGGAAGATCAGGCCGAACACGGCGAAGGCGCGGCCCGGCTCCTGCGCCAGGAAATGCGCCGCCGCCAGCGGATTGAGGGCTTCGAGGATCATCGGATCGGCCAGGATGCCGCGCACGCCCAGGCCCGCGATCACCAGGAACCACGCGGCCATCACCGGCCCGAACAATTTTCCCAATCCGCCGGTGCCGCGACTTTGGATGGCGAACAGGCCGAGCAGGATCACCAGCGTGATCGGCACCACCCAGGGCGCCAGCTTGGGTTCCACCCCCTTCACGCCTTCGATGGCCGACAGCACCGAAATGGCCGGGGTGATCACGCCGTCGCCATAGAGCAGCGCCGCGCCGATCACGCCGATCAGCACCAGAACCGATAATTTGCCGTTATGGTTCTTGCCGGACACCAGGGCGACCAGCGCCAGGATGCCGCCCTCGCCGTCGTTGTCGGCGTTCATGACGATGGCGACATATTTCAGCGACACCACCAGCATCAGCGCCCACAGGATCAGGCTGATGATGCCCACGACCCCGGACGGCTCGGCATGCTTGCCGCCCAGCGCCGCGATCGAGGCCTGCATGGCATAAAGCGGCGAGGTGCCGATGTCGCCGAACACTACGCCGAGCGCGGCCAGCGCGCTGGCCGTCAACGGGGTATGCGGGCGATGATGGAGGGAGTCCTCGTCATGCATGAGGCTTTTCCCCCAAAGCCGCCCGGCCTTGCGCGATCGCGTTTTCGCCGGCGCTGTCGAGCACGATCGTGTCGGTCTCGTAGCGGCGCAGGCGCTCGATCAGGGTGCGCCGCTGGTCCGGCGTCATCGCGGCCCCGTCGAGGCCGAAGGCGTGCAGATCCTGCCAGTCGGCCAGGGTGCGGCGCTGCAGCTCGGCGATCACGCGCAGCGAATCATAGGCATCGGCATAACGGTGCGCCTGCTCATAGGGCAGTTCCGACAGCGCATGGGTCGCCATCGCGGTGTCCCAGCTGGCGGTGGACAGCACGTCGAAATGGACGGCGGGATAATTGGCCATCTTGGCGGGATTGGCCGCCGACAGATTGGCGATCCACTCGGCCACCTGGGCGCGCACCTTGGGGTTGGAACCCATGATGTCGCGCAGCTGCTCGCCGTCGGACGTCAATTCGCGGGTGAAACCGTCGACCGCCTCATGGGCCAGCCGGTGGCGGTTATGCGCCTCGACCAGCTGTTCGAGGCCCAGCGCGATCAGGATGCCGATGGTGACGATGACGATATGGAGCAGGAAGTCCTTGATCGACCGGACCGGTCCCTCCGGAACGTGCAGATCCACTTGGCGACTCCCATTTTGCGGCGCAAACCGGCGACAGCCTGCGGGCAGGGCACACCCTTGTCCAGTCGGTTTTTAATTATGCCTTCACCCCGGCACCGGGAAGCTTCACCGCCGAGGGGTCGAGCGGCCAGCGCGGGCGGGGGGCGAAATCGAGCGAATCCGGGGTCGGATCGGCCTTCCAGCGCTCCAGCCCGGCCCAGGCGATCATCGCCCCATTGTCGGTGCAGAGCTTCATCGGCGGCGCCACCAGCTCGGCGCCCTTCTTGACGGCCAGGGCCGACAGGCGCTCGCGCAGGGCCTGGTTGGCGGCGACGCCGCCGGCCAGCACCAGCTTGGCCGGGCCGGGATGGCGGGCCTGGAACTCGGTCAGGGCGTTCTTGACCCGATCCGCCATCGAATCGGCCACGGCGGTCTGGAAAGCGGCGGCGAGATCGGCGCGATCCTGGTCGGTAGGGCTTTCCAGCGCCGTCCAGGCCAGGCGCACCGCATTCTTGAGCCCGGAGAAGGAAAAATCGCAGCCGGGACGGCCCTTCATCGGACGGGGCAGGGCGAAGCGGCCAGGATCGCCGGTCTTGGCCGCCTTTTCCACCGCCGGGCCGCCCGGATAGCCGAGGCCCATCAGCTTGGCCACCTTGTCGAAGGCCTCGCCGGCGGCATCGTCGATGGTGGCGCCCAGGCGGTGATAGCGCCCGACGCCCTCGACCGAGAGAAGCTGGCAATGGCCGCCCGACACCAGCAGCAGCAGATAGGGGAATTCCAGCCCAGGCGCCAGCCGGGCCGACAAGGCATGGCCTTCGAGATGGTTGACCGCCAGGAACGGCTTGCCCGCCGCCAGCGCCAGCGCCTTGCCGGTGGTGACGCCGACGATCACCCCGCCGATCAGGCCGGGACCGCCGGTGGCGGCGATCAGATCGACCTGGTCCAGGGTCACGTTCGCCTGCGCCAAAGCGGCCTCGATCAGCCGGTCGACATGGTCGAGATGGGCGCGCGCGGCGATCTCGGGCACCACGCCGCCATAGGCGCGGTGATCCTCGAACTGCGACAGCACGCAGTCGGCCAGGATGGTGCCGTCGTCGCGAACCAGGGCCGCGGCGGTCTCGTCGCAGCTGCTTTCGATGCCAAGAGCCAACATGATGGCCTTTCGATACCCCCTTTCAATCCAGCGATCCAGCGCCTAAAACAACGGAATGACTGCAATTCCTTCCTTGCGTATCGGAACGCGCGGCAGCCCGCTGGCCCTGGCCCAGGCGGAAGAGACGCGCCTGCGCCTCGAACAGGCCTTTCCCGAACTGGCCGGCGCCGTCGCCATCGAGATCATCCACACCACCGGCGACAAGATCTTGGACCGGCCGCTCACCGAGATCGGCGGCAAGGGACTGTTCACCAAGGAAATCGACGAAGCGCAGCTGGAAGGCCGGGTCGACATCGCCGTCCATTCGATGAAGGACGTGCCGACCTGGCTGCCGGACGGGCTGACCCTGGCGGCCCTGCTGCCGCGCGAGGATGTGCGCGACGTGCTGATCTCGTCGAAGGGACGCAGCCTGGCCGAATTGCCAGAAGGCGCCGTGGTCGGCTCGGCCAGCTTGCGCCGCGCCGCGCAGATCCTGCGCCGCCGGCCCGATTTAAGCGTGATTCCCTTCCGCGGCAACGTCCAGACCCGCTTGAGAAAGCTGGCCGAGGGCCAGGTCGACGCCACCTTGCTGGCGATGGCCGGGCTCAATCGACTGAAGGTGATGCCGCCCGAGGCGGTGCCGCTGTCGATCGCCGAAATGCTGCCGGCGGTGGCCCAGGGCGCCATCGGCATCACCTGCCGCGCCGACGACGCGCGCGCCTTAGCCTACTTAGCCGCCCTGGACGATTCCCCGACCCGCAACCGCGTCACCGCCGAGCGCGCCTTCCTGGCGGTGCTGGACGGATCCTGCCGCACGCCGATCGCCGGCCTGGCCGAGATCGACGGCGACCGGCTGACCCTGACCGGCATGATCCTGCGCCCGGACGGCAAGGAGGCCCATGACGTGGTCTCGTCAGGCCATGTCGAGGCGGCCCAATCGATCGGCCGGCAGGCCGGACAATCCCTGCTCGATCTGGCCGGACCCGGCTTCCTGGCCCCGGTTTCGTGAAGGGCGCCTTAGTCACTCGGCCCCTCGCCGATTCGCAAGACCTGGCCGAAGCGCTGAAATCCCGCGGCTTCGATCCCCTG
>Ga0213872_10001015_pt1 | contig 19560 bp, 18 predicted proteins | sample VelepicomBERX_R2_FD_160071 | JGI IMG/M metagenome (GOLD analysis project Ga0213872, IMG submission 160071) | Rhizosphere microbial communities from Vellozia epidendroides in rupestrian grasslands, the National Park of Serra do Cipo, Brazil - RX_R2 | ecosystem: Host-associated > Plants > Roots >...
TGAACGCATCCCACGCAGTCTGCTTGAAGCTTCTTCTATGGCAAGGCCAATTATTACCACAGACGCTCCGGGCTGTCGGGATGTGGTGAAGCATGGAGAAACGGGATTGCTATGCATAGCTCAGAATAGTCAAAGTTTGGCAGAGTCATGCTTTCAGATGATCGATATGCTACCTGCCCAGCGCAAGTCCATGGGTACTGCAGGCCGGATGTTTATACAAGAAAAATTCGACGAAAAGTTAGTCATTTCTTACTATCTAAATGCGTTAAAAACATATCGCATTATTTAATTTCATTACAATTAAAGTAATTTACAGTTATATGTGTCTGCCAGAGAGTTGCAATAGCTAGTGTGATTAAGAGCTTTATCCTGGCTCGCCCGTAACTGACCCCGGCTCTTTGCCCCCATCGCGCGTAAAGAAGTGGCGTCGGCATGCCTGTAGGAGTGGCAATTCAACGTGTCGATGTAATGCGATAGCCATGAGACTAGCCAATGTGAGCACGAGTAACATGCCGGGCACTGCCTTGAAATCGAGAACCGGGAGATAGGTTGCTATCCCGCGAATCATCTCGATGACGTTGACGTGGAATAAATAGAGTACGTAAGACGCGTCACCGAGCAGTACTGCCGGTTTCCAGCTGATTCGGACTTCGCCGAGATGTGCAATTAAGGCGGCAAATACTGGCAGTATTGGGGCGTAAGGCTGCATATACGCAACGATACTATGCCTCGGAGGCACCAAATTTAGCGCAATAAAGGCCAGTACCGCGAATCCCGCAATCAGCGCGGACAACTGTGAATGAATGCGAATATTTGGTTTTTCAAGGTAACTGTAACCGTAAAAAAGCATTATTCCTTCTATAAGGTGACTCGTGTAAGGGCGGCGTTTTGCAAGGTAGTTGTCGCGTAAACCGTATTTAGGCCACCGCAGACTGTGGCATTTCCTCTCGCTCCGGATTCAGCGTGACGTCACCGATCGGCGTCCAGTTTCGCGTATTCCCCGCCCAGCGCTCCGGGTTTTGCATTCTGGCCTGCTGGTATACGAGATGGCGCTTGGCCAATAACGCTACATCCATACCTTGGTGCCGTTCCCCCGACTTCGACATGAACCGCCTGAAAACCGGGCAAAATCGCACCTATAGCCCTTATTGATCAATGAGTTATCCTCTTTGCCCTCGACGTCCCCCCGTTTTCAGTAGCAGAGGGCTTTAGAGTCCGAGGGTAATTTACCTGATTTTTCGGTGAGTGATTTGGCGTAAGCTGCCGGCGTCAAACCACCAAGGGCTTTCTTGGGTCTTTCATCGTTGTATTCCCGCCGCCAGGCCTCGATGACGACTTGGGCATGGCGCAGACTGGTGAACCAGTGTTCATTCAGGCATTCATCACGGAAACGCCCGTTAAATGATTCGATATAGGCATTCTGATTGGGCTTGCCGGGCTCGATGAGAAAGAGTTGAACGCCGCGAGCATGCGCCCAGGTCAACATGGCACGACTACAGAATTCCTTCCCGTTATCGGTCCTGATTGCTTTGGGCAACCCGCGCGCCTTCGCTAACTGATCGAGAATGCACGTCAGATGCAGCCCCCCTATCGCGCGTTCCGGCACAATGGCGACCGCTTCATGAGTCGCATCATCGACGATAGTCAGATTCTTGATTACCCGGCCTTCCGCGGTCCGGTCGAACACGAAATCCATTGACCAGACCTGATTCGCCGCCAATGGACGTTCCAGCGGATGCCGATCTGTCACCGGGATCTTCTTGCGCCTGCGCCGACGAACTTGCAGACCCGCCTCGGCATAGAGGCGGTCCACCCGTTTGTGATTCACCACCATGCCCGCCTGCCGTAACTTCAAGTAGATCATGCCGGCCCCGTAGCGCCGGTGGCGTTGTGCGAGCGCGATGATCTGCGCTTTCAGAGGGGTGTTTCGGTCGGTGACGGGTTGATAACGCAGTGAACTCGGGCTCATGCCAACGATACGCAGCGATCTGCGCTCACTGAGACCTTTGTCCATCAGATGGCGCACCAGCTCCCGCCGAGACGGTGCGCTCACCACTTTTTTCGTAGAGCTTCTTTGGTAATTTCGTTCTCGAGCAGGGACTCGGCCAGGAGCTTCTTTAACCGAGTGTTCTCGGCTTCAAGCTCCTTGAGACGCTTGGCGTCCGATACATTCATCCCGCCAAACTTGCTGCGCCAGAGGTAGTAGCTGGCTTCCGAGAAGGCGTGCTTGCGGCATAGCTCGGCAATGGGCATGCCGGCTTCGGCTTCACGCAGAAATCCGATGATCTGTTCTTCGGTGAATCGCTTCTTCATATCCAATCTCCGTGTCATGGTGGATTGGACTCTAAAGTCACGTGCTACTCAATACCGGGGGGACGTCGGTTAGATATGAAGAAAGGCTATTGGAATATGGGCAAAAGGACGCGCTTGCATTTTATTTGAACGGCCATGGCGGCGACCATATCTTCCTAGCAAATCCAACATGGGCCTGCGTATTGGCAGCGCCCCGCGGACAACGCCACGCTACGTTGCAGCGCTTGGCCGCATTGCAATGCTTGCCTTACCCACTTGCCTTGGCGCAATGGGCACGGATGTGGCTGCGACAGATATGCCACCGTGCCGATGAGCCTACTTATTGGCAAAGAATGAAAGAATTTTCCACTCAAAGCTGGCTTTCTCTGGCTCTGGCTCAAATGGCAAAAAAAGTACAGAGCTACCGCGATCTTCTAGCTTTTGACAGGTTAACCCCAATTGAGCAAGTCCGTTGCCGACTGTTTTATCAACTGGCGCAAGAACTGTCGCATCCTAGGCTCCGGGACCGGCATGCCCAGCTATTGTTTCCATTTTTCGATGAAGCGCTTATCCGCGCAGCAAACGCACTTCCAGCTTGGCAGGGGTTCAACGCTCAGGGTAGCCGACAACTGTTGCGCCAGGCACTCAATGCCCGCTATCACGAACCTGGCCTCAGCAGGCAAAGTAAAGGACACACTACCGCCTCGGTGCTGCGTTCGCTGCAGCGGCAGCATGCCGCAGTCGCGGAGCGACTAAGAGAAGGTTACTTGGTGAAAAGCGGCATGGTGCAATGGCGTGAGTTGGAGCACGATCTGCGGCGCCAGTGTCTTGGTATCGGAGGGGTTTCGCCAGCAGTCATGCACGCCCTGGCCATCGAGGTATTCATCCATCGCGCACGACAGGAAGTGGAATGAATTCAACCTATTTCAGATTTTGCGATCACATCCACCATCTATTCGTTGGAGAGCAACTAATCCTGTTGGACGCGCGACGAGACCGCTACATCTTCATAGCCCCCCCTGTCAGTACTTCCTTGCTTCAGGCATTAACGCAGCAAACACCGGAATCTGCTTTATCGGAAACAATTGCAGTTGCACTCAGCCGGAAAGTACTGCGTAGATGTGATCATCCCGTTGCGATCAGGCAGACCAGCGGGCATCCTGTCGGCATAGGGCTACATGAATGGCAATCCTCTGAGGAACCACTAACGATTCCGCCGTACCAACGCGTATGCGTTATGGGATATTTCACAGTAGTCACGCTGCAAATACGATTATTTGGTCTGAACCGTCTTCTCCAAAATATCAGCCAGTTCGCACGCAATGCGACTCGCACGGCTGATGTCGAAGTAAGCGGCCACATCGCCAACAAAGTGCGCCATTGCAGCCGGTCACTGCCTTTTAGGACAGCCTGTCTTGAAAACGCCCTGGTGACTGCCGTACTGTTGGCGCGCCACGCACTCCCCTTTCAATTTCGCATTGGCTTTCAACTTGATCCGTTTCTCGCTCATGCCTGGCTCAATGTCGACGGGCAAGTTCTGCTGGACCGGCCAGATTTGAACCAGGCAATGCATATATTGGTGAATCTGCCCTGATGAATGTCTTCACCCATTGGCATAACTATCATCTGGTGTTTCATGCTCTGACACGCTTTCATCCATATGCAGTACGACAGATCGTGACTATGTCATCGCTGGTCGCCTTGATCAGCCTAGTCAATATCGCTACGCCGTGGCTCTTGAAGCAAGCACTGGACTCCTTGCCTGGCCCGGATGCACAGTGGCGTATTGTCGTCTACGCCCTCGCCTGGAGCGCCGCCCAGGCTGCTTGTTTCTGGAAGAGCATTCTGGCGACGATCCTATCGGCCTCGTTTGAGCGAGGCCTCTCGCTGGCACTCTTCAATCAACATATCCGCCGCCCCTGGCGCGACCATCCGCTCGACGAAGCACCAGGCGAAGTACTCACCGTGCTCCAGCGTTCAGCCGCCAGCGCGGGAAGCATCACCTATGGTGTTGCATGGGCGTTCCTACCCGCGCTAATCGAGCTAATAGGGGCCGCATGGGTATTAGCTGTCAGCCAATCCTGGCACATCGCATTGATCCTATTCACGACCCTATCGGTGTTCTTTGTTGCATCACTCATGGCGGCACGTACTGCCCGAACTGTGACGGTCCAAATCAATCAGGCAGGCAATCGACTGGGCGCATTTCTGGTAGAGCGGCTGACCTTCACGCCGACACAGCAACTACTGAACGCCCATGATCAGTCGCTGGTTGACTCTCAAAAGCACTTCGACCGCTGGCAGCAAGAAGTCATCAATGGCAACCGTCGTCTTGGCCTGTTGTACGCAGGCAAGATTCTTCTGATCGGCGCTGGGCTGTTGGCCGGGTTATTGGTTTCGGCCAACACCATTGCCGCAGGTCAAGGCAGCATCGGTGATTTCGTCATGGTCAATGCCTATATGCTCCAGTTCACCATACCGATGACCTGGCTTGCCGTTAACGTATTTGACATTCAGAAAAACCTGGTAGCACTAGAAGAGGGGGCGCGTTGGCTCACCGCTCAAAACCTGCCCCACGCCACTACCTCACTTCCCCCGGTCTCCACGAGCGTACCGCTGCAAGTACATGACCTGCAGCCGCTGCATACAATGGAACGCAGCCTCCCGGTCAACTTCACACTCTCACCCGGCGCCTGGCTTGCGCTCTCGGGTCCATCGGGTAGCGGCAAAAGCAGCGTGCTCGATGCGCTCACAAAAATGAGCAGTTACCGCGGTCGCATCTTGCTGGGTACCCTTGATGCTGCGGCAACGGAGGACCAGCACTGGCGCACACTCGTCGTTGGCGTTCGCCAACATCCTCAAGTCCTGGCCGGCACCCTTCGTGCAAATATCTTGTATGGCATATCGGAGCAGGAACATGAACAGGCGCTACAGCACGCCTGCTATTTAGCATGCCTAGACGGGGTAATCGCCAATAAGCCAGGCGGGCTCGACTTCGAAGTGGTGCAAGCGGGCGCCAACCTATCCGGCGGCGAGATCATGCGGCTCGCCATTGCTCGTGCCCTGGTGCGCAAACCACAAGTGCTGGTGCTTGACGAGCCGACCGCAGCGCTCGATGTGCAGACGGAACAAACACTCTTGAATCGGCTGCGCCAAAGCGGGTTGACCATACTGCTTTCTAGCCACTCTCCTATCTGCTTGGCATTTTGCGATCAGGTCGTGGAACTGAAAACGCTGAACAGCGGGGAATCCAGCCATGACAAAATCCACAGCCATCCTTGTTTGCAACCCGATGAGCATGGATAATCATCTCATTTTTGCACCGCTTCCATGCTGCCCATCGTTTCCATCATCCTGCCCAGCTACAACGATCTCAGTTACCTGGAAACCACGCTGCGCTCGATCACGGCGCAGACGTTCACCAATTTCGAACTGATCATCGTCGACGACGGCAGCAGCGACGAAACCCCGGTGCGACTGCGCTCGCTGATCGCGGCCGACACCCGCCTGCGCTACGCGCGGCGCGAACGCGGCGGCGTCGGCGCCGCGCGCAACACCGGGCTCGCGCAAGCGCGCGGCCGTTTCGTCGCCTTCGTCGATGCCGACGATCTGTTGCATCCCGCTTTCCTGCATACCCTGGTCAACGCCGCCGAAAATGCCGGCGCCGACGTGGCGCAGTGCCATATGCATCCCTTCGCCGACGGTACGCCCTGCAACTTCCCGCCGACCTATACGGTCGCGGGCAAGGGCATGTCGGGGCCGGACGCGCTACGGGGCTTGTTGGCGGGCGACTTGCCGGCAAGCGTGGTGTGCCGGCTGTACCGCCGCGAACGGCTGGGCGAATTGCGTTTCGCCGAGGGCTTGATTTACGAGGATCTGGAGTTTTCGGTGCGGCTGATGGCGCAGGCGACCAAGGTGCAGATCGTGCCGCTCGCGCTCTACGGTTGTCGCCGACGTCAACGCGGACTGAGAGCGCAATACGCGCCGAGTCTGGTGGAAGACCGCATCACCGTCACGCAACATATCAAGGACACGCTGCAGCAACACGGGTTGTGGCCCGCCGAGCGCACGGTATTTCAGCAACTGGCGGCGCGGTTCCTCGGTCGAGAGGGGTTCAAGGATCTGATTCGCGACCAGTCGCTGGATGAATTCCTCTACCAGCGACTGTTGGCGAGCTTGAAGACCGACGGCGAACTCACGTTCTCGACGCTGCGCAAGTTGCCGATCGATGCCGGTCAAAAGAAATGGGTCGGCCTGCCGCTGATTTCGCCCGCGCTGGGGCGGCACTTCCTCAACTTCCAGCTGCGGCGGCGGCAGAAGCGCGTGCGCGCCTAGGAGGAAAAAGGCTTCAACGCGCCGGGAGGGCGCAGCATCTTGTTGACCTCGTCCAGATGCAGCTCCTCCTGCACGATCATGTCGCGCGCGTACTCCTCCAGCAGCACCGACTTGCCCTCGCTGATCTTGAGCAGCGCATAGTAGGCGTCGAGCGCGTTTTGCTCGTGGTCCAGGCTTTCGCGCAAAATGTCGCCGATGTCGTGGCGCTCGGTTTCCAGCAAGGCGCCGATCTTCAGCGACGGATGGCCGCCAAGCAGGGTAACCAGCTCGCCGGCACGGCGGGCGTGATCGAGACTCTCGGTGGCGTTGCCCTTGAGCCAGGATACGATCGGGATGCGGTTATAGCCGTAAACCATCAGCGCGTAGTGGGTGTAGCGCACCACGCCGGCCAATTCCAATTCCATGATGCGGTTCAGGGCGGCAATCGCCTTGGCGCCGTCTTTGGCATTCATGCGGGTCTTCTCCTCTCGTCGCTTGCGTCGCTTCGCGGACGCACTCTACGACTGTAGCACCTCGCGGAACGAGCGCCAGGAAGGCGGCTACAGCGGCTGACTCGCGCGGTTCAGGCGGTCGTGCACCGCCGCCCAGGCGGGCAGGTCCGGCGGCGTCTGGATCAAGAGCCGCTCGGCGCCGAGACGGTCGAGCTGGTAGAGCGCGTCGTACAGCGCGCGCGCATACGCCTTGGGTTCCGGCCCCAGGTCCAGCGCGGGCCCCGCGCTTTTGACCGCGCCGCCGCACCACAGCCAGGCGGTGCCGGCGTCTTGCAACGCCTCTTGCGGCGGCGCGGCGAACCGCCACGCCGGCGTGTGCGGCGCATAGTGGCGGTGATGCTGCCCCGGCACGCGCAAATCCCCCTTGGCGCCCACCGACAATTGACAGCCGAGCACCGCCTCCAGCTCGGCGGCGGACAGCATGCCGTGACGCAACAACCGCGGCGGCTCGTCAGGCAGCATGCCGACGATGGTCGACTCCAGGCCCACCGGGCAGACACCGCCATCCAGAATCAGCAGATCCTCCCCGGCGAACTGGCGCGCCACGTGTTCGGCCGAGGTCGGGCTGATCGACATGTAGCGGTTGGCGGACGGTGCGACCAAGCCGCCGCCGAAGCGGGTGATCAGCTCGCGTGCCAGCGGGTGCGCGGGCACGCGTAGCGCCACGCTGGCCTGGCCCGCGGTCACCATCCGCGACACATGATCGGCCGCCGGCAACACCAACGTCAGCGGGCCGGGCCAGAACGTCTTCATCAACCGCATGGCCGCATCCGGCACCGCCTTGACCCAGTGAACGGACTGGGCGACATCGGCCAGATGCACGATCAGCGGATTGCTGGCGGGGCGGCGCTTGAGTTGAAACACTTTTTGCACCGCATCGAGATTGCAGGCATCGGCCGCCAGGCCATAAACGGTTTCGGTGGGGATAGCGACCAATTGCCCCTGGCGCAGGCGCGCGCAGGCGCGGTCGATATCGGTGGTGACAATGGGATTCACGGCAACAACCATCAAGACGAGGAGCTTCCATTATCCATGCCGGCGCTGTCGGACGCAAAAACCGCGGCGCCCGCCGCGTCTGTGGCGAACACCCAGCCGGGGATCGGCCGCGTGCACAGATTGGGAAAATCCCGTATCGACGCGCGCACGCCGGCCTCTCCCGTCACCATGCGCAACAACTGGCGCGAGCCGGTCTGAACGTACAGCGTCGAAGGCCCCTTGCCCGGCCGCTCGTACGTCCAGGCGTCGGCCGGCCGGCCCAGCACCTGGTGCGTGCCCGCGTGGCGCGCCCCGTACTCGCGCAGCACGCCTTGCGGCAAGTACAACGCATCGAGCGGGCTGATCTCTTCCGCCAGCAGCCTGGCGGCAAGACAATCGCCCTCCGGCGTGCGCTCGCGGCTATATGCCACCTTGCGCTTATGGCTGCGGCCATGCGTGGCATCGCCGATTTCCGACATCCACAGCCGGTAGCCGGTCTCGCGTTCCGGCCAGGGGTTGAATAGCCCGTCGATGCGGCAGAGGTTGCGCGTGTAGTCGAACCAGCAGAAACCGGAACTGATCTGATCGTCCGGCAACATCGGGAACCAGTACGACACATAGGCGCCGCTCCATTGCGGCGGCAAGAGCGGGGGAATCGCTGCGCGCATGCCGTCCCCTAACGGTCGAGCGCGTCGGCAAGCGTGCGCGCGACCGCCTCCGCCAGCGACGGCAGCGCCTGACGCCGCGCCTCGAAATGCCGCGCCAGCGCCAACAGGTCCCAGTGCATCCGCTCGTCGACGGTCTCAAACCATTGCCGGCTGCAATCGGCATGCGCCTTGAACAACGCCGCCAGCGGCAACACCTGCTCGCCGTAGACCGCCAGCGCGGCGTCCACATCGGCGTCGGCGCAGAGCGCTTTCACCAGCCCCTGCGCCGTCGCCACCGCCATCGTGGTGCCGTGGCCGATGGAAAAATGGCCGGATTGCAAGGCGTCACCCAGCAGGACCACCCCGCCGTCGCAGGCGGCGTCGCGGCTGAGCGTCAAGAAACGGCGCCACCCTTGCTCCGCCTGCATCAACAGCGGCTGGCCGTGCAACACACCTTGAAACACGCCGGAGAGAAATGCCGCCGCTTCGCGCGCGGACATGTGGTCGAGCCCCGCGCGGACATAGGTATCCTCGCCGCACTCGACGATGAAGGTGCTCATCCCCGCCGAATAGCGATACGCATGGGCGACGAAGCCCCCCGCGGCATGCGGCTGGAACATCAGGCTCATTTGGTCGAATAGGCGGGTTGTGCCGCACCACAGATAATGGTTGCGACCGAACTCGGCCCGTGGACGCAACCGCCCGGCGCATGGATCGGCCTGATGGCCGACGCCATTGGCCAGCACCACCAAATCGAACTCGCCGCTATCGATCACGGCCGGCATCTCCGGCGCCTGACGGTAGCGCAACTCGACGCCGAGCGCCTGGCACTGGGCGCGCAGTGCTTGCACCACACCCTGACGGCCCACGCCGCACATCGGCACGCCGATCGGCATGCGGCAGGAAACACCGCGCCGGGCCAGCAAAAATTCGGACAGGTATTGCGGCTGCAGCCCGTCCGGCGCGTCCAGATACGACAGCACGTTGGCCGGATGCTGCCCGGCCCGTCCGGGCAGCACCACGCCCCAGCCGGTCTCCGCCTGCTGATCGAGCTTCTCCAGGATGCGGATGCGCCAGCCAGGCCGGGCCCGTTTCATTTGGCTGGCGAAGATCAGTCCCGCCGGACCGGCGCCGATCACCAGTATGTGCATTAGTTGACCCTCCCGATTTTGTACCAGACGTTTTGTTTGCGTTGCATGCGCGCCAGCGCGTCATAGGGCTCCAGCGTGAAATACAGTTTGTCCGCCATGTCCGGCGGGTAATGGCGTGGAAATTTCTCGTGCATATAGCGCGTATAGCGGGCGCGCAGGAAAAACAGCGGACTCGCGGCGCTCAACACGTCGTAATTGGCGCGCGCCATGTCCTGCATCGCGTCGGCCTGCACTTTGCGCTGGCGGGTGAACAACGGCAGCACGCGCGACAAGTCGCGGCCGTGCTCGTCCAGGAGCCTGGCGAGGATGCGCGCGTCCTCCAGCGCCATGTTCATGCCCTGGCCCAGAAACGGCGCGGTGGCGTGCGCCGCGTCGCCCAGCAACACGGCATGCTGCTTGTAATGGAAAGTGCTCGAGCGGACATTGATCAGGTCATTGCTGGGTTTGGCGAGGAATTGCGCCAGCATCTCGTCGCGCGCGGCCTGCGGCAAAGCGGCGAAATAGCGGCGGAAAAACCCCCGCAACGCCACGCGGTCGCGCGTTGCCAGGCTGATCTCTCCCTGATAAGGCAGGCACAGCGAGAAGCTGATGCTGCCGCCTGGAATCGTCGCCGCCCGGCCGGCGAACAGCCCTCGGGAATCCATGCCGAAGAAATAAAGCAGATCCTTGCGAAACCCCAGCGCCTCGGCATCGGGCAGCACCAGGGTTTTGTAGCCGTGACGGAAAAATGTCTGCTGAAACTCGAACCGCGACAGCGCCTGCTGCATCGCTTGGCGCACGGCGGAATGCGCGCCGTCGGCGCCGATGAGCCAGTCGCCGCTCAAGCGCCACAGCGCCCCATCCGGGCCCGCCATCAGCACGGATTTCGCCGCCAAATCGACGTGGAGACACTTCTGCGCGAAGTGGTGAATCACGCCAAGCTTGGCCGCATGAGCGCTCAGCAAGCGCTGAAACGCCGCCCGGTTGAGCGACAGCGGCGCATAATCGGTTTGCGCTCGCAGCTCGCGCAGCCGATATCCGCCGCCTACCGAGAACGCCATGCCGACGATGCGCTCGCCGCATTGCGCCAACGCATCGCGTGCGATACCGGCGGCCAGCACGGCCTGGATGCCCCGCACGGTCATGCTCACGCCAATGGCGCGGGCGCTAAGGGGCTCGATGTCGGCATCCTGATCGCGGCAAGGATCATCCCGCTTTTCCACCACGTGCACCTCATAGCCGCGCCTGGCCAGGTAGATGGCGGCCAAGCCGCCAGCCAGCCCCCCGCCGACGATGATCACTCTCTGCATGTCAGGCCTCTCGTGTCAGCTTGCCATCCGCCAGATCGTTCATCTGGCGGGCATAAAACGCCAAAATCGCCCGTGGCGCGGCGTCGGCCACCCCGTCCGCGCGCTCGAACAGCGCCCGGCAGCGCGCCGCCAGCACGCGGCACCCGGCGGCGTAATCGTCCGGCACGTCCATGGTCACGGGTTCAGGCACCGGCGGGCCGGCCAGACGGCCGGGAACGCCGGACGGCCGCGCAACCAGCGCCAGCGACAACGGCCGCAGCCAGCCGGTCATCACATCGATGGCCGCATTCATCAGCCGTGAGCGGCGCAGACTCCCCAACGGCCGCTGGGCGAAATGCAGCGTCATCATTTGCATCATCAGCGCATAACCCTCCTGGTAAAGCCGCATCAGCGCCCGCGCGCCCGCGTCGGTCACCGGCGTGCAGTCGGCGCGCGGCCGCAGCGACGGGTTTTTCAGCACCGGCCAGCCGGGCTCGAACGGCCGCGGCAATTGATGCAGGCGGGTGCTCATGGCGCGCAGACGGTGAAAATGCGAATGGACGAATTGCGGTGAATCCAAGGCGGCGCCCTCGCCTTGAGCAGTGACGAAGTCGAGGGCGAACAAGGCGCTCGCGCGGTCGGTCACTTCCAGCTGATAGGCCGGATAGGCCTGATTGACCGGCTCGTTCAAAAACAGATGGTGCTCGCCGCCGCGCTTGCCGCCCGCGTCGGAGAACAGATCGGGCAACTCGGTCAGCGCGCGGCGGATCGCGACATAAAACGCCGCCACGGAAGGGCCTGGCGCCGGCAAAAAATCCGGCCACTCCCACCGCACGAAGCGCGCCAGCACCGGCGCAGAAAAAGCTTCGAAGGCGAATTCGGTGTCGAGCCCGAACGCGCGCCGCGCCGCGTCGCCAACCAGCGCGCACCCCGGATGGAATGGCTCGCCCAACGCCATGAGCAGATTGTTGACCACCAGATAATGAATCATCTCCTCATGCGCGATGGCCAAAAGCGTGCCGCGCAAGCCGCCGTCGCGCCGGCGGTCGGCGCCGCCGCAAGCCAGCGCCAACGCCGCTTCGCACCATTGCCCGCTGGCCACTAGCCGCTGGCCTTGCGCATAGGCGGGTATCGAATAGGCGGCGAACGCATACTGCAGCATGATCGACAGCTCCAGATCCACCGCCGTGCGTAGCGCCTGCACGAGCCCGGCGCGGTCGGCGATGCAGGGCGGCGCCGGCGTCACCGCCGGCAGCGCCTGCCCGGCCTCGATCCGCGTCAGATATTTGAGAAACAGCTTGGCCTTGGGCAGCGACAGCTCGCGCGTACTCGGCATGTAGTAGCTCTTGTCGCGGTTTTGCGGATCGCACATCTGCCACATCAAGCGCGCATAGGTTTCGCACTTGCCGCGATCGGCCAGGCTGAATACCTTGTCCGCCATGAAGGGATAGATCAGCTCGTAATAGCCCAACACGTGGCGGTAGAGAAAAGCGAAATCGACATCCTCGTCCGGCACGTCGTCCAAGTGCCAATCGTCCGGCAGCACGCGCAGCGCCACCCAATCGCCCCCCTCGCCAAGCAACAGCCGCACCGCGCCAGACCGCACGCCCGCGACCGTCAGCGCGAGCGCGTCGCCGTCTGGCCGCAGCGAGGCCTCCGCCCGCCCCTCTCCCGTCATCCGCATGGGCAGCGCCGGCGCGGCATGCGCCATGCCGCGCCAATAGCAGCGTATCGCCAGCGTCTGCGGGAAAGATCGATCCCGGCGCCGGTCCGGCGCTTCGAGATAGCGGTGGCCCGCGTCCGTTTGCGCCACCCACTCCTGCTCGTCCCAGCGCGCCAGCTCGCTGACGAGGCGAAGCGCTCCCGCCGGGGCAGCCAGCCGCGCCACGTCCAGCACCCCGTGATGACGCCAATAATCTTGATAGTCGACAGGCGGCACGCGCGCGATCACCTGGCCGGCCTCGTCGCGCAAGATCAACACCCCGAGCGGCAACACGGGGCCGAGCGCCGGCGTCAAGCAGCCAGCCACGGCCGCCGCGCGCGAGGCAAAGGGAATAGCGGTCGGCATATTGAACGACACGCGCGTCTCGCCGACGCGCACGGTCATCGGTCCGAGCGCCGCGTCACGCGGCACGAGCAAACGCCCGGCAGGATAGGTGGCGAGCTCCTGCCGGCGCCAAAGACCGATGACGCCGGCCAGGGTAAAGAACGACGGCATGTCCGGCCCCGTTGGCGGCGCCATGTTGAACAGCGCGTACTGCACGGTCAGCCCTTGCACGGCCTCATCGTCGAACGCGCGCCGCAATGCCGACAGCGCGTCGTAGCGCTCGCAGCCGTCGGCGAATTGGATATCGCTTGCCGCGAGCGAGAACTGAAACAGATGGGCGCGGGCGAACGCGTCGCGCATGAAATGCGGCGGCAGATCGACAATGTGGCCGCCGCGCACCCAACGCGCGGGATGGGGCGCCGGTCCCAGCATGGCCGACAGCAGCCAGGGGGCGTGGGCCGCTGCGCCGGGCGGCGAAATGACCAGCTGACCGGCGTAGATCTGCGCGGTATCAGGCCGCGTCGGGTCGAGATCCACCCAACGGGCGCGGTTGAAGGTGGTGCGCAAATAATCGTTGTAGTGCCCCCACAACGACAGCCCAGCCCCCACCAGCGCGTCGTCTCGATCCGGCGCACCATCCGCGCGCTGCACCGCGCTCACCGTCACGGCCTCCCAAGAGAAGTGACTATTGCCGCTGGCGTTATGCCCGGCGGCCTCGCTGAACACGCCGTCGGCGGCGGGGCGTCCGTCGAGGTCGAAACGCGGCGCCAGTTCGCGCAAATACTGGTGGAACACCGGCGGCGGCAAGTCGGCCGGTACCGGCTCGCCCGCCATGCGCACCGTGTTGCTGGCCATGTCGATCTGACCGTGCGTGTTGCGATTGGCGGTCGGCACATGGGCGCGGGCGGCGCCGCGGAAGAACAGACGGGGAAAATCCAGCACGCTCATTGCTTGATCACGACGCGACGAGAGGTTTCGGACAACCTGGCCAGCAAGAGGCGGCAGGCCTCGTCGGCGCTTTGCAGGCTGCCCTCCATCCAACCGCCCTGCGCCGTATAGGCATCGGAGCACGCGATAAGCCCGCCATCGGCATGCTGCAATGCCAACGGCGGCCGCGCCCCCATCGGCTGGGTGAATTCGACCCCATGCGACCAATACTGTTGCAAGTAATCGTTCGGGGGCGGAATGGCTGTGGCCGCCAAACCGAGCGCGTCGGCCAAATGCCGCCGCACCGTGGTTTGATAGCATTTTTCACCGTCGGCCAGGCAACTGCGCCAAAACCCGGCGCTGTCGCTGTCGGTGTAAAAAAACAGATAGCGGTCGCCACGGAAGTACACCTTGCGCAGCGGATTGTCGACGACCCGCATCTGGTCGCCGAGTCCGCGCGCAAGCCACCACGGTTCATCGAAGAACAAGAAACCCTTGAACAGCGGCAGGGAACCGAAGCGGGCCGGCCCCCATGCCTGGGGGAAATCGAGATTGAGCAAGTGCAACGCCGATGGCGGCAGCGCCAATAGCACGTGGCGCGCCTCGTAAGTCTGCGCGCGCTCGTGGCCATCGCTCAGATTCAGGCAGTAACCGCGCGGCGTCCTCGTCACCGCCAGCAGGCGATGGCGTAGGCAGAAGGCGATCCCCGCGGCCTGCGCATGCAGCTGCATGGCCCGCATCAACCGCTGCAGCCCCGCTTCGGCGCAAAACCAACGGTTGCCCCCCAACCCCGCCAACGCTTGGGTTTCCGGATGGGAACCGACGATGTCGTGAGCCATGGCGGTCGAAACCGTGGGTTGCAGCAAGGCATCGTAGCCGAGCGCGCGAATCATCGCGAACGCCGTTTCCCGCCCATGACGGCGGCTGAGCTCGGCCAAAAACGGCCCATGCCGCAGCGCCGGCAAATCGCGCCACAATGCACGTAGCGCGCGTGTCGCCGACGGGTCGCCATGGGCGGCGGCAAACGGATACGGCACGCAGGTTTGCCCGTAGCGCCGCATCAGCCGTTGCACGCCGGGATGGCGTGGCGGGCAGAACCGTTCCGCACCCATATCGACCACCGGCCCGCTGGCCGCCACGCGAGAACGGATGCGCCCCCCCACCTCGTCGAAGAGATCGAACACCCGAATCGACAAGCCTCGGCACGCCGGCGCCTCGGCCAGCTGCGTGGCGCAATAGAGCCCGCCAATGCCGGCGCCGACAATACAGATATCCGCGAAATGCTTCATGACACCATCGCCACACGCAATTCAAAAGTCATAAATTTAAATTGTTGCCATGCAAAAAGAATGACGTAACTTAATGGCGCAAGGAAAATGGATCAATCGTCCAACCGGGCGGTTTGGTCAAAACTGACCCAAGGAATGGGGGCAGACGAAAAGAAGCGGCGGGACATTATGCGTTTGTGTTTATTATTTTGACCGCAGTGGGTACAGTGGAACACTCATGATGACCGCTGCGAGAGGGTGTGACGCTGGAACGCTGGACCATTCGACTCAGACGCGCCGTTGACTGGCGCTTAGCCCTCACGGGCGCGTTGGCCTGGGCGCTGATGCTGCCGGCGGTTGCCGCGCCTTGGCTTGACAGCCATCGCGACTGGCGAGTGGGCGTGGTGCTGCAGGCGCCCTATGTCGAACAAAGTACGCGCGGCCCTTGGCTGGAAGGCGCCGACATCGCCTTCATGAATCTGCTGGCGAACCAAACCGGCGCGCGCCTCTCTTGGCGGGTCTATCCTACCCTCGCCGCGCTCGACGCCGCGGCTGACCGCGGCGAGGTCGACGTGGCGCCAGGCATGCGGCAAACGCCGTCCAGCCTGCATCACTGGCTGTTCTCGCTGCCCTATCTGCGCATTCCGAGCAAGCTCGTGGGTTTTCGCGCCGAAAGCGCCGACGTGGTGGAGCTGGACCGGCTGTCCTTGTCCGAGCGGCTGGCCATCGACCGCGGCAGCGATGCCTGGAGCTTCGTCGAACGCAACTACCCCGAACTGACCCGCCTGCCGCAAGCCTCCGACCGCCAAGCACTGCTGGCAGTCATCCAACAGCAGGCGGAATACGCCATCGTCGACGAGGCGCGGCTGGCCACGCTACTGAAAGAACCGGCCTTCGTCAGCCTGGCGGTGGTCGGCGACATCGGCTACACCCATCTGCTGCGTGTCGCCGTGCGCAAGGACTGGCCGGCCTTGCCACCGCTCATCGACCAGGCGATCTCGCAACTGCCGCCGGAACCGATGGCGCGCCTGCAGGCCGATTGGCTGCGCCCCAACTACCCGCGCCTGATCGATTCGGTGGCGTTTTGGCAGCGACTCTTTCTCGCGCTGGCGCTGGCGTTTTGCGCGCTCGTGGCGCTGTGGCTCATTTCCCGGCGGGACAACCGGCGCGCCGCGGCGCGGCTGTTGGCCGCCTGGCAAGAGCTGGAGAGCCGCAGCGCCGCCGAATCGGACCTGCGGCTCGCACAGTTTTCCATCGACAACAGCACCGTCGGCATTCTATGGGTCAGCTGGGATAGCCGTATCCGCTATGCCAACCGCACAGCCGCTGGCCTGCTCGGCTATGAGGGCGACGACCTGCTCGCGCGCCGCCTGGCCGAACTCGAACCGCTGCTCGACAACCACACTTGGCTGGATGCCTGGAACCGGCTGCGCACCCGGCAGGAAATCCAGAGCTTCGAAACCCAATGCCGCCGCACCGACGGCCAGTCGCTGACGGTATCGGTATCGCTGAGCTTCCTGCAATTCGGCGCCACCGAATATCTGGTGGTCTACCTCAACGACATCACCGAACGCCACCGGGCGCGCGCCGCGCTGGCGGAAAGCGAAGCGCGCTATAAGAGCATGGCGTCCAACGTGCCCGGCATGGTGTTCCGGCTGCAGATGCCGCGAGACGGCGCGTCCGCGCGGCTGAGCTTCGTCAGCGACGCCAGCCAGCCGATGCTGGGTTACGAGCCCGATGTGGTGCGCTCCTGGCCGCAAGGCTGGCGCCAGGCGGTGTTCGGCGACGACCTGCCGGGCTATCTCGCCGCCAGGGAGCAAGCTGTCGCCGAAGCGCGCGATTGGGCTTGGCAAGGCAGGCTAAGCCACCGCGACGGCCATCCGGTCTGGGTCGATCTGCGCGCCAGCGTGCGCGCCGACGACGATGGCGGCCTCGCCTGGGACGGCATCGTCTGGGATATCAGCCAGAGCAAACAGCATGAACTGCAACTGGCCGAGTCGCGCAGCCAGCTGCGCAGCCTGGCGGCCCACTTGGAATCGGTGCGCGAGGAAGAAAAGACCCGCATCGCCCGCGAAGTGCACGACGAGCTCGGACAGATTCTCACCGTGCTGCGGCTGGAAACCTCGATGTGCGAATTAGGCTTTGCCCACCTGGACGACAAATTGGCCGAGCGCTTGGGCAATATGAAAAAACAGATCGAAAACACCTTCCAGATCGTGCGCGACGTCGCCAGCGCCCTGCGCCCGCCGGTGCTCGACGCCGGGCTCGGCTCGGCCATCGAGTGGCAGGCGCGCCGCTTCGAGCAACGCAGCGGCATCCCCTGCCTGGTGTCGGTGCCGGAAACGCCGTTGCATCTCGCCGACGCCCAGGCCACTGGCCTGTTCCGCATTCTGCAGGAAGCGCTGACCAATGTGCTGCGCCACGCCGAGGCCAGCACCGTCAGCATCGGGCTGTCCGCGCGCGACCAACAGATCAGCCTGAGCATCGCCGACGACGGCAAGGGCTTTCAACCCGGCAGCCAGCCGGCGGGGCGGCGCTCTTTCGGCCTGGTCGGCATGCGCGAGCGCGTGCTGCTGATGGGCGGCGAATTGGAAATCGACAGCCATCCCGGCCACGGCACCACGCTGGTGGTGCGATTGAGAGAGGAACAACCATGATCCGGGTCGTGATCGCCGAAGACCACGCCATCGTGCGCGAGGGCATCAAACAACTGGTGTCGATGGCGCCAGATCTGCAAGTGGTGGGCGAAGCCACCCACATCGCCGCGCTGATGACGCAATTGCGCACCACGCCCTGCGATGTGCTGCTGCTGGATATTTCCATGCCCGGCACCAACGGCCTGGAGGCCATCGCCCGCCTGCGCGCGCTGGAGCCCGCGCCGGCGATTCTGATGCTGTCGATGCACGATGAAGTGCAGATCGTGGCGCGCGCGCTCAAGGCCGGCGCCGCCGGCTACGCCACCAAGGACAGCGACCCGGCGCTGTTGTTGGCGGCCATCCGTAAAGTCGCCGCCGGCGGCCGCTATCTCGAACCGTCATTGGCCGACCGCATGGTGTTCGAAGGCGGGCTCGCCGACGAGCGCCCGCCGCACACGCTTTTGTCGGAGCGCGAGTATCAGGTGTTCGAACGGCTGGTGCGCGGCGCCAACGTCAACGACATCGCCCAACAGCTGGCGATCAGCGCCAAGACGGTCAGCACGCACAAGGTGCGGCTGATGCAGAAGCTGCAGGCGCATTCGGTGGCCGACATGGTGCGCTACGCCATCGAACACCGGCTGGTATAGGGCCTATTTTCAGATTTTCCTGACGGTCACGCGAGCTTGTCTAAGCCGCGTTGGCTGGATAAGGTGGGGGCTTGCGGCATCCGCCGCAGAGGCGCGGGCCCGGAGGACGGCAATCCCCCGAACCCGCTAACCACAACAACTCATCACACCTTAACCAAAGGAGAGTTGATATGGCTACTTGCCATCGTACTGCAACCCCGTCCATCCGTTCAAACCACGACCTCCAGCAACTGCCGCTGTTCTCGCTGATCTCGAAGCTCTGCCCGCCACGCAACGGCCATACCGACCCCGACGTTTTCCGTTTGGTGATCGACAGCCGTCTGCCGTGGTCGTCGCTGCGCGTCGATGCGGAGCGCTCGTGGCTTTACTTGCCAGAGGCCGTGCGTACCCGGCGGGTGGCGGGGTGCGTGATCTTAACCGCCGAGTAAGGCGCTAACCGAGGCGGGGAGCGTAGGCTCCCCGAACTTGGCTATATGCCGACGAGTAGCGCGCGCTCTATCGTTGCGTGCGTTCGCGCAGCAACGCACGGAAACAGCCCCGTGCCCAAACCTGTCCTTTCGGACAGCCAACCAACCTTGCCGCAACTATCACGATTTGTTACTGTCTCATGCTGCATTTTAAATCATCTTGCCATTCTCTCCCTGCATGGACTTTGCCGATCTACTCGCCGCTTTTGCCTCCGCCTTTCAACAAGCTAACCGCCTGATCACCCTCGACATCGGCGACAGCCACCAATGGGACGGACGGCTGCTGCCGCAAACCGTCGACGGCAGCGAAGCCGTCTCGGCCTGCTACCGCTACACCGTCGACTGCCTGTCGCCCGACGCCACGCTCGACCTGGCGCCGCTGTTGGGCCAAAGCGCCCGCCTGGCGATC
>Ga0213872_10001017_pt1 | contig 19543 bp, 22 predicted proteins | sample VelepicomBERX_R2_FD_160071 | JGI IMG/M metagenome (GOLD analysis project Ga0213872, IMG submission 160071) | Rhizosphere microbial communities from Vellozia epidendroides in rupestrian grasslands, the National Park of Serra do Cipo, Brazil - RX_R2 | ecosystem: Host-associated > Plants > Roots >...
ATGATGCAGCTTCGCCTTGATGCGGTTGCCGGGCGCATAGGCGGCAATGACCAGCACGAAGGCGATCAGAACCAGCGCCGCCGTGATATGCGGCATGAAAGCGGGCGGCTGCCATAAGGCTTCCTGCGGCCCCGCCCGGCCGAAGCCGACGCTGACCAGGACGATACCCGCCAGCGACACCAGGGAATAGAGGCCCTTCCATCCATTCAGGCCAAGGCGGGCGATCTGCCGCGCGCGCCAGTCATCGGCGAAGATACGGATCGAATGGGCGCCGAGAAACAGCACCAAACCAAAGGCCAATAGTTCCATCACCACTCCCCGACCGTCATCACGTCGCGTGCGACCAATAGGCCCATCAGAACATCCTGGTCATTGACGACCGGCAGGGCTTCGAAGCCGTAATGCTCGAGCTGGCGGGCGGCCTCTTCGACGCTGTCGCTAACGCGCAAGCTAACGACATTGGTCATCATCACCTCGGACATGCGAGTCGCCGGCGGCGAGGTCAGCACATCGCGCATGTCGGCCACGCCGAGCAGCGTTCCCTCGGGCGAAATGACGTAGACATAACGCCAGATCCGCACGTTTTCCGCCATTTCGCGGTAGCGATTCATCAGCACGGCGCAGCTCATCTCGGGATCGACGCGCATATAGCGCAGCGTGGCAAGATGCAGCAGCGTCTCTCCCGCGCGCTTTTCCATCAAAGCGGAAATCTTGCGCGAGCGCACCGGTCCCAATTGCTGCAGGATCGCCCAGCATTCTGCCGGAGTCAGATTGCGCAGCACGCCGGCGGCCTGAGCCGGGGTCATGAAATCGATCAGCTCGGCCACCCGTTCGATCGACAGTGATGCCACCAGTTCGCGCTGAAGCTTGGCGTCGACCTCTTCCAGCGCGCCTGAAGCCTGGCCGGTCTTGAGGTCGCCGAAAATGTCGCTGCGCTGCTTGATGTCGAAATCAGGCAGTGCCGCAGCCAGATCGGCCGGATGGATGCCGGGTAGCGCCTCCTTGAACAGGCCTAGCTTGGCCCGCGCGCGAAAAACGTCGTCATCCTCGGCATCGAGCGAGAAGACGGCGCGGATGCGGCGCAAGAGATTGCGGTCGATCGCGGATTCGCTGGCGCTGGATTGCGACAGAGCGAAGCGCATCTCGTTCAGTAAGTCGCGATGCACCACCCGGTGCCAATGGCGGCCCGGATAGGTCTTGCTTTCCATCATTTCCTCTTCGAGCAGGAAATGATTGCCGACCCTATCGACCAAATCGGAGAAAAGATTATTGACCGTGGCAGCGTCGGCGCCAGAGGCGACACCTTCATTCAACTTGCCAAGGATAAGCATTATTTGCAGCGTGTCTTGGGCCAGGGCGTCGAACGACGTGTAATCCTCAGCCGGATCTTCAAACCGCATCACCACTCGCGCCGCCCCCTATTGAACCCATACCGAACCGCAGCTTGGTGTTCAGCGCCAGTGAAACTTTTTTGTCATCAGGGGTCCCTTTCCGGCTTTCCATTTGCCGAAACCCGATAATTTGCCGACTATGTCATAAAAATGACAAGGGCGCTGGCAAAAAGCGTCGGATATCGGGGAGCGAACCATGCGCAAAGCCCTCTTTGCGTCGCTGCTGGCCGTAAGTGTCGGCGCGGCGCAGAACGTCCATTCCCAAACCCCACCCACGGCCACCGGCCGTCACGGCATGGTGGTCAGCACCCAGCATCTCGCCTCCGAAGTCGGCCTCGACATCTTGAAAAAGGGCGGCAATGCGGTGGATGCCGCGATCGCCGTCGGCTATGCGCTGGCAGTGGTGCATCCGGCGGCCGGCAATATCGGCGGGGGCGGCTTCATGACCATCCGCTTCGCCGACGGCATCAGCCGCTTCATCGATTTCCGCGAGCGCGCACCGATGGATGCCAAGCCGGCATTGTTTCTCGACGAAAACGGCAATGTGATCGAGGCGCTGTCGGAGACCGGCTATCTCGCCGCCGGCGTTCCAGGCACCGTCGCGGGGTTCGAACAGGCGCGTGAACGGTATGGAACCCTGACGCGCGAGGATCTGGTCGCGCCGGCCATCGATCTGGCCGACCGCGGCTTTCTGCTGCGGGAGGGTGACGTCAAGAACATCGCCGAGGTGGCGTCCGGCCTCGCCCGCGACCCCGAAGCCGCGCGCATCTTCCTGACCGAGGACAAAGACGCCCCGCCGGTCGGCACCCGCCTGCACCAGCCAGATCTGGCGCAGAGCCTCCGGATGATCGCCGCCGGCGGCGCCGACGCCTTCTATCGCGGCCCCATCGCGGAGGCCATCGCCGCCGCCAGCAGCGCCCATGGCGGCATCCTGAAAAAGGAGGATTTCGAGCGCTATCAGGTGCATGAGCGAAAGCCGGTGGTCTGCACCTATCGAGGCTACAAGATTACCACCGCTGCGCCGCCCAGTTCAGGCGGCACCACGCTGTGCGAGCTGCTGAACATCATCGAAGGATACGATATGGGCAAGCTCGGCTATCACAGCGCCGCTTCGATCCACGTGCTGGCGGAAGCGATGCGCCATGCCTTCTTCGACCGCAACAGCTCGATGGGAGATCCGGATTTCGTCACCAACCCGATCGAGCGCATGACCGATAAGGGTTACGCCAAGAGCCTTCGGGCGCAGATACGCCCCGACCGGGCGACGCCGTCGCAATCATTGGGCTCCGTCACCCTCGCCCATGAGGGGCCGCACACCACCGATTATGCGGTGATCGACAAATGGGGCACAGCGGTTTCCGTCGTCTATACGCTGAATGACTGGTTCGGCGCCAAGGTGGTCGCGCCCGGCACCGGCATCGTCCTCAATAACGAGATGGACGGTTTCTCGGCCAAACCCGGCGAGCCCAACGAGGACGGGCTGGTGACCGGCGTGAACAACCAGATATTGCCGGGCAAAGCGCCGCTTTCCTCGATGACGCCGACCATCATGTCCCGGCCCGACGGCCGCACCGTGCTGATCATCGGCAGCTTCGGCAGCGGCACCATCATCACCTCGATCGCCCAGGCCATCGTCAATCTGGTCGATTACCATATGAGCGTGCAGGATGCGGTCGACGCGCCGCGCATCCATCAGCAATGGCTGCCCGACAGCATCTCCTTCGACAAGGGCGCCATCAGCGACGAAGTCGGACTGCAGCTGCAGGCAATGGGCTATGACCTGTCGGAGGGCACCCAGGGCGGCGCCACCGAGGCGATCCTGGTGGGCGGGGAAAAGCTGACCGGCAGGTCGAACGGGCGTTACTACGGCGCCAATGACCGTCGGGCTCCGGTGGGGGCTGCGGTCGGGTGGTAAAACATCCCGCTAAATCCGGGAATAAAAACTACTCGAAATGGCTGATGACCTTGACCGATCCCTCAACCTCGGTGGCGCGGCGGATCGCCTGCTGTTCATGCACGGTGCGCAAGACCAGGGTCTTGTTGCTCCACACCTCATAATGCCGGGTGATCAGTTTCTCGACCGTGGTGCGCGGCTCGGTGGAACTGGTCATCGTATAGGCGCCGATGATCTGCTCGGACATGAAAACCTCGAGGTCATAACGGGCTGACCGTCAGTTTAGTACAGTTTGAGGCCGGATTGTAGTCCAGCCGGCAATGATGGGCCGGCCCGCCTGTTCGATCACAACGAAGCCTCAGATTTGACACAAGAAAATCTAAGTTACGAGTTCTACTTTATCATTATGACAATCTCGACTCCGCCCCGCTGGCTGCCCCTGAACGCGCTGCGTGCTTTCGAAGCGGCGGCGCGTCATTTGAGCTTCGCGCAAGCCGCGCAAGAGCTCGGCGTCACGCCGGCCGCGGTCAGCCAGCAGGTGAAGCGCCTGGAGCAAAGACTGGGCCAGCCGCTGTTCCTGCGCCTCAACCGGGCGGTGCGGCTGACCGAAGCCGGCCAGCGCCTGTCGGCGCCCCTCGGCATGTTGTTCGTGCAGATGAGCGATCTGGTGGAATCCGCGGTCCAGACCCTGCCGGTACTCGAAGTCACCGCCATGCCGTCCCTCGCCACGAAATGGCTGGCGCCTCGCCTCGCCCGTTTCAACGCCTTCTGCCCCGATTATCAGGTCCGGGTGTCGGGCACCGACCTTCTGGTCGACTTCTCGCGACAGCCGGTCGATGTGGGACTGCGCTACGGCAAAGGCAATTATGAGGATCTGTTCAGCGAAAAACTGGCCAATGTGGTGGCCTTCCCGGTCTGCAGCCCCTCTTTCGCCGAAGCCTATCGCGAACGTCTGTCCAGCCCCGCCGGTCTTACTGGGGTGCCGCTGATCCATGACGAAAGCAGCGTGGAGGATCCCGGCTTGCCGACCTGGCCTCGCTGGTTCGCGGCAACCGGCATCCCGACCGCACAGATACGGCGCATTCTAGTGTTCGAAAGCACCCATATGGCGCTCGACGCCGCCCTCGCCGGCCAGGGCGTGGCATTGGGCCTGACGCTGCTGGTCGATGACGATCTGCGCCTGGGAAGGCTGGTGCGGCTGGCCGATACCGACCTGCCCAGTTCGTTCGCCTATTGGCTGGTATGCCGGCGCGACAAGGCCGAGCAGAGGGGCGTGCGCGCCTTCCGTGACTGGCTGAAAATGGAGCTGGCCGAAGGGGGTAAAACGTGATGCAGAAAGTCTGCATCACCTGTGCGGGGTAGCCTACCCCGCAGACCCCCGGGGTCGTCGCCTTGCTCCTCCGAGCGCGCCAACGTCGAGTGGTTCAGACTTAGCGCAGCGCGCTCTACTCCACGATCTTGAACTGCTTGCGGACAAGATCCGCCGGCAGCGCGTCGAAATGCCACCATTCCGAGGGCAGGACCTTGAAACCCGCAGCCTCCATCGAACGGCGCAGGATCAGGCGGTTGTCGAGTTGAACCTGGGTCAGGTCCCCCTTGGCCAGTTCCTCCTGTTCCAATTGAGGTTGCGCGAGCGGCGTGAAGCTGTCGAAGCCGGTCCCCATATCCAGCTCATGCCCCTTCTCGTCGACCACCGAGAGGTCGATCGCCAGCCCGTAATTATGAACCGAGCCCTTCTTCGGATCGGCGACATAGTCGTCGTTCGGCATCTTCTCCCACAGGAGATACTGCACGGAGCGCGGCCGCAGCCCGTCGAAAATGATGAATTTATAGCCGTGATGCTCGTGCTTTAGCAACGCCACCGCGGCTTTCAGCTTGTCGGCGGCACGCTTGTGCAGGAACAAGCGGTTGAAAGGGCCGTAGAGATTCTGCCCCATGAAATTATTGGTGCCGGCATAGCGCAGATCGATCACCACCCCGTCAGCGGCGGTGACCTCGCGGTAATCATCGGATTTCAGCAGGAAATCGAGGGAATCCTGCGTGCTGGCCCAAACCGGGGTGAAAAGCAGGAAGGCCAACAGGGCGAGAAGCACATGTTTCATTTGGCGGTCGCATTCTTGGCGATGAAGGCGGCGACGGTCTCATGCAGCGCCTTCAGGGAGGCCTCGTTCACATAGACCATATGGCCGGATTCGTAATAGGCGAACTGGATGTTGGACTGCAAGGAACGCGGAATGCCGAGATGGCCCATCTCGTAGATGCCTTCATAGAAAGGCGTCACGACGTCGAAATAGCCGGCATTGGCGAGGATTTTCAGGTTCGGATTGGTCTTCATCGCCGCCGCCAGATCGGGCATCACATTGACCTGGGACTGCAGCGGCTTGCCGGCACCGGGCGGCTGGTGGGCGAAATCCCAGTCGGCGCTGACCTCCGCCTTATAGACCCGCTCGCCGCCGAATTTCAGGACTTTGCGCAGATAGTCGTTGCCGGCGGCCACGTAGGCCGAGCCGATCGCCGCCGCTTGCGGGTCGTAAGAAGCTTCCTTGCTCAGGGGATCGACGGTCGGCCCCGAAAAACGCGTATCGAGACCGCCGGTGGTCTTGTCCTCGTCGCCCAGCAAGGTTTTCTGGAACTCGCCCATGGTGACGCGAAGATCGGCTTTCTCGATATAGGCGGCCGGCAGGCCGGTATAAGCATGCAGCTTCTCGACCACCGCCTTGCGCCGGGCCGGATCCAGCAGAGAGCCCGCGGCCAGCGCACTGGTATATTCGCCGGCGGCGAAGGCGTCGACCTCGGCTACGAGAGCTTTGAGATCCTTCGGCGCCTCGGGCGGCAATTTCTTGTGGTACCAGGCGGTAGTGGCATAAGAGGGCAGCCACATCACGTAAGGTTCGTCGACACCGGGATTGAGCGTGGGGTAATCGGGCAACACGTCGTAGTTCAGCGCCTGCGAGATCAGCACCACCCCATTGAAATCGACGGCATAGTCATTCTCCAGCAGATTGATCAGAGCGCCGGCGCGCGTGGTGCCATAGCTTTCGCCGAGGATATATTTGGGCGAATTCCAGCGGCCATATTTGCTGAGAAATTCCGTGATGAATTCGGCGAAGGCATGGGCGTCCTGATCGACGCCGTAGAAGGCCTTTTCCTTGTCCTTGCCGGCGATGCGCGAAAAACCGGTGCCCGGCGCGTCGATGAAGACGAGGTCGGAAGCGTCGAGCAGACTGAACTGATTGTCGATCAGCTTGTAGGGCGCCGCCGGCTGATGCTGGTCGCCCGGGGTCACCACCCGCTTCGGCCCGAAAGCGCCCATATGCAGCCAGATGGTCGCAGAGCCGGGACCGCCATTGAACAGAAAGGTGATCGGGCGGGCCTCGTTGCGGGCGTTCTTCTTGAAATAGGCGGCGTAGAACATCGAGGCTTCCGCCGCCGGACCGTCCTTGTCCTTATCTTTTTCCAGCGCCGCGGTGTCCTGCCAGCCTTTGGCGTGCACCACCAGGGTACCGGCAACGGCCTGATATTCGACACCGTTCACCGATCCCTGGGTTTCGCTCTGTTCCGGTTTGAAGATGCCGGCCGGCGCCGGCTCGTCCTTGGCGAAAGCGGCGCAAGACAGAACCAGCGCGGACAGCAGGACGGAGGAACAGATCCGGTTCATGGGGAAGCTTCGCCTTGGCAGGAGAGAAGAAGGAAGGTGGTGATCATCTTATGACCGATTAATCCGCCTTCCTAGGGGGAGCTGAGGAACCCCGGCCCGTCGCCCCGGTTCGGTCTATATGACCTCCCTTTTATCGATACCCCACCGGCTCGACCGCCGCTCGGCCGTCTGCCGGGCCATCATCGAGACGCCGAAAGGCTCGCGGACCAAATATGACTATGATCCCGAGAGCAGCATGTTCCTGCTGGATAAGGTGCTGCCCGCCGGCATGAGTTTCCCGCTCGATTTCGGCTTCATTCCCTCGACCAAGGCAGAGGATGGCGATCCCCTCGACATTCTGGTGCTGCATGACGAGCCCATCCCGGCGGGCATTTTGCTGGAGACGCGGCTGATCGGGGCGATCATCGGGGAACAAAGCGAGGAAGACGGGCGGACGATCCGCAATGACCGGCTGATCGGGGTCAGTATGGCGTCGTCCCTTTACCGGCATATCAGCGAGGCGGAACAGCTCGGGGCGGCTTATCTCGAGCAGTTGGTTTGTTTTTGGGTGAATTACAACGAGCTCAGGGGACGGAATTTCACGAGCAAGGGCGTGAAAGGGCCACCAGAGGCGGTGGCGTTGGTTGAGAAAGCGAGTTTGTTCTGAAGCGGTGCTCCAACCAATGGGGGGCCGTTGCGCGGCCGTTATTCAGCCGCGTGGACGGCCTGAGCTACCAGACGTACTCCGAGGGCGCCACAGACCCGATTGACGGTATCAAAGCGCGGTTCGCTGCCAGGCCGAAGCGCCTTGTAAAGAGCTTCACGCGTGATGCCCGCGGATCTAGCGATTTCGGTCATCCCGCGTGCACGGGCAATGTCTCCCAGCGCCGCCGCCAGCAAGCCGGCATCGTTCGACCCGAGAATTTCAGTCAGGTAAGCCGCAATCGCCTCTTCACTATCCAGATACTGAGAAGCGTCAAAATCCGGCAGTTCATCCACCTTGACGGTACGTTTGTTCATCGCCCCACGGGCTCCACATCGCCCATGAGCCCATGCTCCAATCGCTTAATTCTCGCCACGATGATGGTAGAAATGTAATCGATCGATTACGAAAGATCAAGGTGGTGGCGTTGAGACAAATGCTTACGCGGTTACCTGCGTGCCGGGGCGGCCGGATTGGCCGCTACGCGGCCGTTCGGGCGCGCAAGATGCTCTTCTTCAGAAGAGCGCGCCCTCACCGAACCGAGCGTCGGACCGAGAGACGGTCGACCAGAACAAATTAAAAAGGGAGATCCAAATGGGATCTCCCTTTTTAATTTGGTCGGGGCGGCCGGATTCGAACCGACGACCCCCAGTCCCCCAGACTGATGCGCTACCGGGCTGCGCTACGCCCCGACCGAGGCTCGAAAAGCGGTCCCGAAGGGCCCGTCCGTCGAGCGGAGGCGCACTATAGCCACGAGAAACGGAGAACGCAACCGCCCTTATTTGCGCCGCGCATCGGCCAAAAGACGGCGCAGTTCAAGGAGTTCCGACTGTATCTCGTGCAGCAGCGCATCGCGCTCGGAAGAATGTTCCTCCACCGCGCCGGCCTCGAGCGCGGCCTCGACCTCTCCGGCCTCCAGGCGCCCCCGCGCGCCCGGTTCGCGCAGGAGCTTCTGCACGCCGCGGATGGTGTAGCCGTCGCGATAGAGAAGATCGCGGATATGCCCCAACAGGGTAACGTCTTCGGGGCGGTAATAGCGCCGGCCCCCGCCCCGCTTCAGCGGCTTGATCTGGGCGAATTTGCTTTCCCAGAAGCGCAGCACATGTTGAGGAACGTCAAGATCCTCGGAGACCTCGCTGATGGTGCGGAAGGCTGCTTCGGATTTCGCTGGACGCCGAGACGTCGTCGAGTCGGGGGCGTCCATGACGCCTTACGACCTCCGGGCGGACTTGGCCAGCCCGTCATTGATGCGGCTTTTCAGGAGCTGCGAAGCCCGGAACACCAGCACGCGGCGCGGCAGGATCGGCACTTCTTCGCCGGTCTTGGGGTTGCGGCCGATGCGCGTTCCCTTGGAACGGATCGAGAAGCTGCCGAACGAGGAGATCTTGACGGATTCGCCGCGCGTCAGCGCCGCCACCATCTCGTTGAGGACCAGTTCCAGGAGGTCCGCGGATTCATTCCGCGACAGGCCGACCTCCTGATAGACGGCATCGCTCAATTGGGCTCGGGTGACGGTTTGTTCGGACATTCTACGAATCCTTCCGAATGACCGTCTGACGGTACCGTTTTGGAAGAAATCCGTCAATATCAGAAGGTTGTGGCGAAATGTTACAGCGCTCGGAAAGCGCTTGAGCGGTTTGGGATCCGTATGAATTGCGAACTGCTCACGGCGCCGACTGGCGCCGCGCCGGTTGTCCGGCGGAACCGCCGAGCCGGAGGCGAGGTGTCATACAGACTCCGGATTACATGCGGGCCAGAGCCGCACCCCATGTAAAGCCGCCGCCCATCGCTTCGAGCAGCACCATATCGCCCTTCTTGATCCGGCCGTCGGCGACGGCCTCGGCCAAAGCCAGCGGCACCGAGGCCGCCGAAGTGTTGGCGTGACGGTCGACCGTCACCACCACCCGCTCGACCGGGAAATCCAGCTTGCGCGCGGTGCCGTCCAGGATTCGCTTATTGGCCTGATGCGGCACCACCCAATCGATGTCCTTGGGGCCGATGCCGTTATGAGCCAGTGTCTCTTCCAACACCGAGGTCAGATTGCCGACCGCATGGCGGAAGACCTCGCGGCCTTCCATATGGACATGTCCAACGGTTTGGCCGCGCGACGGGCCGCCTTTGACCTGCAGCAGGTCGTAATGGCGGCCATCGGAATGGAGATGGGTCGAGAGAATGCCGTAGTCGGTGATATCGCCCTTGCCCTGCCCGGCCTTCAAAACCACCGCGCCGGCGCCGTCGCCGAACAGCACGCAGGTGGTGCGGTCGTTCCAGTCGAGGATGCGCGAGAAGGTCTCTGCGCCGATCACCAGGGCGGCCTTGATCTGTCCGGCCTTGATGAAATTATCGGCCACCGACAAAGCGTAGATGAAGCCCGAGCACACCGCCTGAATGTCGAAAGCGAAGCCGTGAGTCATGCCGAGACCGGCCTGAACCTTGGTGGCGGTGGCGGGGAAAGTATTGTCCGGAGTCGCGGTGGCGACCAGCACCAGATCGATGTCGGCGGCGGAAAGACCTGCCGATTTCAAAGACCTACGCGCCGCTTCCAAAGCGAGATCGGAGGTGAGCTGGCCTTCGGCCGCGACATGGCGCTGGCGGATGCCGGTCCGTTCCACGATCCATTCGTCGCTGGTGTCCACTCTTTGCGCCATTTCGGCGTTGGTGACGATGCGCTCCGGGAGGTAAGCGCCAAACCCGACGAATTGGGAGCGGATCATGTTTCTAGCTGGCCGCCGCCTGAGAGCGGAGAGCCAGCAGCTCTTCCTTGATGCGGTCGTTGAAACCCTGCTTCACCAGATCCACCGCGACGCCGATGGCATTGGCGAAGCCTTCGGCGTCGGTACCGCCATGGCTTTTGACGGTGATGCCGTTGAGGCCGAGCAGCATGGCGCCGTTGTAACGCCGGGGATCGGTGCGCATCTTGACCTTGTTCAAGGCCGGACGCGCGAGCAGATAGGCGATCTTGGCCAGGATCGAGCTGGAGAAGGCCTGGCGCAGGAAGCGCACATAGAGCTTGGCCGTGCCTTCCATCGCTTTTAAGGCGATGTTGCCGGCGAAACCGTCGATCACCACCACATCGACCGTGCCCTTGGTGATGTCGGTACCCTCGACGAAGCCGTGGAATTTCAAGGCCAGATGGCCGTTCTTCAAGGTCGCCGCGGCGCCGCGCACCGCGTCATTCCCCTTGAGCTCCTCCGAGCCGACATTCAGAAGCCCGACGACCGGCTCCTCGACACCGAGAACAAGGCGCGCGAAGACTTCGCCCATGATGGCGAATTCGACCAGATTATTGGCGTCGCACACGACATTGGCGCCGAGGTCGAGCATTACGCTCTCGCCGCGCTCTGTCGGGTAGAATCCTGCTATGGCCGGCCGGTCGATGCCCGGCACCATGCGCAGTACGAATTTCGAGACCGCCATCAGGGCACCGGTATTGCCGGCCGAGACGACGCCATGGGCGTCGCCGTCATGGACGGCCTTAACCGCCAGCCACATGCTGGACTGGCGGCCGGTGCGCAGCACCTGGCTGGGCTTGTCGTCGCCCGTCACCGCCTTGTCGGTGTGACGGACCTCGACGAACGGCTTGATGTCGGGAAAGCGGTCGAGCAGCGGATTGATCTTCTGTTCGTCCCCGAACAGAAGATACCGCACGTCGGGCAGCCGGACATGCGCCAACTGCACGCCCTCGACCACCACGTCGGGGGCATGGTCGCCTCCCATGGCGTCAAGAGCGATCGTCGTCACATGTGCGGTCAACACCACACTCCCGGCTGCATCAAAGGGCCGCTATCAGGCAGCGGCTTCCGTACCCTGGGCGACGACTTCACGGCCGTCATAGTGGCCGCAGGAACCGCACACATGGTGCGGGAGCTTGACTTCGCCGCAGTTGGAGCACTCGACGTGACCAACGGCCTTCAGGGCGTCATGAGCCCGGCGCATGTTGCGGCGGGACTTGGAAGTTTTCTTCTTCGGAACGGCCATTTTACTGTACTCACGGTCAAACGGGATGGCTGAAAGGGAGCCCTTTTAACGAAAAACACTTCGGGGAGCAAGCAATTGCTATTCTTTTTTATGCAAGCCCGCCAAAGCGGAGAATGGCGACGGCTTCGCGGTGGGTTCCGGCGGCTCTTCGGGGGGCGGCGTAAAGGCCGCGCCGGAAGATCTCGGGAAGGGATCCATCGCCAGAGCGAGATGCTCCGCGGCCGCTTCTCCCATGTCGATCTGCCCGTTTTCCACCGGGTCGGGAATGTCCTCGTCGATTTCGATCACGACCTCGGCCATTTCATCGCCAGCTTCGATGGAATATAGGCGCGAAAAATCCTCTTCGACGGTTGAACTCATCGGTTCCAGTGTCACCACGCAGATCTGCGTCAGCTCGGCTTTGATATGGCCCGAAAGCCGCACCACCTTTCCGCCGCCGGTCAGGCGCAGCCGGATGGTGGCCGAAAATTCCCTCACCGCCGGTATGCCCAGACGCTTGGCAAGCGCCTTACATTCGGCCGCATCGGCGACGATGTCGTAGGACTTGTCCTTGAGCCCGATGCGGTCCAGCGCGATGGGGCGGGAAAATTCGGGGTCGATCATGCGGCGTCCGCGAACAGAGGTTTGCCGGGAGCGATGATATCGCTGGCATCCAGGGCGGCCAAGGCGGCCACCTGAGTCTGTATATAATGCGCCATCGCCGAAACACTATCGGGCCGCACCGCGACGCCGCGATAGAGATTGCGGACCAAAGCCTCCTCCAATTTGGCGCGGTCGGCCAGCGCCGGTTCATAGGCGTCGACCCGGCCGTAGAAGGCGCGTGCCATTTCCTTGACCTTATTGCCGATCCGCATGTCGGACACGCCCATTTCGCGCAAAGACCGGTCCATGTCGGCGAACATCAGGTCGAAAAGGCCCTGGGTCACGCCCTTCATCGCCTTGCCCTCGCCGCCGAGACGATGCAGCAGCAAGAAGACATGCAGAACCAGAAGATCGAAGCGGCCATCCACCGTATCGGGCACTTCGCGTTCGGCATAAAAAACCGGCAACCTCGCCTGCGCCACCGCTTTGGCATAGAGCGCGTCGAGCATTTCTTCTCTCTGCCGGCGACGGCCGAGCAACGCGAAACCCATTGTGTTCCTCAAATCTCAGTGGCGACGCACTCGGAGGAGCGCAGCGAACGACCCCGAGGGTGCGGGGTAGGCTACCCCGCCGCAATATGTCGCACATTTTGGGCGACATATTCTACTGATTGACAATTACTCGCCGGCAAGGGCAAGGTCTCCCCCTAATATCCGCCAGGAAATGTTACGGGGCAAGATGTACGCTTTTGGTCGTTTGGGTGTGGCCGCCTTGTTGGCCGTCGGTGTCGCCGCCTGTTCGGATAATATCGATCCCCGCGGCAATGCGCCGTTGCCCGACGCTCTGGCGCAGATCGTGCCCGGCCGCGTCACCCGCTCGGACGTGGTGGCGTTGATCGGCACTCCGGCCACCGCCAGCCTGTTCGGCGACGATCATTGGTACTATATCAGCAGCCATTTCCAAACCGTGGCCTTCTACGCCCCCGAAGAGCTGGACCGCCAGGTCATCGCCATCGATTTCGACAAGGCCGGCACCGTAACCTCGATCCGCCGGCTCGGCTTGCAGGACGGCAAGGAAGTCGCCATGGTCCCGCGCGAAACCCCGGCGCCGGGCAAGGAGCTCAGCATTCTCGAGCAGCTGATCGGCAATGTCGGCAAATTCAGCGATCAGACCAAGGATCGTGCCAACGGTCCGTAAGCTTCAAGGACGTTGCGAAAACAAAAATCCCCGGCGCGGATCTCTCCGGCCGGGGATTTTCTTATTCCGAACCTCTTAGCCGGCGATGATCGCCAGCAAGAGGATCGCCACGATGTTGATGATCTTGATCATCGGGTTCACGGCCGGACCGGCGGTGTCCTTGTAGGGATCGCCGACCGTGTCGCCGGTCACCGCGGCCTTGTGGGCCTCGGAGCCTTTGCCGCCGTGATTGCCCTCCTCGATGTACTTCTTGGCGTTATCCCAGGCGCCGCCGCCCGAGGTCATGGACAGCGCCACGAACAGGCCGGTGACGATGGTGCCCAAAAGCATCGCGCCGAGAGACGAGAAGGCTGCCGCCTGCCCCGCCACCGACAGCACCACGACATAAAGGACCACGGGCGCCAACACCGGCAGCAGAGCCGGCAGGATCATCTCCTTGATGGCGGCGCGGGTCAGCATGTCGACGGCGCGGCCGTAATCGGGCTTGGCCTTGCCTTCCATGATGCCGGGGATTTCCTTGAATTGGCGGCGCACTTCGATCACCACGGCGCCCGCCGACCGCCCCACCGCCATCATGCCCATGGCGCCGAACAGGTAAGGCAGCAAGCCGCCGATGAAGAGGCCGATCACCACGAAGGGATCCTGCAGGCTGAAATTCACCGTCAGATCCGGGAAATAATGCGTGAGATCCTCGGTATAGGCGGCGAACAGCACGAGCGACGCCAAGCCGGCGGAGCCGATGGCATAGCCCTTGGTGACCGCCTTGGTGGTGTTGCCGACGGCATCCAGCGCATCGGTAATCTTGCGCACATCCTTCGGCAGATCGGCCATTTCGGCAATGCCGCCGGCATTGTCGGTGACCGGGCCGTAGGCATCCAAGGCCACGATCATGCCGGCCAGCGCCAGCATGGTGGTGGCGGCGATGGCGATGCCGTAAAGGCCCGCCAGCTGATAGGTGACGATGATACCGATCGAAATCACCAGCACCGGCAGGGCGGTCGCCTCCATCGACACGGCCAGCCCTTGGATCACGTTGGTGCCGTGACCGGTGGTCGAAGCCTGGGCGATGTTGCGGACCGGACGAAAGTCGGTGCCGGTGTAATATTCGGTGATCCACACCAGGAGGCCGGTGATGACGAGGCCGGTGACCGCGCAGATCATCAGCGAATGCACGGTGAAGGACTGGCCGTTGCTGCCCTGGAAGGCGAAATCGAAGCCGCCGAACAGCCATTGCGCCACCCCGGCGATAGCTAACAGCGACAGGATGCCGGTGACGGTCAGGCCTTTATAGAGCGCCTTCATGATCTTGCCCGACGCGTCGAGCCGCACGAAGAAAGTGCCGATCACCGAAGTGACGATGCAGACCGCGCCGATCAGCAACGGGAACAGCATCAGAAGGTCGCGGTCGTCGCCCGAGAAGAAGATCGAGCCCAGCAGCATGGTCGCCACGATGGTCACGACATAGGTCTCGAACAGGTCGGCGGCCATGCCGGCGCAATCGCCGACATTGTCGCCCACATTGTCGGCGATGACGGCGGGATTGCGCGGATCGTCCTCGGGAATGCCGGCTTCCACCTTGCCTACCAGATCAGCGCCGACATCGGCGCCCTTGGTGAAGATGCCGCCGCCCAGACGGGCGAAGATCGAGATCAGCGAAGCGCCGAACGACAAGCCGACCAGCCCTTCGGCCAGCGGACGGCTTTCATAATTCATATGCTTGAGCGCCAGGAAATAGATCGTGACGCCGAGCAGGCCCAAACCGACGACCAGCAGACCGGTGATCGCGCCCGATTTGAACGCCACGGCCAAAGCTTGCTGCATGCCGCCCGACCGGGCCGCCTCGGTCGTGCGCACATTGGCGCGGACCGAGACATTCATGCCGACATAGCCGGCGGCGCCCGACAGAACGGCGCCGATCACATAACCCACCGCCACATGCACGCCCAGGCGCCAACCCAGGATCACGCCGATGATCACGCCGACAAAGGCGATGGTGGTGTATTGCCGATTGAGATAAGCGCGGGCACCTTCCTGGATCGCCCCCGCGATTTCCATCATTCGTTCCGTGCCGGCCCCCGCCGACAAAACCGATTTCGACGCATAAAGCGCATAAGCCAATGCGACGACACCGCAAAGCAGCACCAAATGATAAGCATAAGCCATTTAATGAAGTCTCCTTCCCCCTGATTGACGCCGTTTCATGACAAGCTGTTCTACTCTGTGAGGAAGGTTTCAGCGTGACAGATGCGCGTGGAGACCGCAATCAGAAGTATATGGGCGTGTTAAGGACCACGATACTTTGGAATTTTTCTCACTCGCGCCATGACAACAGCTCAGCGGGAGTAAAATGTTCGTATCGTCACGTCGCGGATGACGTTTGGGCCCACGGTGCTTTCGACGATCCACAAGACCCGGTCATGCACTGCCTGCTTGTCGGCTCCCGAATGGGTGTCGGAATGGCTGGGCAGGAAATCATACATTTCCATCCGCACGCGGTGATCAATCAGAGGTAGCATATTGTTGAGCTTGTCAAAGCCGTCAGCCAGCACGTCGATATCGATATCCATGCCGATCTGTTCCTCGATCGCATGATTCCTGACCAGTGGCGTGATGATTTCGCCCAGATAGAGAATACGGTGCGGCGGCTCAGGCGGCGCCTGATCGGCGGCCGGCTCCTTGTAGAGATAAGGCGTCAGCGGCCCCTTGCCGAAATGGCCGGCAGCGCCCAGGCCGGCAATGGCGAGCAGCAGCAGGAGCAGGACGATGAAGAGAATTTTCTTCATCCCGCATCCCCTCGGAAATGATTGTAACCGGCCCGAGCCAGCGGAATTTCCTGGCCGGCCCGATCCAGCAGGGTCACGCCCTCGCCCGTTGTCACACGGCCGATGCGGGTCAGCCTCAGATCCAGCTCGCGCGACAGGCCGAGCAAATCCTTTTCGGCGGAAGGCGGCGCGGTGAACAGGATTTCGTAATCGTCTCCGCCCGTCACCACCGTGGCCAGCCCCTCGCCCATACCCGCATCGAGCGCGGCGCGCCCCGCCTCGGACAAGGGAAGCAGATCGGCTTCGACCACCCCGCGCACCCCGGAGGCTTCGCATATATGGCCGAGATCGGCCATCAGCCCATCCGAAACATCCATCGAGGCATGAGCAAGGCCGCGCAGGCGCGGTCCCAGCGCGACGCGCGGGCGCGGCAGACGATAACGGTCCAGCAAGGCTTCAGCGCAAGCCTTCGGCAAGGACTTTCCCTCTCCCTTCGCGACCAGCAGTCCCAGAGCGCCATCGCCCAGACTGCCGGACAGCCAAATCATGTCCCCCGAACGAGCGTTCGACCGCAAAAGCGCGGTGTTTTCCGGTACCAATCCCATCGCCGTCAGCGTCAAGACCAGCGGTCCGGCCGTGCTGACCGTGTCGCCGCCGATAACGGCCACGCCAAACATAGCACAGTCGGCCTTCAATCCGCTTGCGAAACGATCAAGCCACCCCTCTTCCACATTTTGCGGAAAACACGTCGCCAGCAAGAGGAAACGAGGCTCGGCGCCTTTGGCGGCGAGGTCGGAAAGATTGACCCGCACCAGTTTCTGGGCGATCTGCCCGGGGGGATCGTCGGGAAAGAAATGGACGCCGGCGACGATGGCGTCCTTGGTGACCGCCCATTGCTGTCCGGGCGGGCCGGCGATCAGCGCCACGTCGTCCGAGAGATTCAGCGCTTCGGGCCGCCCGCCGGCCAGCGGGAGGAACAGCCTTTTGATGAGGTCGAACTCGTCAGCCAAGTTCTTCGGCGCGCACCACGCGCGCTATGCGGTCGAGCACCGCATTGACCAGTCCCGGCTCGGGACCGGCATAGAAAGCCCCTGCGATATCGACATATTCGCTGATCACCACACGGACCGGCGTGTCGGGCATCGCGCTCAGCTCGAAGGCGGCGGCGCGCAGGATGGCGTGCAGCACGGCTTCCAGCCGCTCGATGCTCCAATCGCCGCTCAAGGCATTGCCGATGATTTCATCGAGCTGCGCGGCCTGGGCCAGGCTGCCGCGCAAGATGGCGGCCAGCAGCAGCGGGTCGGGAGCGGTCAACGCCACTTCGGTTTCGGACTCGTCGTCCTCGTCGGTGACGATGGCCCGGCTGCCGATCCCGTGATCGATGAAATTCTTCAACAGGGTGTCGACCGAATCGCCGGTGAGGCCCTGGTCGTAAAGGGCCTGTACCGCCGCCAGGCGCGCCGTCGAGCGGCTGCGGCCGGATGGCTTGGATGCTTTTTTATTCATTTAGCCAGAAGTCCCAGATCTTTTTTTATTTCAATCATGCGAAGGCAAGCGCGCGCCGCCTGTCCGCCGAAATTGCGCCTCTCGGGCATGGCGCGCTCGAGGGCCTGTTCTTCGTTATGGACGGTCAGGATGCCGTTGCCGATCGCCAGTGTGTATTGCAGCGACAAATCCTGCACACCTGCAAAGGCCTCACGGCAGACATGATCGTAATGGTCGGTTTCGCCCTTGATGGCGCAGCCCAGCGTGATGAAGCCGTCATAGCGCTCTTCGGTGGCGCGCATTTCCATGGCTCTCACCGCATAGCGTATCGCGCCGGGGATTTCCAGAATCCCCGGCACGATGACCCGCTTGAAGCCGGCGCCGACCGCCTGCAGCTCGCGCACCGCGCCTTTGACCAGCCCGTCGGTGATGTGCTCGTAGAAGCGCGATTCGACGATCAGGATTTTCATTCTAGTCCCCCTTCGCGACGATGGCTCGCCGCTCGATAACCTTCAGGCCGTACCCTTCCAGGCCGGCGATGACCGTCTTGTTGCTGTTCGACAGCAGGATCATGTCGCGCACGCCGAGATCCAGCAAGATTTGCGCGCCGACGCCATAATCGCGCAGCACCGCCGGCTCCGGCCTGTTCTCCATGCGGGCGCGCAGGCGGTCGGACAGGCTGGAGGGCAAGGGCTCGCGCAGCAGCAGCACTACGCCCCTGCCGGCTTCGCCGACCATGCGCATCGCCTTATGCAGCTCTTCGCCTTTGCCATGGGTGTTGTCGCCCAGCACATCGTCCAGCAACTGCAGCCCATGGACGCGAACCAGCACCGGCTGGCCGTCCGACACGTCGCCCTTGATCAACGCCACATGCTCGGCGTGATTGATGGTGTTGGTATAGATCGCCATTCGCCACTCGCCGCCATGGATCGAGGAGAAGTCGCTTTCCAGCACCTTGGCGATGATCTTGTCGTGACGGCGGCGATAGGCGATGAGATCGGCGATGGTGCCGATCAGCAAATCGTGGCGGGCGGCGAACTCGATGAGTTCGGGCGTGCGCGCCATGGTGCCGTCCTCGCTCATGATCTCGCAGATCACGCCAGACGGGTTCAGTCCCGCCAGACGCGCCACATCGACCGCCGCCTCGGTATGGCCGGCACGCACCAGCACGCCGCCGTCGCGCGCCATAAGCGGGAAGACATGGCCAGGACTGACGATATCGGCGGCGCCCTTCGTCGGATCGATCGCCACCTTGATGGTCAGCGCGCGGTCGGCCGCAGAAATCCCGGTGGTCACCCCTTCCCGCGCTTCGATGGAAATGGTGAAGGCGGTCTGGTGGCGCGTGCCGTTCGAGCGCGCCATGAAAGGCAGGCCCAACGCCTCGACCCTTTCCCGGGCCATCGACAGACAGATCAGGCCACGGCCATATTTCGCCATGAAATTGATGGCGTCGGCATCCGCCCTCTCGGCCGGAATGACAAGGTCGCCCTCATTCTCGCGATCCTCGTCATCCACCAGGATGAACATCTTGCCGGCCTTGGCCGCTTCGATGATCTTCTCGATCGGCGCCATGTAGTTGTGAAATTTGCTCGCGCTCTCGGGCACTTAGGCGTCCTTTTCCATCAGGCGCGCAACATAGCGCGCCAACATGTCGATTTCCATATTCACTCGATCCCCGGCTTTATAGGCGCCGAAGGTCGTCACGCTCTGGGTATGCGGGATGACATTGACGCCGAACCGCGCGCCCAGCACTTCATTGACCGTCAGCGAAACGCCGTCGAGCGCTACCGAACCCTTGGCGGCGACGTACTTGGCCAGCGAAGCCGGCACCTCGAAGGTCAGGCGCACCGACTCATTTTCCGGACGCAGCCCGACCAGGGTGGCGATGCCGTCGATATGGCCGGAAACGATATG
>Ga0213872_10001019_pt1 | contig 19525 bp, 14 predicted proteins | sample VelepicomBERX_R2_FD_160071 | JGI IMG/M metagenome (GOLD analysis project Ga0213872, IMG submission 160071) | Rhizosphere microbial communities from Vellozia epidendroides in rupestrian grasslands, the National Park of Serra do Cipo, Brazil - RX_R2 | ecosystem: Host-associated > Plants > Roots >...
TTTCAATCACGACGTTGATGTCGTGAGGGGCGTCCTTGCCGACCGGAATTTTGCTGAGATCCATGGAAGACGATTGTCCTTTTTTGTTGCTGCGCTGCACCATAGACGATCTCCATCCCAACGTCATCATTAAGCCTGCGCGGCGCCTGAGCGGGCCGAAGCCGGAGGCGCAGGCCACGCATGGCTTACTCGCCGGCTCTTCCTGGCTGGCGTTTGGACAACCACTGTAGCAGAGCTAAAGCGGGAAGGGTGATGACAGTGGTGATCAGGAAAAAGGGCGTCCAACCAAGCTGTTGGGACAGCTGGCCGCCGGGCGCGGACAGCAGGCTGCGCCCCAATGCTTCGAGCGAGGACAGCAGCGCGAACTGGGTCGCCGTGTAGGGTGCCCGCGTCAAATTCGAGATGAAGGCGACGAAGGCGGCGCCGGCCATGCCGCCGGTCAGATCCTCGCTCGCCGCCGACACCGCCAGCATCAGAGTGTCGTGGCCGGCCGCGTCGAGGGCGACATAGGCGAGGTTGCCGAGCGATTGGGCGATGCCGCAGATCATCAGGGCCCGCAAGGCGCCGAACCGCGCCACGATGGCGCCGCCGATGAAGCCGCCGGCCAGGGTGGTGACGAAGGCCACCAGGCTGCTCATATGGGCGATCTCGGATAGAGAAAAACCCAGCGAGATATAGAACGGCTTGGCCATGCCGCCGGCCATCGCCTCGCCCAGCTTGTAGAGCGGCACGAAGATCAGGATCGCCAGCCAATAGGGCCGCTTGATGAAGTCGCGGAAGGGCGCGACCACCGCCTCCTCGAACTCGGCGCGCCAGGAAATGTCGTGGCGGGGCGGCCGGCCCGGCTCCTTTATCGCCAGGAAGGTGGCGAGCCCGACCAGCAACAATACGGCCATGGTGCCATAGGCCCAGAACCAGCCGGCGCTTTGGGCGATCTCCAGCGCGCCGGCGCCGGCCACCAGCATGGCGACCCGGTAGCCGGCCACCGTCATGGCGGAGCCGGCGCCCTGGCTTTCCGGGGGCAGCAATTCGATGCGGAAAGCGTCGATGACGATGTCCTGGCTGGCCGAGAGAAAGGCCACCGCGACGGCGAGCGCGGCCAGCAATCCGATATGGGCCATCGGATCGACGGCGCCCAGGGCGAAGATGGCGCCTGCCAGCAGGACCTGTATGGTGATCGCCCAGCCGCGCCTTTGGCCGATCGGCAAGGGTGGGCGCACGCGGTCGAACAGGGGCGCCCACACCCATTTGAAATTATAGGGAAGCTGGGCCAGCAGCAGCAGGCCGATCTCGCTGCGCTTCACGCCGGCTTGGGCGAGGCGGGCGGACAAGGTGGCATAGACCAGCAGCAGCGGCAGGCCGCTGGAAAAACCAAGCAGAAGGACGGCGAGCTGGCGCGGATCGCGATAGACGGAGAGGCCGCGCTTGGCCTCAGCCATAATAGGCGCCCAAAATCGCATCCATCATGGCCGAGGCTTTCGCACCCTCGCGGCCTAGCGCGGGATGGCGGGCCTCGCCGGCCAGATGGCGGCGGATGTTTTCGATATGGGAATGCTGGATGTTGACCGGGTGGGGAACCGCCAGGGTCTCCTCGCCGGAATCGGTGACCAGCTTCAGCGGGACATCGCCGAACACCGAATAATCGATGCGCCCTTTGTCGCCATGCAGGACGACATGGTCGGTCGCAGCGTGGCTGGCGAAATTCCAGAAGCCCGAGCCGGTGACGCCGCTCGCGAAGCGCCAGCTGGCTGAGACCGAATCCTCGGCGGCGTAAAGACCTTGCTGGTTGCTGGCCACGCCCGCGACTTCCGCGATGTCGCCGAGATGATGGATGAAAAGATCGAGGCCATGACAGGCCAGATCGGCGAAATAGCCCGCTCCGGCGATCTTGGGATCGATCCGCCAATTGCCGGGGCGACTTTCCCGATCGGCGGGGCGGGTGAGGCTCCAGTGGATATGGCGCGGCGTGCCGATGCGGCCTTCATCGATCCACTGGCGAACCGCCTCGAAGCGCGGCAGCGAGCGGCGGTAATAGGCGGTGAACAAAGGGACGCCGGCTTTCTCGAAAGCCGCGGCCATCTCCAGGCACTCGGCCTGGCTCATCGCCATCGGCTTTTCGACATAGGCCGGCTTGCCGGCGGCGGCGACTTTCAGGGCGTAGGGAAGATGCGAGCTGGGCGGTGTCGCGATGTACACCGCGTCGATCGCGGGATCGTTGATCAGCTGGTCGGCGTCCGAAGTCCAGCGCGGCACCTTATGGCGCCGCGCATAGTCCTCGGCTTTCGCGGCATCGCGGCGCATCACCATCTCGAGAGAGAAACCGGCCACCTTGTTGAAGGCAGGCCCGCTCTTCTTTTCGGTAACGTCGCCGCAGCCGATGATTCCCCAGCGGATCTCCGTCAATCAGCCTTCCTTCTGGCGGCTCATGCGCTTGCGCTCGTTCGGGTCGAGATAGCGCTTCCTGAGACGAACGTTCTTCGGGGTGACCTCGACCAGCTCATCGTCCTCAATATAGGCGATGGCCTGCTCCAGCGTCATCTTGCGCGGCGGGGTCAGGCGGACGGCTTCGTCCTTGCTGGTGGTGCGGATGTTGGTCAGCTGCTTGGACTTCAGCGGGTTGACCTCGAGGTCGTTGCCGCGCGAATGCTCGCCGATGATCATGCCCTGATAGACCTTGACGCCGGCGCCGAGGAACAGCGGGCCGCGCTCTTCCAGGTACCACAGGCCATAAGCGACGGTCTCGCCCTGGTCGGTCGAGATCAGCACGCCGTTGCGGCGGCCTTCGATCGGACCCTTATAGGGGGCGTAGCCGTGGAACACGCGGTTCATGATGCCGGTGCCGCGGGTGTCGGTCAGGAATTCGCCGTGATAGCCGATCAGGCCGCGCGACGGGGCGACGAAGGTCAGGCGCAGCTTGCCGCCGCCCGACGGCTTCATGCCGGTCATCTCGGCCTTCCTGAGGCTCATCTTTTCGACGACGACGCCGGAATATTCCTCGTCCACGTCGACCACCACGTCCTCGATCGGCTCCAGGCGCTCGCCGGTCGCTTCGTCGGTCTGGAACAGCACGCGCGGACGCGAGATCGACAGCTCGAAGCCCTCGCGGCGCATGGTTTCGATCAGCACGCCGAGCTGCAATTCGCCGCGGCCGGCGACCTCGAAGGCGTCGCGCGAATCGGCTTCGGTGATGCGGATGGCGACGTTGCTTTCGGCTTCGCGCATCAGGCGGGCGCCGATCACGCGACTGGTCACTTTGTCGCCTTCCTGGCCGGCCAGCGGGCTGTCATTGACGGCGAAGGTCATGGACAGGGTCGGCGGATCGATCGGCTGGGCCTTCAGCGCCTCGTTCACTTCCGGAACGCAGATGGTGTCGGCGACGGTGGTCTTGGTCATGCCGGCCAGGGCGACGATGTCGCCGGCCTCGGCCTGATCCAGGGTCAGGCGCTCGATGCCGCGATAGGCCAGGATCTTGGAAACGCGGAACTGCTCGATCAGGCTGCCGTCGCGCGACAGCGACTTGACCTGCTGGTTCACCTTGATGGTGCCCGAAGCGATGCGCCCCGTGAGCAGGCGGCCGAGGAAGGGATTGGCTTCGAGCGTGGTGGCCAGCATGGCGAAGGGGGCCTCGGGCTCGCTCTTCGGCGGCGGCACATGCTTCAGCACCAGGTCGAACAGGGCGGACAGATCCTTGCGCGGGCCGTCCAGGCTGTCATCGGCCCAGCCGTCGCGGCCGACCGCGAACAGGGTGTGGAAGTCGAGCTGCTCATCGGTGGCGTCGAGCGCCGCGAACAGGTCGAACACTTCGTCGTGCACTTCGTGCGGACGGGCGTCGCCGCGATCCACCTTGTTGATCAGCACGATCGGGCGCAGGCCCAGCGCCAAAGCCTTGCCGGTGACGAACTTGGTCTGCGGCATCGGGCCTTCGGCCGCGTCGACCAGCACCACAACGCCGTCGACCATCGAGAGGATGCGCTCGACTTCACCGCCGAAATCGGCGTGGCCGGGGGTGTCGACGATGTTGATGCGGGTATCCTTCCACACAACGCTCGTGCACTTGGCCAGAATGGTGATGCCGCGTTCCTTTTCCAGGTCGTTGCTGTCCATCACGCGCTCGTCCACCTTCTGGTTTTCACGGAAGGTGCCGGACTGGCGGAGCATGGCGTCGACGAGGGTGGTCTTGCCATGGTCGACGTGGGCGATGATGGCGATATTGCGGAGGTTCATAGCGGATCACACAAGCGAAAGAGTGGACTCGACCAAGCGAGCAAGATTGGTTTCCGGACGCGGACCCATATGGCTGATCACCTCGGCGGCGCAAATGCCGCCGGTGCGGGCACAAAGCGCCGCATCGCGTCCATGGGTATATGCATAGAGAAAGCCGGCGGCATATAAGTCACCAGCACCCGTCGTGTCAACCAGTCGTTGCACCGGCTCGGCCGGGACGGAGATCGTTCCGCCCTGGGTAACCACCGTCGAACCATGCTCGCCGCGGGTGATCGCAGCCAGTTCGACATGGGCGCGGACGGCGCTCAAAGCCTGATCCAGATCGGTGCGATAGAGGGCGGTCAGCTCGGCCTCGTTGGCGAACACCAGGTCGACATGGTCGGCCAGCAATGTCATGAAAGAATCACGATGCCGCTCGACGCAGAAGGGATCGGACAGCGACAGCGCGACTTTGCGGCCGGCCTTGTGAGCAAGGGCGGCGGCCTTGAGGAACGCTTCCTTGGCCTCGGGGCGGTCCCACAGATAGCCTTCGAGATAGGTGACCTGGGCGCCGGTGATCAGCGCCTCGTCGACGTCGGCCGGGGTCAGCTCGACGCAGGCGCCGAGATAGGTCTGCATGGTGCGCTGGGCGTCCGGCGTCACCATGATCATGCAGCGCGCGGTGGGCGCGGCTTCGATTGCGGCGGCGGTGGGGAAATGAACGCCGAGCGAGGTCAGATCGTGGCGGAACACGGCGCCCAGCTGGTCGTTCTTGACCTTGCCGATGAAGCCGACCTTGCCGCCCAAGCTGGCGATGCCGGCGGCGGTATTGGCCGCCGATCCGCCCGACACTTCGACGGCGGGGGGCAGGCGGCTGTAGATGGCCTCCGAGCGGTCGGAATCGACCAGGGTCATGATGCCCTTCTCGACTCCCAGTTCCGCCAGCAACGGTTCTTCGACGCGGGCCAAAACATCGACGATGGCGTTGCCGATGGCGGCGACGTCGTAGGCGGAATTCAAGGTGTGATCCTCCGGGAGGGTGAATGCGGCGGGAGTATAGCCGCAAGGGCGGTTTAGTAAACCAGCATGTTCCGGATCAGCACCTGGCCCTTCCACTCGCGGCCGAGTGCGGTCTCGACGGCGGCGTGGATCACCTTCTTGGCCTCGGCGCTGCCCTCGCCGGCCGATTGCAGGATCTCGAAATTGCGATTGGGCATTTCGCGGTCGGCCTTGCCGATGATGATGTTCTTCAGGGCTTCGAGCCGTCTTGCTTCCTCGACGTCGACGCCGGCCAGCCAGCAATCGACCGCGACATGCTTCCAGCCGCCATCGTCGGTGCGGATCGCCACCGAGACGCGGGGCAGCGCGATCATGGTCGGCGTCAGCTTCTCCTTCTGCTCGCCGCCCAGCTTGATGTCCTTGGCGCCAACGGGGGCGCCAACGGGGGTGACGACCATCATGGCCGCCAGGATGCCGGGCAGAAGACGCTTTCCGTTCATGCTCTCACGCTGACCCGAGCCTTGATGTAAGGAAATTTTTTACATGATACACAATATATCGACAAAATACCGGACAATATTCGCAACCCTACTGTTGGCGGATCAAGGGTAAAGGCATATTTTAAGGCGGCATTGCATGCCAAGAGGACAGCCCATGATTGCGCGCCCCCATTTCCTTCTCTCTCTCTTCGCCGCCTTACTGATGGCCGTCTCGGTGCAGAGCGCCGACGCCAAGCAGAAGCAGTCCGACGAGGCTCCGCTGCCGCAGAACGAGTTCAAAGGGAAGGCGCCCAGCAATTACCTGGCCCTGTCCCGCATCCACCTGCCCGTGCTGGTGGACCGCAACCGGCAATTCCGCTCGCTGGAGTTGGAGGTCTGGCTCCAGCCTGTCGACGAGGACAATCTCGCTCTTGCTCGTTCGCAGAAAAAGGCCATCATGGCGGGCCTTCAGGAGGACTTTTCCAACTACGACTGGGAAGCCTTCCAAGACTCGAAAAAGGGACCGGATATCGCCAAGAAGATCGTTTCCTCCACTGTGGAGCGGATCTCCGGCGCCAAATTGCAGGACGTTCTGATCAAGACGTTGCTGCTTCGATGACAGACAAAATCCAATATAGAAAATAGGGAAGAGGACGATGACGCAGCATATCGATGAGCTTAAGGAACGGATTATCCAGCAAGCGGTCGACATAGGGCGTCAAAAACTATCCGCCGGTCAGCAGGTACTGGCCGAACGCCTGATCCGCGCCGCTTACGCCAATGTCGCCCCGGAAGACGTGCTGAAGCGCGACCCGGAGACCCTGTTCGGCGGCGCCGCCTCGTTGCTCGACTTCATGACCGAGCGCAAGCCCGGCCAGCCCAAGCTCAGGGTCTATCTGCCGCGCTATGACGATGCCGGCTGGGAGACCGAGCACGGCGTCATCGAGATCGTCAATGACGACATGCCCTTCCTGGTCGACAGCCTGTCGGCGGCGCTGCAGAAGCACGACATCGACATTCATCTGCTGGTCCATCCGGTCCTCTCGGTCAGCCGCGACGCCCAGGGCCGACTGACCTCCATCGCCGAAAAGCGCGGCGAGAAGGATCATCATCTGGAAAGCGTGATGCATGTCCAGATCGACCGCCTGGCCGCCGCCACCGATGCGGACAAGCTGGCCGCCGAATTGCTGGCGGTGTTCGCCGACGTGCGCGCCGCCGTCGATGATTGGGCGCCGATGAAGAAGTCCGCGCTGGCCGTCATCGAAGAGCTGAAGAGCGCGCAGGTGCCGGACGGCGCCGGCGACGTCGCGGAGACCCGCGAATTCCTGAAGTGGCTGTGCGACGACAATTTCACCTTCCTCGGCGTGCGCGCGCTGGACTTCTCCCAGGGCAGCGACAAGGTCGGCGTGGCGCCGGAAAGCTCGCTCGGCCTGCTGCGCGACGTTTCGCTGGGCCTGTTCGACAGCGATTCGCACGGGCAGAAGGCCGGCCCCGAGGTCGAGGCGTTCTTGCGTCCGCATCTGATGGTGCTGACCAAGGGCGACCGCATTTCGACCGTGCACCGCTCGGTGCAGCTCGACGTGATCGGCATCAAGCGCTTCGACAAGTCGGGCAAGGTGATCGGCATGTTCGCCATCGCCGGCCTGTACGGCCACGCCGCCTATAATCTGTCGACGCTGGACATTCCCTATCTGCGCCAGAAGGTCAAAAAGATCATCGAGCGCGCCGGTTTCGCGCCGAACAGCCATGACGGCAAGCAGCTGCTGGCCATCCTGGAAAATTATCCGCGCGACGAGCTGGTCCAGGCCAATGACGATCTGCTGTTCAGCATTTCGCTCGGCATCCTGCGCCTGCAGGGGCGCCAGCATGTGGCCGCCTTCCTGCGTCCCGACGATCTCGGCCGCTTCGTCTCGGCGCTGGTCTTCGTGCCGCGCGACCGCTACGACACCAAGCTGCGCCAGCGCTGGTCCGAAGTGCTGGAAGACGCCTTCGGCGGCACGGTCGTCACCTGGTTCGCCCAGGTCGCCGACAATCCGCTCGCCCGCCTGCATTTCGTCGTCCGCAAGAAGGACAAGGCTCTGAAGAGCCCGGACATCGACGATCTCGAAAAGCTGCTGGCCGACGCCGCCCGCTCGTGGGCGGATCGGCTGCGCGAGGCGCTGCTCGAAACCCATGGCGAGGAAAAGGGCCTGTCGCTCTATCGCCGCTGGGGCGATCTGTTCCCGCTGTCCTACCGCGAGATGGAAAGCCCGCGCGCGGCGCTGGGCGACATCGAGCAGCTGGTCAGCCTGGGCGGCAAGGTGGCGGTGCGCCTGCATCGCCCGCTGATGTCGCCCGAGACCGAGGTGCGCTTCAAGCTCTACCACCAGGCCCAGCCGGTGGCGCTGTCCGACGTGCTGCCTTTGTTCGAGCATATGGGCTTCCGCGTCATTTCCGAAAATCCGCACGAGCTGCGCCGCGACGCCTCGGACGTGGTGTGGATCCACGATTTCACCATGGCGACGCTCGACGGCACCAAGCTCAATGTCGAGGCGCTGCGCCATCGCTTCGAGAACGCCTTCCTGGCCCTGTGGGCGGGCGACGCCGAGGATGACGGCCTCAACAAGCTGCTGGTCGGCGCCGATCTGAACTGGCGCCAGATCTCGATCCTGCGCGCCTATGCCAAATATCTGCGCCAGGCCGGCTCGACCTTCTCGGCGGCGTATGTCGAACGCTCGATGGTGTCCAACCCGGGCATCGCCAAGCTGCTGGTCCAATTGTTCGAGCGCCGCTTCGACCCGGCCGGCAACGGCAAGGACGAGGACGTCCTGGCGGCGATCGACAAGGCCCTCGACGCCGTCACCAGCGCCGACGAAGACCGCATCCTGCGGCGCTTCCTCAACCTGATCGACTGCACTCTGCGGACCAATTATTTCCAGAAGGCGGCCGACGGCGGCACCAAGAACTACGTCTCGTTCAAGCTGGACAGTCAAAAAGTGCAGGGCCTGCCGCTGCCCCGTCCGAACGTCGAGGTGTTCGTCTATTCGCCGCGCATGGAAGGCATCCATCTGCGCGGCGGCAAGGTGGCGCGCGGCGGCATCCGCTGGTCGGATCGTCCGGAAGATTTCCGCACCGAGATCCTCGGCCTGATCAAGGCGCAGATGGTCAAGAACGCGGTGATCGTCCCGGTGGGATCGAAGGGCGGCTTCGTCGTGAAGCGTCCGCCGGCCACCGGCGGCCGCGAGGCTTTCCTGGCGGAAGGCATCGAGTGCTACAAGACCCTGATGCGCGGCTTGCTCGACATCACCGACAATCTGGTCGGCGGCGCGCTGACGCCGCCCAAGGAGGTGGTGCGCCGCGACGAGGATGATCCCTACCTCGTCGTCGCCGCCGACAAGGGCACCGCGACCTTCTCGGACATCGCCAACAGCGTGTCGGCCGAGTATGGCTTCTGGCTGGGCGACGCTTTTGCCTCGGGCGGTTCGGTCGGCTATGACCACAAGGTGATGGGCATCACCGCGCGCGGCGGCTGGGTCTCGGTCGAGCGTCATTTCCGCGAAATGGGCCGCGACTGCCAGACCGAAGACTTCACCGTGGTCGGCATCGGCGACATGTCGGGCGACGTGTTCGGCAACGGCATGCTGCGCTCGAAGCATACCCGCCTGCTGGCCGCCTTCGACCATCGCCACATCTTCATCGATCCCAATCCCGACGCGGCCAAGTCGTTCGCCGAACGTGAACGCATGTTCGCGCTGCCGCGCTCGTCCTGGGCCGATTACGACACGTCGCTGATCTCCGCCGGCGGCGGCATCTATCCGCGCGACGCCAAGACCATCGCTTTGTCGCCCGAGGCTTGCGCCGCGCTCGGCGTGCCGGCCGATCCGCTGACCCCGGCCGAGCTGATCCGCCATCTGTTGTGCGCCGAGGTCGATCTGCTGTGGTTCGGCGGCATCGGTACCTATGTTAAGTCGGAAAAGGAAACCCACGCCGATGTGGGCGACCGCGCCAACGAAGCCTTGCGCGTCGATGGCAGCAATCTGCGCTGCAAGGTGATCGGCGAGGGCGCCAATCTCGGCGTCACCCAGCTGGGCCGCGTCGAGGCGGCGCTGAACCGCGTCCGCCTCAACACCGACGCCATCGACAATTCGGCCGGCGTCGATTGCTCGGATCATGAAGTCAACATCAAGATCCTGGTCAATGACGCGGTGGCCGAGGGCGACATGACCCTGAAGCAGCGCAACGAGCTGCTGGCCAAGATGACCGATGATGTCGGCCTGCTGGTGCTGCGCGACAACTACCTGCAGACCCAGGCCCTGTCGATCTTCGAGTCCCTGTCGGTGTCGTTGGCCGAGCAGCAGATGCGCTATATGCGTATGCTGGCCGTCACCGGGCGCCTCAACCGCGCGGTCGAATTCCTGCCGACCGACGAGGAGCTGAAGCGGCGCCTGCATGGCGGCACCGGCCTAACCCGGCCGGAACTCTCCGTGCTGCTGGCCTACAGCAAGATGTGGCTCTATGACGAGGTGCTGGCGTCCGACCTGCCGGACGATCCGGTGCTGGTTGACGATCTGGTGCGCTATTTCCCCGCGGAGCTCCGCAAGAAGGAATGGCGCGCCCGCATGGACCGCCATCGCTTGAAGCGCGAGATCATCGCCACCTCGGCGGTGAACTCGATGGTCAATCGGATCGGCGGCAGCTTCGTCTACCGCATGATGGACCGCTTCGGCTGCACGCCGCAGGAGGTGGTGCGCGCCTATCTGGTGACGCGCGACGCCTTTGCCGTCCGCGAAGTGTGGGAAGCGATCGAGGCGCTCGACGGCAAGGTGCCGGCCGAGACCCAGATCGCCATGCTGAACGAGATCAATCGCCTGATCGACCGCGGCATCGCCTGGATCCTCAACCATGCGCCGCGTCCGATCGACATGGGCAAGCTGAAGACCATGCTGGCCCCGGCGATCGATCTGTTGCGCAACCACCGGGAATCCTTCATGGCCCCGGACGCGTTGGCCATCTTCGACTTCCGGGCCGACCAGTACGTCAATGCCGGCATTCCCGAAGACCTCGCCAACAAGGTTGCCGGCATGATCCTGCTGGCGGCGGCCGGCGACATCGCCACCATCGCGCAGCGGATCGGCAGCACGGTGGAGCGGGTGGCGCAGTTCTATTTCCGCGTCTCGTCGCGGTTCGGCCTCGGCTGGCTGCGCGCCACCGCGGACGGCCTGCCGGAAGCGGGAATGTGGCAGCGCATGGCGATCGACGCGGTGATCGACGATCTCTATGTCCATCAGGCCCAGCTGACCGGCACCATCGTCCAGAGCTCGGGCTCGACGGGTCCGGAGGAAGCCCTGGCGGCATGGGCCGATCAGCGCAAGCAGGCGGTGACCCGCGTCGAGCGTCTGCTCGGCGAGATGCGCAGCATCGGCTCGGTGGATCTGGCGACCCTGGTGGTCGCCGGCAATCACCTACGCGGTCTTGCGCACACCCAGTCGGTGTAAAACGAACAGGAGGACGGCGGTCATTACCATGGCCGCCGTCAATCCCTGCCAGGCCGACACCTGCGACCAGCGGGCGGCCTCGATCAAAGCGACATTGGACAGCAGCACCAGCAGCGCCACCCGGGCGTGGCTGGCCCCGCCCTGCACCGCGCGTTGATAGAAATGCTGGCGGTGCGCCTGCCAGATCTTCTCGCCGCGCAAGGCCCGTTTCGTAATCGTAATGGTCGCGTCGGCCAGGTAATAAGCCGGCAGGATCAACGCCGCGGCCCACAGGCCCTGGGCGGCCAGGCGCAGCAGCAGCCAAGCCAGCAGATAGCCGAGCGGCACGCTGCCGGAATCGCCCAGGAAGATCTTGGCCGGATGCCAGTTCCAGATCAGGAAGCCGATCGCCGCACCGGCCAGCACGGCCGATTGTTCCGTGGCCGGGCTCAGCAGCATCAAGCCGGCGGACAGGCATAGGGTCTCGACCCCGGTGATGCCGTCGATGCCGTCCATGAAATTAAAGAGATTGAGGAACCACACCCACAAGATGGCGGCGGCCAGCCGGTCGGCCCAGAAGGGCAGCAATCCCTGGAACACGAATTGATGATCGGGCAGCGCCCATAATCCGGCCGCGACGGCGGCGGCGTGCACCAACAAGCGAACCCGCGCCGGCAGGCTGGCGCGGTCGTCGCGCCAGGACAGCACCAGCAAGGCCAGTGCGCCGGCCATGACGATCAATTGCCCCGACAGCGCGACACCGAGTCCGGCCAGCACCAGCCAGCCCAGCAGGATCACCGGCGTCACCGCCAAACCGCCGCCGCGCGGAGTAGGATTGCTGTGGCTGGAGCGCTCATTGGGATGGTCGAGGATCTGGCGCTTGCGCAGCCATCCCACCAGGCGGCGCACCGACAGCGCGGTGGCGGCCAGGCTGACCAGCAGGGCGATCAGCGTGTCGGTCACGCCGTCACCGGGCGCAGGGTCAGCGATCCGCTCCAGGGCAGATTGGCGCGGGTGGAGAATAGGATCACCGTCAGATGCTTGGTCTTCCGCAGCGAGACCGGGGTGTCGCCGGACAGCAGCAGGCGATGGTCGCCCTGGCTCAGCATCACGCCGCCTTCGGTCAGCTCGGCGGTCCAGGGCGTGACCAGGCGGCGTTCGATGCTCGGCCGTCCGGTGCCCAGCACGATGTCGTCGATGACCATCGAGGGGCCGTCGAAGCGCCAATAGCGTTCGATCTGGCGATGGCCGCCGAAGCGTCCGAACCCGTCCATGGCGAGGCGCACGCCGTCATGGGTGGTGCGGAGTTCAGGCGCCGGGCCGGCGATGGCGCGGCGGAACGCCTCGGAATAGAGCTCGCGCGCCTCTGGATAGGGATCGTTGCCGTCGAGCGACAGCCCGCCATGCTGAGCGCCCGCTGGCGCATCCGCGCCGGGATCGACGAACAGGGGAATGCCGTTCCAATGCAGTTCGGGGGCGCCGAGATCATGATGGGCCAGCCCTTCATGGACCGGCCAGCCGCCGGGCGGACAATGCCATAGCCCGGACCAGGCGCCGACATCCAGCCGCAGCCAGCCGTCATTGCGCAGGATTTCCAGGTCGCACAGGCGGGCCTGGCGGCGCAGTTCCTCCAGCGCGCGGTGTTCGGTGTCGTCGAGTACGGCGAAGGGATCCGCGAAATCGAGGCCTTCGGGCCGTCCACCGATTTCCGGCATGCCGCCGGGCAGCGTGATGGCGTCGAGCGCGCCGACCACCGAGCGGGCGACCGCCGCCAGCCGCCATTGCTCCGGCCGGGCGCGACTGCGCGCCGCCAGCCAGCATTCGGTGTAGAGGCGCGCCAATTGACGCTGGCGCGGGCTAGATCCTTCGCTCGTGATGCCGGAGGCGCCGAGGCCCAGCTCGGCGGCGGCCAGCAGCAGGCGCAGGCCGCGCGCGGCCTTTTCCTCATCGCCGGCGGCGAGGCCGTCGCGATAGAGCGCAGCGCCTTCGACGGCCTGGTCGCCGGGCCGGGCATTCCAGCCCGTGCCGCCGGCCTTGACGCGGCCGCGCAGGCGCTCCCAGCGCCATTGGCGCAGGACCGGATCGTGCCAGCTTTCTTTCAGGGTGGAGAGAAGTGAGGAAATGACCGGGCTCCCATTGTGCATTTTTGTATAAGAACAGCTATCGCTCCGCGTCAAGATTTGCCGGCTGCGAGGCTTTACGCTAATTTGCGCGGCGATGACATCTTCCGGCCTTCCTTCCGTGTTCCGCCTGCATCGCGGCCATATCGCTTTCGTCCACGACATCGTTATGGCGGCGCTGTCGATCCTCCTTTCGCTATGGCTGCGCATGGGCGACAGCCTGTGGGATACGTGGAGCGTCGGGCGCCTGGCGCAGGTGGCCGGCATCTTCGTGCTGGTCGCCGCCCCCGTCCTGCTGTCGCAGCGGCTTTATCGCGGCATCTGGCGCTATGTCTCGACCCAGGAACTGCTGGCCCTGGTGCGCGCCGTCACCCTGACCATCCTGATCTTCCTGCCGGTCCTGTTCGTGCTGACCCGCGCCGCCGATCTGCCGCGCTCGCTGCCGATCATCAATTGGTTCGTGCTGTTAGGCCTGCTCGGCGGCCCGCGCTTCATTTACCGGATATTACGCGACCGCCGGTCGCAGCCGCTGCCCGAAGGGGCGCGGGCGATCCCGGTGCTGCTGGCCGGCGACGGCGACGCCGCCGACATGTTCCTGCGCGTCAGCGCGCGGGGCGACGCCCAATATCACGTGCTGGCCATCCTGGCCCGCAAGGATGCCCGCGTCGGGCGCGAGATCCACGGCGTTCCCGTGCTGGGCCGCATCGACCAGATCGACGAAGTGGTGGCGGCGCTGAAGGGCAAGGGCACCCCGCCCGAGCGGGTGATCGCCGCCGACGACAATCTCTCGGGCGCGGTGCTGCGCCGCCTGCTCGACCAGGCCGACGCGCTGGGCCTGTCGCTGGCCCGCATTCCGCGCATCACGGATCTCAAGGACGGCCTCACCGATCGCCTGCAGGTGAAACCCATCGCCGTCGAGGATTTGCTGGGGCGTCCGCAGGCGGTGCTCGACCGCGAGGCGATGGCCCGCCTGATCGCCGGGCGCCGGGTGCTGGTCACCGGTGGCGGCGGCAGCATCGGCGGTGAATTGGTGCGCCAGATCGCCGCGGCCAATCCGGCCTCGCTGACCCTGGTCGAGAACAGCGAATTCGCGCTCTACACCATCGATATGGAGATGGCCGAGCGCTTCCCCGCCGTGCCGCGCCGCGCCGTGATGGCCGATGTGCGCGACGCCGCCCGCATCCGCCAGGTCTTTGCCGAGGCGCGCCCCGAACTGGTGTTCCACGCCGCCGCCTTGAAGCATGTGCCGATGGTCGAGGCCAATCCGCTGGAAGGGCTGATGACCAACGCGGTCGGCACCCGCATCGTCGCCGACGCCTGCAAGGCGGCCGGGGTGGGGCTGATGGTGCTGATCTCGACCGACAAGGCGGTCAATCCGACCAATGTGATGGGGGCGACCAAGCGCGTCGCCGAGGCCTATTGCCAGGCGCTCGACGTCGCCTCCGAAGGCTCGACCTGTTTCGTCACGGTGCGCTTCGGCAATGTGCTGGGCTCGACCGGCTCGGTGGTGCCCTTGTTCCAGCGGCAATTGGCGGCGGGCGGGCCGCTGACCGTCACCGATCCCGAGATGACCCGCTATTTCATGACCATCCGCGAGGCGGTGGAACTGGTGCTGCAGGCGTCGGCCTTCAGATTCCACCATCCGGAATATCATCGCGGGCGGATCTTCGTGCTCGACATGGGCGAGCCGGTCAAGATCGTCCATCTGGCGCGCCAGATGATCCGCCTGGCCGGGCTGCGGCCGGATGTCGACGTCAAGATCGAGTTCTCCGGCATCCGTCCCGGCGAGAAATTGTTCGAGGAAATCTTCCACGGCGCCGAGGCGCCGGTGCCGACCGAGATGGACGGTATTCTCGAAGCCACCGTGCGGGCGGGCGACCTCGCCTCATTGGCCGAAGCACTCGATCACATCCAGGAAGCCGGCCTCGGCCATGACGAAAAAGCGGGTCTGGCCTTCATCCGGCGCCTTGTGCCGGAATATGGGAATCTAGTGCAGGTCGAAAAATAGTTGGTATAAGACGGTCCTCTTTCGCTAGCTGGATCGCCCTACCATGACCGAACCCGTCATTCGTCGTGCTCTCATCTCGGTTTCCGACAAGACCGGCCTGATCGACTTCGCCCGTTTCCTGGCGGATCAGGGCGTCCAGCTGCTGTCGACCGGCGGCTCGGCCAAGGCGATCCGCGACGCCGGCATCCCGGTCACCGAAGTATCCGACCATACCGGCTTCCCCGAGATGCTCGACGGACGGGTCAAGACCCTGCACCCCAAGATCCATGGCGGCCTGCTGGGCATCCGCGGCAACAAGGAGCATCAGGCGGCGATGGCCGAGCACGGCATCGCTCCGATCGATCTGCTGGTGGTGAACCTCTATCCCTTCGAGGCGACGGTGGCCAAGGGCGCTCCGTTCGAGGATTGCATCGAGAACATCGACATCGGCGGGCCGGCCCTGATCCGCGCCGCGTCGAAGAACCACAATGACGTGGTGGTGGTGGTCGATACCGAGGATTACGCCGCCGTCACCGAAGAGATGAAGGCCAACAAGGGCGCCACCACCCTGGCGCTGCGCCGCCGCCTGGCCGCCACCGCTTACGCCCGCACCGGCGCCTATGACGCCGCCATCTCCGGCTGGTTCGCCAAGCAGAATGGCGAAAGCTTCCCGCGCCGCATCGCCGTTGGCGCCGAGGTGAAGCAGACGCTTCGCTATGGCGAGAACCCGCACCAGGAAGCCGCGCTCTATCTGTCCGGCCCATCGCGCCCCGGCGTCGCTACCGCCAAGCAGCTGCAGGGCAAGGAATTGTCCTTCAACAACATCAACGACACCGACGCGGCTTACGAGCTGGTCGCCGAATTCGACAAGCCGGCCGTCGCCATCATCAAGCACGCCAATCCCTGCGGCGTGGCGATCGGCGCCGACATGAAGGACGCCTATCTCAAGGCGCTGGCCTGCGATTCGACCTCGGCCTTCGGCGGCATCATCGCGCTGAACCGTCCGCTCGACGGCCCGACCGCCGAAGAGATCGCCAAGATCTTCACCGAAGTGGTGATCGCGCCGGGCGCCGACGAAGCGGCCAAGGCGGTATTCGCCGCCAAGAAGAATCTGCGTCTGCTGATCACCGATGGCCTGCCCGACCCGGCCGCTCCCGGCATGACCCTGCGCTCGATCGCCGGCGGCTATCTGCTGCAGAGCCGCGATTCCGGTCGCATCCTCGAAGCCGATCTGAAGGTGGTCACCAAGCGCGCTCCGACCGCGCAGGAACTGGCCGACATGATCTTCGCCTTCCGCGTCGCCAAGCACGTCAAGTCGAACGCCATCGTCTACGCCAAGAACGGCCAGACCGTCGGCGTCGGCGCCGGCCAGATGAGCCGCATCGACAGCTCGCGCATCGCCGCCTGGAAGTCGAAGGAAGCCGCCGAGGCCGCCGGCCTCAAGCAGGCCGGCGTGGTCGGCTCGGTGGTCGCCTCCGACGCCTTCTTCCCGTTCCCGGACGGCCTGCTGGCCGCCGCCGAAGCCGGTGCCACCGCCGTGATCCAGCCGGGTGGCTCGATCAAGGACAATGACGTCATCGCCGCCGCCGACGAAAAGGGCCTGGCGATGGTGTTCACCGGAATGCGTCACTTCCGGCATTAAGCCGACAGCAGTCTGTCCAACTGGGCTGACGCCATCTCGGCGACGGCGAGCAGGTCCGCCTCGCTCGCCCCGTCGCGGGCCTGGATCGACATGCCCTGGATCGTCACCTGGAGGAAGCGGGCGGCATTCAGGGCATTCACCCCGGCCGGCACGTCTCCCGCCTCTTTCCCTCTCTCGATCCGCGCCTTGAAGCGGTCCAGCGCCTCTTGCCGCATCGTCGCGACGACGGTGGCGACGGCGCGGTTTTCTTCGGCGCAGGTGGTGATCGAGGTCGACATCATGCAGCCCGGCGGCAGGTCCGAGCGGGCATATTGATGCGCGGCCTGGGTGAGAATCCGGCGAAAGGCGAGGGCGGTGACGGGCTCCTCGGCGAGAATGCGCCAGACATAGGCGCCGTCCGTCCGGCGATATTGCTCCAGGGATTCGCGATAGAGATCCGCTTTCGATTTGAAGGCGGCATAGAGGCTCTGCGGCGTGATGCCCATCGCCTCGGTCAGGTCGCAGATCGATGCGCCTTCATAGCCGAGCTTCCAGAAGGTGCGGCGCGCCATGCCCAGGGCGGCATCGCGGTCGAAGGCGCGCGGTCTGCCGCGCGGACGGGGGGAGGGTAAGCTATTTGTCACAGTGATCACTCTTGAATTATCGGGCGCCCCTCTGTATTTAAGGAGCGGTCATTGTGATTATAAAGGCCCCCGCCATGAAAATCAGCCAGGAAAAAATCGTGCCTGCCGCCGTGAGCGAGGGGTTTTCCCCGGCGGCCAGCTATTCCAAGGGTGTGCTGCTGTGCGTCGCCGCGGCGATCCTGTTCGGAACCATGTTCCCGGTAATGACCGATACACTGACCCATATCGATCCGTTCACCTTCACCTCGCTGCGCTATCTGGTCGGCGGCGCCTGCTTTCTGATCCTGCTGCGGATCAAGGAGGGGCCCGGAGCCATTTCGTTCAAGGGCGGCTCGATTCCGCTGGCCTGGCTGCTGGGATCGGTCGGCTTTTGCGGCTTTGGCTCCTTCGTTTTCCTCGGCCAGCAGCTGGCGGGGCCGGAAGGGGCGCTGACCGCCTCGATCATGATGGCGACCCAGCCGATGGTCGGGCTACTGGTCAATTCGGCGATCCGCCGCTCGCTGCCGCCACTGCCGGTCTTCGCCTTCATCCTGATGTCGTTCTCGGGGATCGCATTGGTGGTGACCAAGGGCGACATCGGCGCCCTGCTGTCCGAGCCGCAGAATTACGCGGCCAATGCGCTGATCGTGGTGGGTGCCGCCTGCTGGGTGGTCTACACCTTCAGCGCCTCTTATTTCCCGAGCTGGTCGGCGCTGAAATACACCACCATGACTTTGTCGCTAGGCCTCACCTCGATCATCGGGCTCAATGTTCTGCTGCTCGCCACCGGCACGATCCATCTGCCGTCGATGGCCAATCTGACGGCGATCATCCCCAATCTTCTCTATATGGGCCCGGTCGCCGGCTTCGCGGCGGTGCTGATGTGGACGACCGGCAACCGAATCCTGACGCCGCTCAATGGCGTGCTGTTCGTCGATATCGTGCCGATCACCACATTCACAGTGTCGGCTCTGACCGGGGTGGTTGCTTCGCCCCTGCAATTGGCGGGCGCCGCCGTCACCGGTACGGCGCTGATTCTCAACAATCTCTATTTGCGCCGGCGGGCGGCCCGAGGGTGACGATTATTCCTTAAGCTTCGCCCATGACAGGGGATAAAGCCTGTTCCGTTTGGGGTGGCCGGGGTCATAGACAACGGTAGGTTGGTCCACTAGGGCGGAGCGCAAGGCTCTACCATCGTTCGTGGAGTCGTCTTTAGTGGGGACCGCCGTTCGAGTGCCAATCAAGTCGCCCTTCTCCGGAATGGAAAAGCGATAGGTAAGCTCCACGACGCGTCTGCCCTTGATGAAATATTCCCTCTCACCGCAGATTTCGGCCGGAGCCAGGGAGCCCCATCGCAGAAGTGCCCTTTCGCGCCCGACGGTCAATCGGGCTAGCAAAGTGCAGAGCAGCCCGAACGCCAGGAATCCTGCGAAGAATATCAAGAATGCGCCTCTCTCCCGTCCGTAGCGTTCCTTGGTACGGCGTTTGTCCGCCCCATCGATGATCACCCGATCGGGGCGCTGCGGATCAAAGATGATCGCGATCTTGTCTCCCGTAACTAACGGGAACGGGGAAAAGGTCTCTTCTCGATACTCATGCCCCTCGCTCGAGAAGCGCAAGCTGGCGAAGAGGATCTTCGAGCCATTTTTCTGCTTTTGCTCGCGCAGGTCTATGACTTGGGCCATGCCGGGTACACCGCGCTCGATCAATCTCTCATATGTAATGACTTGCCCAATTGCGATGGGATCAGGAAAAGGAGGACAAAAGCGGCCATGGCCGGCATAAAGCCAGCCACAAATAGATATATGCCCGTCCATCCGACTTCCCTGGGCACATCAGCTGAGATTTTGGGGTAGAGCGTCATCGTGGTGAATGCCCGGAACGTTTGTCCCGGGCACTCCTCTTCAAACCATCACGGCGCCGGCGTGCTGGCGTTCTTGATGAACTCCGCCGCATTGTCATGCAGCTGCTTCAGCGACGGCTCATGGGCGTAGACCATGTGGCCGCTCTCATAGAATTTGTAATCGATGTTCGCTTGCA
>Ga0213872_10001020_pt1 | contig 19516 bp, 16 predicted proteins | sample VelepicomBERX_R2_FD_160071 | JGI IMG/M metagenome (GOLD analysis project Ga0213872, IMG submission 160071) | Rhizosphere microbial communities from Vellozia epidendroides in rupestrian grasslands, the National Park of Serra do Cipo, Brazil - RX_R2 | ecosystem: Host-associated > Plants > Roots >...
ATTCGGCATGGCAGGTGGTTGGGTATTTGTACGTTTCGCGACTAGCAATTTACCAAAAACAGCCGCCTGCCACCTCCCTGCCTTTCCTGCTGTCAATCCTGACTTCCCCCAGATTCCGCGAAGAACCATAAAAAAGCCCCGACGGCCTGATGCATCAGGACGGCGGGGCTGAACGTTGCGCTCATTGCGACTGCCTTGCTTACTCGCCGAGGTAGGCGTTGCGGACGCGTTCGTCGTCGAGCAATTCGCGCGCGTTGCCGCCCAGCGTGATCTTGCCGCTCTCCATGACGTAGCCGCGCTGACTCACTTCCAGCGCCAGACGCGCGTTTTGCTCCACCAGCAACATGGTGACACCCTCGGCGGCCACCATCCGGATGATTTCGAAAATCTTCTGCACGATGATCGGCGCCAGACCCATCGACGGTTCGTCCAACAGCAACAGCTTCGGACGCGACAGCATCGCGCGCCCCATGGCCACCATCTGTTGCTCGCCGCCGGACAAGGTGCCGGCCAACTGCTTGAAACGTTCCTTCAGCCGTGGAAACAGCTCGTAGATACGCGCCAGTTCGACCTGGATCTGCGCCTTGTCGTCGCGCGCATAGGCGCCCATCAGCAGGTTCTCTTCCACGGTCAGCTTGGCGAAGATGCCGCGGCCTTCCGGCACCATGACCAGACCTCGGCGCACGAAGTCGTGCGAGTGGATGCCGGCGGTGTCCTGGCCGTCGAACGAGATGGCGCCGCTGGCTTTCTTCACCATGCCGACCAGCGTCTTGAGCGTCGTGGTCTTGCCGGCGCCGTTGGCGCCGATCAGCGTGACCAGTTCGCCCTGGTCGATGTGGAAGTCGATGCCCTTGACGGCCTGAATGCCGCCGTAAGCCACTTGCAGGTTTTTAACGTCGAGGAGACTCATTCGTGTGCCACTCCCAAGTAGGCCTCGATGACCTTCGGGTCTTTGCGCACCGCGTCCGGCACGCCCTCAGCGATACGTTTGCCATAGTCGAGCACCGCAATGCGGTCGCACAAGCCCATGACCAGTTTGACGTCGTGTTCGATCAAGAGAATGGTCACGCCGCCGTCGCGCACCTTGGCCATCAGCTGGCGCAGGTCGTCGGTTTCGCGCGGGTTCATGCCGGCGGCCGGCTCGTCGAGCGCCAACAGCTTCGGCTCGGTGGCCAGCGCGCGGGCGATCTCCAGCCGGCGCTGGTGGCCATAGGACAGGTTGCGCGCCAATTCGCCGGCGACATCGGTGATGCCGACGTACTCCAGCAGCTCCCACGCCTTGTCGCGGATCGCGGCTTCTTCAGCACGGGTGCGCGGATCGCGCAAGACGGCGCCCAAGGCACCGGCGCGGCTCTTGATGTGCCGGCCGACCATCACGTTCTCCAGCGCGGTCATCTCCGAGAACAAACGGATGTTCTGGAACGTGCGGGCGATGCCGGCGGCCACGACTTTGTGCGGCTTGGCGCGGAACAGGTCTTGCCCGTCGAAGGTGAAGGTGCCCTCGTCCGGCATGTAAAGCCCGGTCAGCACGTTAAACAGCGTGGTCTTGCCGGCCCCGTTGGGGCCGATCAGGCCGTAGATCGATCCGCGCGGGATCTCCAGGCTGACGGCGGACAAGGCTTGCAGGCCGCCGAAGCGTTTGTTGATGCCTTCGATTTTCAGCAATGCGTCTGCCATGATTTACCCTTTCTGCGCCCGGGCCTTGGCCTTGGCATCGGAAAACTCGAGTGCGCGCCGCTTGGACGGCCACATCCCGGCCGGACGTACCAGCATCATCACCACCAGCGCCAAGCCGAACAGCAGCTGGCGGGCGTTTTCCGGGTCGACGATCATGCGTCCGAAGGTATTCATTTGCAACGGCCCGATGGTATCGCGCAGGATTTCCGGCGCGACGGTCAACACCACGGCGCCCAACACCACGCCGGGGATGTGCCCCATACCGCCCAGCACCACCATGGCCAGAATCATGATCGACTCCATCAAGCCGAACGATTCCGGCGAGATGAAGCCCTGGAACGAGGCGAACAAACCGCCGGCGACGCCGCCGGAGAGCGCCCCCAGGGCGAAGGCCAATAGTTTGATGTTGCGGATGTTGATGCCCATCGAGGCCGCGGCGATGTCATCCTCGCGCAGCGCCACCCAGGCGCGGCCGATGCGGGAATGCTGCAGGCGCGAGGCCAGGATCACCACCAGCACCGACAGGATCAGGAACAGATAGTAGTGCAGGTACACCACCGGCAGGTTCAGGGAACCGATTTGCATCGTCTTGCCGAGCGTTACGTCGCCCAGATGAATCGGGTCGATCAGGTTGACGCCTTGCGGGCCGTTGGTGATGTTGATCGGCTGATTCAGGTTGTTCATGAAGATGCGGATGATCTCGCCGAACCCCAGCGTCACGATCGCCAGATAGTCGCCCTTCAGCCGCAGCACCGGGGTGCCGAGCAACAGGCCGAAGCACGCGGCGCAGATCGCGCCGAGCGGAATGGTGACGTAGAACGGCAGGTGGAGGCCGAACTGCGGCGAGCTCAACAGGGCGTAGGTGTATGCGCCAACGGCGTAGAAGGCGATATACCCCATATCGAGCAGGCCGGCGAAGCCGACGACGATGTTGAGCCCCAGCGCCAGCATGATGTAGAGCAAGGCGAAATCGACAATGCGCACCCAGGAGTTGCCGAGCACACTGCCGATGACGAACGGCGCGACCGCCATCAACACGGCGCAGCCGATAAAGAGGGCCATCTTGCCGCGCGTCGAAGTATTCGTGGTCATGTTGTTCTCCCGATCAGGCGCGGTCGGCCAGTTTTTCGCCCAGCAAGCCGCTGGGTCGGAAAATCAGCACCAGGATCAACACCACGAAGGCGAACACGTCCTGGTAATTGCTGCCGAGGAAGCCACCGGTCAAATCGCCGATGTAGCCGGCGCCCAGGCTCTCGATGATGCCGAGCAGGATGCCGCCGAGCACGGCGCCGCCGAGGTTGCCGATGCCGCCCAGCACCGCGGCGGTGAAGGCCTTCATGCCGATCAGGTAGCCCATGTAATAGTGCGCCTGGTCGTAGTTGGTGGCCACCATCACCCCAGCCACGGCGCCAAGCCCGGAACCGATGACGAAGGTCGCCGAGATGATGCTATTGACGTTGACCCCCATCAGGCTCGCCACCGACGGGTTTTGGCTGGTGGCGCGCATGGCGCGGCCCAGCTTGGTCTTTTCCACCATGACCAGCAGCCCCGTCATGATCAGCAAGCACAGCACGATGATGAAGATCTGTAGTTTGGTGATGCTGGCGCCGAAGAAAGTGACGACATCCTGGTTGAGGATCGGCGGGAACGGAATGTAGTTGCGGCCCCAAATCAGAATGGCGATCTGCTGCAAGCTGATCGACAAACCGATGGCGGTAATCAGCGGCGCGAGCCGTGGCGCGCCCCGAAGCGGCCGGTAGGCGATGCGCTCGATGGTGAAGCCCACCAGCATGCACGCCGGTATGGCGACGAATAAACCGATGGCCAAAATAACCGGCCCAGGCAGGGAAACGCCGGCATTGACCAGCGCGTTGACGATGGTGATGGTCACCATGGCGCCGAGCATCACCACTTCGCCGTGGGCGAAGTTGATGAGACCCATAATCCCGTACACCATGGTGTAGCCGAGGGCGATGAGTGCGTAAATACTGCCCAGCACCAGCCCATTGAGGATCTGTTGCAGAAAAATGTCCACGGGGGAGATCTCCTTGTTCTATTTATCCTAGCGGCAGACGGGCTTGTGCCCCATCCTCCGGCGGCGGCGCATGCTTGGCGGCGCGCGGCAGGCTCATTTTCCCGTTGGCCCGACCCGCGTCGCGGCGGCGTGCTGTCGCCGGAACCGCGTGCTGTCGTTTATTGTGTTCTGTCCGACAGTTGTTCGGATTATGCTTGCGGGTTCAATAAACTGTCAATCTTAACAATTGATGAAACGGCACATTTTTCGCAAGTATTTTTAATTTCTGTAATTTGTTGAATTTATTGAATTTTTTAACAACAAAAACCGTATACGATCTGGAGATTTGTATATCAGAAAGGGGCGATATGAAGCCTTTTTCGCCAGTGAAAAATAGCCGCGTTTTGTTGCCAAATGAACAATTTCTTGCTGGCTTCCCGCAATTTCGTGCTATCAATGTTCACAATTGAAAGCACCCCGCGCTATAAGGCACAGCAAAGATTCGCTTGTATACAAAATACAGCGGTACAAAGTAAAAGACCGCGCCATACGGCACGGTCTTCATCCACAACATTTATGACTGAAGCATGGTCAAGTCGCCACAAAGCGATCCATGCAAAACACATAGGCGCATCACCGCATCATTCCGCGCCCGGCCGTCTGGTCGGCGACAACGGCACACAGCGCACCTTGTCGCCCTCGGCCACGCCAAGCGCGGCCGCCTGCTCGGCCGACAAAGCCACGTCCTGCTCGCCGGGCGCGCGATACGCCACGATGACACGAAAATCAGCGAAGGCGGTATTGCACACCAATAGACGTTCGCCCTCCCCGCTCGCCGCCGGCACCACCCGCACCGGGCTCAAGCGGCTCTCGCGCACGGCGCGGATTTCTCGCGCATACGCCTGCACCGTTGGGCCGCCGTCGAAAATATCGACATAGCCCTCGCAGCGGAAGCCTTCCGCATTCAACATCTTCAGCGCCGGCTTGGTATCGGGATGCGGCTCGCGAATCACCGCTTGCGCCGCCTCGGGCAACAGTTCGATATAGATCGGGTGCTTGGGCATCAGCTCGGCGACGAAAGTCTTTTCGCCCAGCCCGGTCATCGTATCGGCGCGGGAAAAGTCCATCGAGAAGAAGTGCCGGCCCAGGCCCTCCCAGAACGGCGATTGCCCCGCCTCATCCGACACCCCGCGCAACTCGGCCACAACGATGTCGCTGAACAGGTCGGGAAACTGCGCCAAAAACAGCAGCCGGCTTTTGGACAGCAGCGAGCCGACGCGATGAGCGCGGTAATCGGGATGCATGAACAGGCTGCACAGCTCGGTGAAGCCGGTATGGTCATTGGACAGGAATAGCGCATCGTGGCGCTTGTAGACGCCCAACTCCTCCGAGGCATGCACCACCGTACCGATGCGATAGTTGTACCAGGGGGTTTTCAGCCCCACGGCGGCTTCCATCGCGCAGGTGCCGGCAATGCGGTCGTGCTCGGTGTCTTCCAGTACGAAAATGAAGCCTTGCTCGATTTGCGGCAGCTCGCCGGCAAACGATTTGACCGAGCGGTCGATACGTTCGGCCAGCCATTCCTCGTCGGCCGGCAGCGAGGTCATGCCCACGCCGGCAACCTCGGCAAGCGCCATGAAGCGCGCGAGGTCGTTACGTTCGATGGGGCGGATGATCATCATGATGATTGTCTCTCTGTTCAGCCAAGCTGCAGGTCCGTCGCCCTGATCCAGGCACCGGCGGTCACCCCCAAGGCCTCGGCCGCCTCGGTTCCGATTTGCACGCAGCCATCGGCGGCGAGCACGCTGTCGGCCAGCGTCGCCACGTATTTGGCGCAGCGCTCGTTGGCCATGAGCCGCGGCTTGGCGTCGCCCGGCAATGCGGCGACCACCTCGACCCGGTAGAGGCGAGAATGCTGCAGCGTGTAGAGCCGGTCGATATCGGCGGTCAGCACCGCGCCGCCATCGAAGATATCGATGTATTCGTCGGTCTCGAAGCCTTCGCGCATCAGGATCTGGCAGGTGCGCTCGGAGTCGGGGTGCACCTGGCTGATCGCATCCTGCGCCTCGTCGGGCAGGAGCGGCACATAAATCGGGTAGTTGGGCATCAGCTCGGCGATGAACGACTTGCTGTGCGAGATAAACGCCTGTTCGACCTGAGGAAAATCCATGTCGAAAAAGATGCGGCCGATGGCGTTCCAGAACGGCGATTGCCCTTGCTCGTCATGCAGCCCCTGCATTTCGGCAATGATGCGTTTGCCGAAACGCAGCCGCTGCCCGGCAATAAACATCAGCCGCGCGCGCGATAGCAATTCGGCGCCGAGCTGACGGTGGGTCGGGTCGACGTAGAAGCCGCACAGCTGCACCATGCCGGTCAGGTCGTGGCACAGGTTGAGCACGTGAACCCGGTTATGCACCCGCAGCGTGCGCGAAGCATGCACGAAAATCTCGTTGCGATAACTGTAAAACGGCTCGTCGAAACCGGCTGCCGCGGCAACCGCCGCGGTGCCGACGACGACGCCATCGTCACACAGCACAAAATCGTAGTATTCGTAGCCGGCGCCGGCGGTGGCCTCGTGTTCGAACGAGGAATTCGAGCGCTGAATGCGCTCGAACAGCCGGTCGCGATCGGCCGGCAGGCTGGTAACGCCGATCCCGCTGTCGTAGGCCAATCGTTCGATGGCCGGCAGATCGGCGGTGCGGACGGGACGCACGGTAAGCATGAAGTCGCTCCTCAAGCGATGCGGGCCAGCGCGCGGTCGAGGCGCGCCAACCCTTCGTCGATATCCTGGTCTTCGATCACCAGCGCCGGCGCCAAACGCACGACGCCGGGTCCGGCCTGCAGCACCATCAGCCCCTCGGCCTCCGCCGCGAGCAATACGTCGCGCGCCGCGCCCTCCAATTTGCCTTGCAGCTCGCAGCCCAGCAACAATCCCTTGCCGCGGATATCCTTGAATATCCCGTATTTGTCGCCCAAGGCGGTCAAACCCGCCACGAAGCGCGCATGGCGCGTGCCGACGCCCGCCAGCACCTCGGGCCGGCTGACGATTTCCAGCACCCGCAAAGCCACTGCCGATGCCAGCGGGTTGCCGCCATAGGTGGTGCCATGGGTGCCAGGGGTGAAGTGCTCGGCGATGGCGTTGGTGGTCAGCATGGCGCCAATCGGGAAACCGCCGCCCAGCGACTTGGCCGAGGTCAGGATATCCGGCACCACACCGGTCTGCATGTAGGCATAGAGCGAGCCGGTGCGGCCGACGCCGGTCTGCACCTCATCGAAAATCAACAGCGCGCCGTGCTGGTCGCAAAGCGCGCGCGCGCGCGCCAGGTAAGCAGGATCGGCCGCGACCACCCCGCCCTCGCCCTGGATCGGCTCGATGATCACCGCGCAGGTATGATCGTCGACCATGCGCTCCAGCGCGGTAATGTCGTTGTACGGCACGTGCGCGATCGCGGCCGGCAACGGCGCGAAATCCTGGCTGTATTTGGCCTGGCCGCCCACCGAGACGGTGAAGAGCGTGCGGCCGTGAAAACTGTTGGCGCAAGCGACGATGCGGTGCTTGTCCAGGCCGAAACGGTCGCGCGCCACCTTGCGCGCCAGCTTCAGCGCCGCCTCGTTGGCTTCGGCGCCCGAGTTGCAGAAGAAGGCCCGGTCGGCAAACGTCAGCTCGGTCAACAAGCTTGCCAAGCGCAGCACCGGCTCGTTGGTAAACACGTTGGAGACGTGCCAGAGCTTGCCTGCCTGCTCGGCCAGCGCCGCCTGCAGTTCGGGATGACAGTGCCCCAGCGCGTTGACCGCGATACCGCCGGCAAAATCGATGAACTCGCGGCCGTCCTGATCCCACACGCGCGATCCGGCCCCTCGCACCGGAATGAATCCGGCGGGGCTATAGGTCTGGACCATCACCTGATCGAAGGTGGCGCGGGATACGGCTTTGTTCATGAGTTCATCCTTTGGTAGCGAATGTTGTTATCGAGGTGTCGCGCCGAAGCGCTCCTGGCTCCTGGGGTTAAGCGGCCGGCATCGCGGCCATAACGGGCTATTCTAACCCCGAATGGATAAGGGATGCTGATGAAGTCGGATGTCCATCATGAAAAAACGCCACGAGCACTCGCTCGTGGCGTTCGATAAAACGTATCAGGCCAGCTTTTATTCGGCAGTCTTCAAACCGAAGGCATCGGCGGTATCGCGCGCGGTCTTCGATTCCTCTTCCAACAGCGCCTTGATCGACAGGCGGATGCGGCCGCGGTCGTCCATCTCGATTGCCTTGACGCGCACCACTTGGCCTTCCTTCAGGTAGTCGGAAACGTTCTTGATGCGTTCGTGCGCGATTTGCGAGATATGCACCAAGCCGTCCTTGCCCGGCAGGATGGAAACGATGGCGCCGACGTTGTTGTCGAGAATCTTGACCACGGTACCTTCGTAGGTCTTGCCCACTTCGACTTCGACGGTGATTTCCTCGATGCGGCGGCGGGCGGCATCAGCGCCTTCTTGAGTCACCGAGGCGATGGTGATGGTGCCGTCTTCCTCGATATTGATCTCGGTGCCGGTATCCTTGGTGATGGAGCGGATGGTTTCGCCACCCTTGCCAATCACTTCGCGGATCTTGTCCGGGTTGATCTTCATGGTGAACAGGCGCGGCGCGTAGGTCGACAGCTCTTGCACGCCGCCGACGGCTTCCTTCATCAGACCCAGGATGTGCATGCGGCCTTCCTTGGCCTGATCCAGCGCCACTTGCATGATTTCCTTGGTGATGCCCTGAATCTTGATGTCCATCTGCAGCGCGGTGACGCCAGTGGCGGTGCCGGCCACTTTGAAGTCCATGTCGCCCAGGTGATCTTCGTCACCCAGGATGTCGGTCAGCACGGCGAAACGGTTGCCTTCCAGAATCAGCCCCATGGCGATGCCGGCCACGTGCGCCGACAGCGGCACACCGGCGGACAGCAGCGACAGGCAGCCGCCGCAGACCGAAGCCATCGACGAGGAGCCATTGGATTCGGTGATCTCGGATACCACGCGCATCGAATAGCCGAAGTCGGCTTCCGGCGGCAGCACGGCGACCAGCGCGCGCTTGGCCAGGCGACCGTGGCCGATTTCGCGGCGCTTGGGCGGGCCCATACGGCCGGCTTCGCCGGTGGAGTACGGCGGGAAGTTGTAGTGCAGCATGAAGCGCTCGGTGTATTCGCCGGCCAGCGCGTCGATGATCTGTTCGTCTTGCTTGGTGCCGAGCGTGGTCACCACCAGCGCTTGCGTTTCGCCGCGGGTGAACAGCGCCGAGCCGTGGGTACGCGGCAGTACGCCGGTCTTGATGGCGATCGGACGCACGGTGCGAGTATCGCGACCGTCGATGCGCGGCTCGCCCGCCAGGATCTGACCGCGGACGATTTCGGCTTCCAGGCTCTTGAAGATGCCCTTGATCTCGTTGGCCTTGAGCGTGTCGGTTTCTTCGGTGATCAGCGCGCCCTTGACGGCGGTCCAAGCTTCATCCAGCGCCAGGGTGCGCGCTTGCTTCTGACGCAGACGGAAAGCAGCGGCGATTTGTTCGCCGGCGATGCCGCGGATCTGGGCGATCAGCGCTTCGTCGTGCGCCGCCGGCTGCCAGTCCCACAGGACCGGATTGACTTCGTCGGCGAACTCGTTGATCGCGCGGATGGCGGTCTGCATTTGTTCATGACCGAACACCACAGCGCCCAGCATCACGGCTTCGGGCAGCTCGCGGGCTTCGGACTCGACCATCAGCACGGCGCGTTCGGTACCGGCAACGACCAGATCCATCTGCGAGCCTTGCAGCTCGGTGCGGGTCGGATTGAGCAGGTACTGACCGTCGGCGTAACCGACGCGCACGGCGCCGATCGGGCCGTTAAACGGCAGGCCGGAGATCGCCAGCGCAGCGGAGGCGCCGATCATGGCCGGGATGTCGGAATCGACTTCCGGGTTGAGCGACAGCACGGTCGCGACGATTTGCACGTCGTGGTAGAAACCTTCCGGGAACAGCGGGCGGATCGGGCGGTCGATCAGGCGGCTGGTCAGCACTTCCTTCTCGGACTGCTTGCCTTCGCGCTTGAAGAAGCCGCCCGGGATCTTGCCGGCGGCGTAGGTACGTTCGAGGTAGTCGACGGTCAGCGGGAAGAAGTCCTGACCCGGCTTGACCGACTTGGAACCCACCGCGGACACCATCACCACGGTTTCATCCACCGACACGATAACGGCGCCGGAGGCCTGGCGAGCGACCTCGCCGGTTTCCAGCTTGTAGGTTTGATTGCCCAGCTGAAAGGTTTTTTCGATTTTCTTGAACACGAGAGTTCCTTTAGGTTAACGCCGCGCGGAACGCTTTGGCGCAACGGGAACCCCTAGTGATAACAGCCGCCTCGACTGTCATGACTAGAGGCTCCCCCCGTTGCTTTATACATTGCTCGATCGTACGTTCCGCCGGACGGTGTAACGACGCCGGCGACAGGTAGAAAAAAGTCGCAGACCCGCTGCGACTTTTTCCTTAGCTGCCAATTACTTGCGCAGACCCAGACGGGCAATCAGGGCGCGATAGGCATCCGCGTCAGTGCCCTTGAGGTAATCCAGCAAGCGGCGACGGCGGCTGACCATCTTCAACAGACCACGACGGCTGTGGTGGTCCTTGGTGTTGGCCTTGAAGTGCGGGGTCAGATCGTTGATGCGAGCGGTCAGAAGGGCGACTTGGACAGCGGACGAACCGGTGTCGCCTTCCTTCAGCTGGTAATCTTTAACGATCGCGGCTTTTTGTTCAGCGGTCATTGCCATAGCAATAAAACTCCAGAATCAATGGGGGCATTGTGCCCGACAAGCAAGGCGAGCCACGGCGAACCGCAACCCCATCCATGCTCCGTACACGAACCCGGGCGAACCCGGGCTCCTAGGCGGCGTTTCAAGTCGCCGCCATCAGTCTGACCGGTTGTAATACGGCGCCGTCAAGCGCCTCGGCCAAACCGAGAAATTTCCGGCTTTCCTGTCGGTAAACCCGGAAGCGCAGCATTGTCTCACACTTTTCGTCAATACGCACGGCCTGCCCATGAGAAAAGCGCCGGGACTGCTCGTCGTCGAGCGAAACGGCCGGTAAATGTTGCACCAACACGTCAGGCGCCAACAGCAGCGCGTCGCGGCCGGCGAGATCAAGCGCCTCGATCTGCTCGAGCGTCACGGCGGCATCCAGCGAAAAACCGGCGCTGGCGGTGCGACGCAAGCCGGTCAGATGGGCGCCGGCGCCCAACGCCTCGCCCAGATCCTCGGCCAGCGTGCGCACGTAGGTGCCTTTACTGCAGAGTACGTCGACCACCGCCTCGACACCATCGAACGATTGCAGCGTCAACGCGTAAATCGTGACGCGGCGAGGCGCGCGCTCGATCTCCACGCCCGCGCGCGCGTACTCATACAATGCTTTGCCCTGATGCTTGAGCGCGGAGTACATCGGCGGCACCTGCTCGATCTCCCCCACCATGGCGGCAAGTGCCGCCTCGAGCGCGGCGCGGTCGAAGGCGATCGGTCGCTCGCGCAAGACCTCCCCTTCGATGTCGCCGGTGGTGGTGGTACGGCCGAAGTGCACAGTGGCGCGATAGGCCTTGTCGGCGTCCAACAGATAGGCGGAAAACTTGGTGGCCTCGCCGAAGCAGACCGGCAGCAGCCCGGTCGCCAGTGGATCGAGCACGCCGGTATGGCCGGCCTTGGCGGCCTGAAACAGCCCGCGCGCCTTCTGCAACGCGCCGTTGCTGCTGACATCGTAGGGCTTGTCGAGCAACAGCACGCCATCCACCGGGCGCTTCACGCGGCGAACCTGCGTCATTCGCTCCCGCCTTCGTCGCGGGTCACATCGCGATCCTGCTCGATGACTTCGTCGATCAAATGGCTCATGCGCACGCCACGCTCGACCGATTCGTCATAGACGAATTGCAGTTGCGGCGTGGTGAAGATCGACAGGCGACGGCCGAGTTCGCCGCGCAGATAGCCGGCTGCATGCTGCAGCGCCTCGGCGGTCACCTCGCGCGTCTTCTCATCCATCACCGTATAGTAAATTTTGGCCTGCGAGTAATCGCGGGTCACCTCGACGCCGGTCAGCGTGATCCAACCGGCGCGCGGGTCCTTCAGACCCTTTTGCAGCAGCTCGGCCAATTCGCGCTGGATCTGGTCGGCCACGCGGTCGGCGCGGGCAAAACCTCGTTTGGCTTTGGGCATCTTTATGCTCCTGGTTATCTCAACCGGTTCGGCGAACCCATTGAAAAGCCCGTCCAACGAATGCCAGACGGGCCGGAAATCGGCGAGGGGCCGAGACGCTGCCCCGGCCCTTCGTCCCATGTCGCCGCGTTACAGCGTACGCGCCACCTCGATGATCTCGAACGCTTCGAGCACGTCGCCTTCGCGGATGTCGTTGAAGTTCTTCAGCATCAGGCCGCATTCGTAGCCTTGCTTGACTTCCTTGACGTCATCCTTGAAGCGGCGCAGCGAGTCGAGTTCGCCCGAATGAACGACCACGTTGTCGCGGATCACGCGGAACTGCGCGTGGCGCTTGATCATGCCGTCGGTCACCATGCAGCCGGCAATGTTGCCGACCTTGGACACGTTGATCACCTGACGGATCTCGGCGGTACCCAGCACCTGTTCCTTCTTCTCCGGCGACAGCATGCCGGACAGCGCGGCCTTCACCTCGTCCACCGCATCGTAAATGATGCTGTAGTAGCGGATGTCGACACCCTCGGCTTCGGCCAGCTTGCGCGCCGCGGCGTCGGAGCGGGTGTTGAAGCCGATGACGATAGCCTTGGAAGCGATCGCCAAGTTGATATCCGATTCGGTGATGCCACCCACGCCGGAGTGCAGAATATTGACGCGCACTTCGTCGGTGGACAGCTTTTGCAGGCTTTGCGCCAGCGCTTCGTACGAACCCTGCACGTCGGCCTTGATGATCAGAGACAAGGTGCTGACCTCGCCTTCGGCCATCTGGGCAAACATATTCTCCAGCTTCGCGGCCTGCTGCTTGGCCAAACGCACATCGCGGAACTTGCCCTGACGGAACAGCGCGATTTCGCGCGCCTTCTTTTCGTCGGCCAGCACCATGGCGTCTTCGCCGGCGGACGGCACGTCGGACAAACCGAGGATCTCGACCGGAATCGACGGACCCGCCTCATCGATGTGCTTGCCGCCTTCGTCGATCATGGCGCGCACGCGGCCAAACGCCGTGCCGGCCAGCAGAATGTCGCCCTTCTTCAGGGTGCCCGACTGCACCAGGAAGGTCGCAACCGGACCGCGGCCCTTGTCGAGGCGAGCCTCGACGATCACGCCCTTGGCCGGCGCATCCTTCGGCGAGGTCAGTTCCAGCACCTCCGCTTGCAACAGGATGGCTTCCAGCAACTGGTCGATGTTGATGCCCTGCTTGGCGGACACTTCGACGAATTGGGTATCGCCGCCCCAATCTTCCGGCACCACTTCCTGCGCCACCAGTTCCTGGCGGATGCGCTCGGGGTTGGCGCCTTGCTTATCGATCTTGTTCACCGCCACAACGATCGGCACGCCGGCCGCCTTGGCATGGTGAATGGCTTCGATGGTCTGCGGCATCACACCGTCGTCGGCCGCCACCACCAGCACCACGATGTCGGTGGCTTTGGCACCGCGGGCACGCATGGCGGTAAACGCCTCGTGACCCGGGGTATCGAGGAAGGTAATCACGCCTCGCGAAGTTTCCACGTGATAAGCGCCGATATGCTGGGTAATGCCGCCCGCCTCGCCCGCCGCCACCTTGGCGCGGCGAATGTAGTCGAGCAGCGAGGTCTTGCCGTGGTCGACGTGACCCATGACGGTCACCACCGGCGGACGCGGCAGACGCGTAACCTCGACGGCGGTGCCTTCGGTCACTTCCAAGAAGGCTTCCGGATCGTCCGCCTGCGCGGCCTTGCCGATGTGGCCCATTTCCTCGACCACGATCAATGCGGTTTCCTGATCCAGCACCTGGTTGATGGTCACCATCATGCCCATCTTCATCAGCACCTTGATCACCTCGGCGGCCTTCACCGCCATACGGTGCGCCAGATCGGCAACCGAAATGGTTTCCGGCACCAGCACTTCGTGCACGATCGGCTCGGTCGGCGCCTGGAAGGCGTGCTGACCATGATGCTTGTTGCGGCCACCCTTCTTCGACTTCCAGTCGTTGCTGGCGTCGCCGCCACGCACCTTCAGGCCACGGCCCTTGTTCTTGTTGTCTTCCCAGCGGTCTTTCTTGCCGGCGACGCCCTTCTTGTCGCCAGAACGCGGACCGGCGCTCGGGTTGGCAGGCTGAGTGGAGGGCGCGGGCGCGGCGCCGCCCGGGCGGGGACCCGCCCCTGCCGGACGCGGCGCGCCAGTACGCGGACCGTTGCCGGGACGCGGGCCGCCTTGCGACGGTTGCCCCGCCGGACGAGCCGGGCGGGCGCCATCCGGACGGCGCGCTTCAGGCGCCGATCCCGTGCCTTCGGCAGCAGCCGGGCGCGGCGCCGGCGCGGCGCTCGCCTGCTGCGCCTGACGCGCGGCGGCGGCGCGGCGTTCCTCGCGATCGATTTTCTCTTTCATCAACGCGGCCTGGCGTTCGCGGAAGGCGACTTGACGCTTCTCTTCGGCTTCGCGCGCGGCGATTTCTTCCGGCGACAGAATCGATGCCGGCACCGGGCGCGCGGCGCGCACGGGTTCAGCCGGCGCCTCGGCCTTGGGCGCGGGGGTCGGCTTGGCCACAGGCGCAGCAGGCTCAGGCTTGGGCTCAGGCTTCGGTTCCGGCTTCGGCTCGGGTTTCGGTTCCGGCTTAGGTTCCGGTTTCGGCTCAGGCTTAGGCTCGGGTTTCGGTTCCGGCTTCGGCGCTTCCTTTACCGCCGCCGCGACCGGCGCAGCCGGTTCAACGGCCTCTTCCGGGCGAACCACGACACGCTTCTTGCGCGTTTCGACCTTGACCGTGCCTCCCGCGGTGCGAATCTCGCTGGTCTGCTTGCGGGTCACCGTGATGCGGCTTTCGTCGCGCACACCATGGGAGCGCTTGAGATAATCCAGCAACTGCGTTTTGTCTTTCTCCGAGAGGGAGGCGTCCAGCGAACGGTCGCCCACACCGGCGGCGCGCAGTTGTTCCTGCAGGCGTTCGGGGGTCAGACCCAGTTCACTGGCAAATTGCTTTACATTCGTCAATACCATGCGTTTTCCCAAATTCGTCGGTTGCTCACTGAAGCCGGACACTTACTCGAACCAGTGTTCGCGCGCCTTCATGATGATGGCGCGCGCGGCCTCAGCTTCCATGCCAGTCATGTCTACGAGATCATCCACGGCAAGGTCAGCAAGATCGTCGCGGGTGTTCACGCCATTGTCGGCCAGCTTCTGCAGATACTCTGCGCTCAGCCCTTCGAAATCCTGTAGGCCGACCAGGCCGGATTCGGCCTTCTCTTCCGAGGCGATGGCCTGATTCAACAGGGCGTCGCGGGCACGGCTTCTGAGATCGTTGACAAGCGTTTCGTCAAAGCCGTCGATCTCCAGCATTTCGGCAATCGGCACATAGGCCACTTCTTCCAGGGTGGCAAACCCCTCTTGCACCAGAACCATGGCGGTGTCGTCGTCCACGCCGAGATTCTTGACGAAGAGTTCGCGCAACGCTGCGTCCTCCTCCAAGTGTTTCTCTTCGGCCTCGGCCACCGTCATGATGTTCAGATACCAACCCGTCAGCTCGGCGGCCAGGCGTACGTTCTGGCCGCTGCGGCCGATGGCGAGGGCCAGCTGGTCCTCTTCCACCACCACATCCATCGCGTGGTTGTCTTCATCGATCAGAATGCGGTTAACCTCGGCGGGCGACAGCGCGTTGATCACGAACTGCGCCGGCTCCGGCGCCCACAGCACGATGTCGATGCGTTCGCCGGCCAGTTCCTGCGTCACCGATTGCACGCGCGAGCCGCGCATGCCGATGCAGGTGCCTTGCGGATCGATGCGCGGATCGTTGGCCTTGACGGCGATCTTGGCGCGCATGCCCGGGTCGCGGGCGGCTTCCTTGATCTCCAGCAGGCCCTCGTCGATTTCCGGCACTTCCAGCTCGAACAGCTTGATCAGAAACTCGCGTGCGGTACGCGACAGCACCAGCTGCGGGCCACGGCCAAGGCGGTCGATGCGCAGCAAATAGGCCTTGACGCGATCGCCGACGCGCAGGTTTTCCTTCGGAATCATCTGCTCGCGCGGCAGCACGGCTTCCAGCTTGCCGCATTCGATAATGGCATTACCGCGCTCGATGCGTTTGACGGTACCGCTCACCAGGTGTTCGCGCCGCTGCAGGAAGTCATTCAACAGCTGCTCGCGCTCAGCGTCGCGGATTTTCTGCAAAATGACCTGCTTGGCGGTTTGAGCGCCGATGCGGCCGAATTCGACGGCTTCCATCGGCTCTTCGATCACCGAGCCGACCTCCAGGTCCGCACCGCGTTCGTGCGCCTCGGAGAACGGGATCTCGCGGCTTTCGAACTCGAGCAGATCGTCCTCCACCACCGTCCAGCGGCGGAAAGACTGGTGTTGACCGGTATGACGATCGATTTCGACGCGCACGTCGATTTCGTCATCCGAAAACTTCTTCTTGGTCGCCGAAGCCAAGGCCGACTCCAGCGCGGAAAACACCACGTCCTTGCTAACGTTCTTCTCGCTCGCCAGCGCATCCACCAGCAACAAAATCTCGCGACTCATGCAATCCTCCGAATTCTTGTCTTTTCCGTGGCCCCGAGGCCGTCCAGTTCCTATCAGAACTCAGGCTCCAGCCTGGCCTTGTCGATATTGGCGAACGGGATGTCCACGACGCGGCCTTCGACTTCCAGTTTCACGCAACCATCCTCGAAACCGGCCAGTCGGCCCGTAAACTTCTTTTGCTGCTCGATGGGCATACGCGTCTTGATCTTGGCAAGCATCCCGGCGAAGCGCACGTAATCCGCCTCTTTCTTGAGCGGACGATCCAGCCCCGGGGATGAAACCTCAAGCCGGTCATAGTCGACCTCCTCGACCATGAACAGCCGGGTCAGGTGATTGCTGACCGTGACGCAATCCTCGACGGTGATGCCTCCGGGTTTGTCGATAAATACCCGCAGACCACCGCCCGGCGTCAGTTCGAAGTCCACTAATTCGTAGCCTAACCCCGGCAACGTGTTTTCAAGCAGCAAACGCACATCCATTGCTTTTCCCACACAAATAAAAAATGGGCGAAACGCCCATCCCTAAACGCTGGGATTGTAACGTATTCCGGCAAAAAAGAAAACTCGCGCGCCGGCGGACAAGCCGCCCTCCAGGGACGCCGATTTTGACGCCTGAAAATCACTTATGTAAATTAACAGCGCAAATGTCATAATCACATTCATAAAACATAATACGCAAACAACGCCGAGACGACGCCAGCCCGCTAGTTCGCCAGTGTGTGCCCGTGCGCGCTCGAAGCACGAGGAGAGGCTTACGATGGACAAAATCTGGTTGAAAAATTACCAGTCGGGGGTCGCGCACGAGATCGACACCAACACCTTTAAATCGATCGTCGACGTTTTTGAGCGCGCAGTGCAGAAATTCCGCGATCGTCCCGCCATCGCCAACATGGACAAGATTCTCAGTTATGGCGATCTCGACCGGTTGAGCGCGGACTTCGCGTCCTACCTGCAACACCAGCTCACACTTCCTAAAGGTTCGCGCATCGCCATCATGATGCCGAACTTGCTGCAATACCCGATCGCCGTTTTCGGCGCGCTGCGCGCCGGCCTCACGGTCGTCAACGTCAACCCGCTCTACACGCCGCGCGAACTGGAACATCAGCTCAACGATGCCGGCGTCGACACCATCGTCATTCTGGAAAACTTCGCCAATGTGCTGGAAGAAGTGCTGCCGCGCACCCAGGTCAAGCACGTGATCGTGACCGCCGTGGGCGACTTGCTCGGCTTCCCGCGCGCGCAGCTCGTCAATTTCGTGGTGCGCAAGGTCAAGAAAATGGTGCCGCCCTGGCGCATTCCGGGCGCGGTCGGCTTTAACGACGCGCTGGCGCAAGGTCGCCGACGACCGCTTGAGCCGGTCGACATCGGTCACGACGACATCGCCTTCCTGCAGTACACCGGCGGCACCACCGGCGTGGCCAAGGGCGCGATGCTGCTGCACAGCAACATCATCGCCAACATGCTGCAAGCCGGCGAGTGGGTCAAACCGGTGGTGCGCGAGGGCCAGGAGGTCATCATCACCGCCCTGCCGCTCTATCACATCTTCTCGCTGACGGCCAACTTGATGGTGTTCACCGAAGTGGGCGCGCTCAACGTGATGATCACCAACCCGCGCGACATTCCGGGCTTCATCAAGGAAATCAAGAAATACAAGATCACCGCCATGACCGGCGTCAACACGCTGTTTAACGCGCTGCTGCACCACCCCGACTTCGCCAGCGTGGATTTTTCCACCTGGCGTCTGGCGCTAGGCGGCGGCATGGCGGTACAGAAAGCCGTGGCGGACAAATGGAAGCAAGTGACCGACGTCACGCTGGCGGAAGCCTACGGTCTGACGGAGACGTCGCCGGCGGCATGCATCAACCCGCTCGACATCCCCGAATATAACGGCACCATCGGTCTGCCGGTGCCGTCGACCGAGATCTCGATCCGCGACACCGACGGCAACGAGGTGCCGCTGGGGCAATCGGGCGAACTGTGCATCCGCGGACCGCAGGTGATGAAGGGCTATTGGAACCGGCCGGACGAAACGGCCAAGGTCATCGGTCCCGACGGCTTCCTGGCCACCGGCGACATGGCGGTGATGACGCAGGAAGGCTTCATCAAGCTCGTCGATCGCAAAAAGGACATGATCCTGGTATCCGGCTTCAACGTTTACCCGAACGAGATCGAGGACGTGGTCGCCGCCATGCCGGGCGTGCTGGAGGTAGCCTGCATCGGCGTGCCGGACGAACATTCCGGCGAAGCGGTCAAGATTTTCGTGGTGCGCAAAGACCCGCAATTGAACGAAGACAGCGTCAAGGAATACTGCCGCCACAATCTGACCGGCTACAAGGTGCCGCGCCATATCGAGTTCCGCACCGAGTTGCCGAAGACCAACGTCGGCAAAATCCTGCGCCGCGCCTTGCGCGATCAGGAAACCGCCAAGGTCGCCGCCTGATCATTGGGCGTCGCGCCCGCGCGCCTTGATGGGCCCGCCCGGACGGGGATTTATGCAATCCCGCCCGGACGGGCCCAAAATCATGTTTCGCCGCGGCGCTAATGCTAATATTCCTACTTTGGATCCACCACTACCCCCACGCTCATGACCATCGTTTACGGCATCCCCAATTGCAGCAGCGTCAAGAAAGCGCGCGCTTGGCTCGACGCGCAAGGCATCGCCTACCAGTTTCACGACTTCAAGAAGCAAGGTATTGACGGGGCGCGCCTCACGCGTTGGATCGACGCCTGCGGCATGGAGCGGGTACTGAATCGCAAAGGCACCACCTGGCGCGCGCTGTCCGATAGCCAACGCGCCGGCGCCGATACGCCGTCCGGCGCCATCGCGCTGATGCAGGCCCATCCCTCGCTGATTAAACGCCCGGTGATCGAACAGGCAGAACACACCGTGCTCGGTTACGATGAAGCGCGCTACGGCGAGGTATTCGGCCAATGAACGACACCCGCTCCCTCGCAGAGGCGCTGATGCGCCGTCCTTCCGGCACGCCGGACGACGCAGGCTGCCAAGCGCTGATGATCGCCCGGCTGGAGGCGGTCGGCTTCAGCGTCGAGCGCATGCGCCATGGCGACGTCGACAATTTTTGGGCGCGCCGCGGCGCCGCCGGTCCGGTGCTCTGTTTCGCCGGCCACACCGACGTGGTGCCGA
>Ga0213872_10001021_pt1 | contig 19512 bp, 5 predicted proteins | sample VelepicomBERX_R2_FD_160071 | JGI IMG/M metagenome (GOLD analysis project Ga0213872, IMG submission 160071) | Rhizosphere microbial communities from Vellozia epidendroides in rupestrian grasslands, the National Park of Serra do Cipo, Brazil - RX_R2 | ecosystem: Host-associated > Plants > Roots >...
GCACCGGCCACCATGGGATTCAACAGCCCCATGGCGGCCAGCGGAATCCCGATCACGTTGTAGATAAAGGCCCAGAACAGGTTCTGGCGGATCTTGCCGTAGCTGCGGCGCGAGATGCCGATCGCATCGGCCACCAGGCGCGGATCACCGCGCATCAGCGTGATGCCCGCCGCATGCATGGCGACGTCGGTACCGCTGCCCATGGCGATGCCGACATCGGCCGCCGCCAGCGCGGGCGCGTCGTTGATGCCATCGCCGACCATGGCCACGCGCAGCTTTTGTCCACGCAGGGCCGCGACCTTCATCGCTTTATCCTCGGGTAGCATGCCTGCCACCACGCTGCCCACACCGATCTCTTTTGCCACCGCATCGGCCGCGCCCTGGTTGTCGCCGGTGAGCATGACGGTCTCGATGCCCAGCGCGTGCAGGGCCGCCAGCGCGGCCTTGGCTTGCGGCTTGACCTTGTCGCCAAAGGCCAGCAAGCCCAGTAACTGCGGCGGCGCTTTCTGCGCCTCCTGCGCGGTGCGCACGGCGCCGGTGGTCGACAGCCAGGAGACGGTCATGCCCTGCTGTTCCAGTTCGTCCGCGCGCGCCTGCAGCGGCGTCAGCGAGACGCCCTGCTCCTGCATCAGGCGCGTGCTACCCAGGAAGAGGCGCAAGCCGTCCACGCTGGCGGCGATGCCGCGTCCTGGCAGTGCAGCCACTTCGCTGGCCGGACCGGCATCGGCAAACGACAAGGCCGCCGCAGCGCCGGTCTGCTGTCCTTGCAGCCGCTCCTGCGGGATGCGCTCGCTCGCAGCCTCAATCACCGCCCTGGCCAGCGCGTGCTCGCTGCCGCGCTGCACGCTGGCGGCCAGCTGCAGCAGGCGCTGTTCGCTGATGCCGTTGGGGACCAGCGCCAGCAAGGACGGCTTGCCTTCCGTGAGCGTGCCGGTTTTATCGAAGGCCACCACGTTGACCCGGTGCGCCATCTCCAGCGCTTCCGCGTCCTTGATCAGAATGCCGTAGCGCGCCGCCACGCCGGTGCCGGCCATGATGGCTGCAGGCGTGGCCAGGCCCAGCGCGCAGGGACAGGCGATCACCAGCACCGCCACCGCGTTGATCACGGCGCGCTGCACGTCATGCGCCTCGTGCCACCAGTAAGCCAGCACGCCCAGCGCCAGCAGCAGCACCACCGGCACAAACACGGCGCTGACGCGGTCCACCAGGCGCTGGATGGGCGCCTTGGCGGCCTGCGCATCTTCCACCATGCGGATGATGCGGGCCAGCGTGCTCTCCGCGCCGACCGCGCCGACGCGCACTAGCAGCAGGCCTTCACCGTTGATGGAGCCGCCCGTCACCTTGCCGCCCACGCCGCGCGGCACAGGTACACTCTCGCCGGTGATCAGGGCTTCATCCAGATGGCTGGCGCCCTCCACCACCACACCATCGACCGGCATGCGTTCGCCGGGACGCACCACCACTTGGTCGCCGACGCGCACCTGGGCGATGGGCAGGTCCACCTCTTCGCTGCCGCGCCGTACGCGGGCCGACTCGGGCCGCAGTTTTTGTAGCGCGCGGATGGCCGATGCGGTCTGGCGCTTGGCGCGCGACTCCAGCCACTTGCCCAGCTTGACCAGGGTGATGACGACGGCGGAGGCTTCGAAATACAGATGCGGCATGGGACCGTGATCGGTCAGCAGCAGATACACGCTGAGGCCAAAGGCGGCGCTGGTGCCAAGCGCCACCAGCAAGTCCATATTGCCGCTGGCGGCCAGGATCGCCTTCCATCCGGCGCGGTAGAAGCGCGCGCCCAGCCAGAACTGCACCGGCGCGGCCAAAGCGAATTGCAGCCAGCCGTCCAGCATGACGTGGAAGCCCGCCAATTCGAGAAACATGGGCACCACCAGCGGCAGCGACAACAGCGCCGACAGCAGCACGGCGGCGCCGCTCAGGAGGAAAGGTGTGGCAGGCGCTCCCGCAGCGGCTGCGCCCTCTTCGCTGGCGGCGGGTGCGTCGGGATCAGGAACGGCAAAGGCCTGGTAGCCTGCCTTGTCGATGACCTGGGCCAGCGCGTCGAAGGGCACGGGCTGCGAGGACTCCACCCGCGCCAGCTCGGTGGCCAAGTTGACGCTGACCTCCTGCACGCCCGGCACGCGCTTCAGCACACGTTCCACCCGCGCGACGCAGGAGGCGCAGGTCATGCCCTCGATGCGGATCGACTGGGATTGTGTGACGTCGGAATGGGGAGCGGGTTGCGCAAGCTGGGTCATGGGAAAACTTGATTCGCTGCTATCGAAAGAGCGTCAAGTATCCCACGAACCCGGTTTGCTTGCAGACTTAGCGGACTTCGCAGTCCACTGCGTTGGACTTGGGCGGTGAGCTGCCCTGGTTCGGTGCGGACGAGGAATTAAAGACCGGCGGAGGGCTGAACTTCAGCCCCGGGTTTTGCGGAATGACGATCGGGGGCGTCTGGAAGCTTGGCGTAAAGCCGAACTGGCCTGCCTGGAACACCTGCGAACCGGCCGGATTGCTCACCGCGATCAAGCCGTCAATCACTTGCACGTACAAGCCAGGCTGCTGCATCCCCTGTGGCCCAGGAAGGACCGGCGTCGCCGGGCTTTGCGGCAGAATCACCGGCGATGCGGGCAACCGCGGCGCTGCATTCGGCGGCGCTACTTGCTGCAGCGGCTGCACCGGCATGGCCTGGTCCGGCCCGGCCGTGCTGGCCAGCAGGAAGTTCAGACGCGCCTCGTCGGCGGCAGCGGTTTGCGCGGCGGTCGGATCGACCCACTCGGCGATGAAGGTGGTGCCGCGAATGCCGATGGTGGCGCTCGGGGTCTTCATCTCGAACTTTTCTCTATTGCGCTTGCCCAGCAGGCCGGTGACGGAACGCAGGCCGCCCTTGACCAGATTGAAAGCGGCGCTGTCGCCACCAGGCTTGCCTTCATCAAAGGCGAAGTTCTCGATCTTGAAGGTGGTGCCGGGCTTGAGGGTGATCTCGCTGTTGTCGATGAACTTCACCAGTGCGTAGGTGTTCTTCTCGGTCACCAGCGTGTCGCCGCTTTCCACCTCGGACTTGAGCGAGAGGATCTTGACCGTGCCGTCGCCTTTCTTGTCCAGCAGCGGGCCGCTGAGCTGCGTAACGGTGCCGGCCACCTGGGCAGCCCAGGCGGTCGAGGACAGGGCGATCCAGCAGCCCAGCAAGGTCAGCCAGCGCAGGCCGGCCCGCTTAGTTGCAGTACAGTTTTTTGACTTGAACATTTTTGCTTCCTTCCTTGTCCGTCGACGCCAAGTTGGCGGCCGGGTCGTCCTTCTTCTTGTCGTCCGGGGTGCTCGATGTGCTGCTGTTGCCGCCCGTGCTGCCGCCAGATCCACCCGATGCCTGCGGCGCCGGGGTCGGCGTCGGCGTTGGCGTCGGCGTTGGAGCGCTGGCGATCAGCGTGTTGATGACCTGGTTCGACGCCTGCTGGATCGGCTTGACCGGCTCGCTCGCGGTCGGCGGCGACAGCACCTGGCACAGCGCCGAATTCGGCGCGATGGTGCAGATGTCGGCCGATGGCGGCGGCTCAACCGGCGTTGGTGTCGGTGTCGGCGTCGGCGTTGGGGTCGGCGTTGGGGTCGGCGTTGGCGTTGGCGTTGGCGTTGGCGTCGGCGTCGGCGTTGGCGTCGGCGTTGGCGTTGGCGTCGGCGTCGGCGTCGGCGTTGGCGTTGGCGTCGGCGTTGGCGTTGGCGTTGGCGTTGGCGTCGGCGTTGGCGTCGGCGTTGGCGTCGGCGTTGGCGTTGGCGTTGGCGTTGGCGTTGGCGTTGGCGTTGGCGTCGGCGTCGGAGTTGGTGCTGGCGCCAGGATGTTCTGGCTGACCGAACCCGAAACCGAGTTGACCGACGATGGCGTCACACCCGATACGCTATAACCTGCCGCCAGCGCGATATTGCCGCTGGACGAAGAGACGGAGGCATTGTTACCAATGATCAGCGTGTCGTTCACGCCGCCGCCCGCAGAACCCGCCGTCAGCGCGATATTCCCGGAGACGCTATTGACCGAACCATCGATCTCCAGTGGGCTGTGGGTGCGCAGATTAATCGAGCCGGCGCCGGTGCTCACCGAGTAGCCGTGCTCCAGCGTCATGCCGCCGGTATTGTCGATCTTGATCAGGCCATCATTCGCCGAGACGTTCGCCGACTGCAGAATGTCGTGCAGCGTCATGCTCGCAGCGCTGTAGTTGGTATTCTGAATGTAGATCGGCGCGAGGCTGTTCGAGCCTGCCGTATTGGTGGCGGCCAGATGATCCACCTGCGTCACCAGCGGCGTGTTGGCCGAGCCAATGCCCTTGGTAGTGGTCAGGGTCAGCTGCGAGCCCTTGACGGTGCCACCGGTGATCGAACCATCCACTGCCGTCAGGAAGATATTCCCGCGCGTGTTGATGCCGCTGATGTCATAGTCGGTTTCATACTGTGCGTTGCCGCCGCTGGCGTGCCACACCGCAAAGTCGACCGAGTTCACAAACGACAGATTATTGACGATGCTGGCGTTGGGCGTATTGGTCAGGTCCATCGCCACCTTCTGGACATTGTTGCCAGTGTTGGTCAGGGTGACCGACCCGCCGCTGATGATGCCCAGTTCCGGCACATCGATCAGGCCTGTCTGGGTAATCGTACCGTTGGTGTTCAACAGGCCGATGCGGGTAGTGGCGGCATTGCGACCGGTATGGATGTCGTTATCGTTGGTGATACCGGCGATGGTGATGTCGAGCACTTCCCGATTATCCATGTCGGTGGCGCCGATGCCGAGGGTGCCGATCGCGAAGTGCGTCAGTACCGGCACGTCCATGCAGTGGTTCAGGCCGACCGCGCAGGCGGCGCCGCCCACCGTCATGCCATAGCCGGAGGTATGCGGCGTGATGGCTCCCACATTGGCGGTGACGGTGCTGGTGGCGGTCAGCGTGTCGGCATGCAGACCCACGGTATCGGCCTGCATCGTGGCGTTGATGGCGACCGCCGGCGATTCCAGCGAAATAAGGCCATTGGCCTTGAGCGACTGGTTCACGTTGATGAAGCTACCGCTTTCCAGGCCCAAGGTGGACGGATAGGCGTTGTTGCCAGTCAGGTCGACTGCGCCGTTCACGGTAATGCCACCTGTTTTGGTGGGGCCGCCGACAAATACGGCTGACGCCGAGAAGCTGCGCAGCGTCGCCTGATCCAGCACCAGCGCCGAGCCTTCCACCGGAGGAGCGCCGAGGAAGATCGGCAGGGTGTTGCTGGACGGCGTGATCAGCACCGAGGAATAGAAGCCGGACGGCGCGCCGGATGGCACAAAGCCGAGGATGGAGGCGCCGCTGCCGACCGAGATCTGGTTGGCCTGGAAGTACATGCTGCCAGCGGTGGTGGTCGATCCCGGTGCAAAGCTGAGCGTGCCTTCCCCCAAGGACAGCGCCAGTATCTGCGAGCTGTCGCTGTAGGTATGGCTCGTGCTCAGACCGGTCGAGGCCACGCTCAGCGAGCCGCTGTTGGCGAAGTAGAGCGAACCCAGATTGCTGCCGGTGATGGAGCTGACCTGGTTGCCAGCCCCCAGAGCGACCACGCCAGGCGTCTGCAGATGCAGCAGATTGGCCTGGATATAGCCACTGTCGTCTTGCGTGATCGCGCCGGTGCCGGTGCTGGTCAGCGTCACCGTGCCCGTACCGTTGCTGCGGATGCCGACATTGTCGCCGGTGCCGCCCAGGATCAGCGCGTTGGCCTGGGTGAACTGGAAGTCGCCGTTGCCCGTCATGCCGCCCGCCACGTGGCCCGCCGCGTTGGCGCCGTTCATGGTCACGCTGCCCGACTTGGCATAGACGTACGGCGCGGTCACGCCCGCACTGGCCGCTTCCGTGATGGCCGTGGTCGGCATCAGGTTGGCGGCGTTGGTCACTTTCAGATTCGCGTTGATCGCCAGCGTGTCGCCGTCCAGCTCGAGGAATTGGCCGGCCGCAGGCGAACCGGTCAGGTCCAGCGTATTGCTCACCGTGACGGTGCCGCCGTAGTTGGCGGCCTTGCCGATCACCAGCTGGGAAGCGGTGATGGTGCGCAGCTCGGCCTGGCTCAAGCCCAGGGTGCCAGCCGAATCCACCACGCCATTGCCGAGGCTGATATTGGTGTTGGGGCCGTCCGTATCCAGGTACACCGTGGCGCCCAGGACATTGCCGGTCAAATTCATGCTGTCGGCGCGCAGGTAGACGCGGCCGCTCGGCGCGCCCACCGCCGCCGCCACATTCACCGCACCGCCATCGCTGTGGACGAACAGCTGGCCGCCGCCGTTCACCGTCAGGCCGTTGTTCAGGTTGATGTTGGAACCGCTTTCGAGCGACATCATCTGCACGTGCGACAGCGACAGCGTGCCCGTGGTGTTGACATCGCCCGCGCCGGCGTGCCCCACGCTCAGGCCCCAGGCCGAGACATTGTCCAGATCGGACTGGGTCAGGCCCAGCGTGCCGCCCGGCTTGCTGCCGAGGGTGATGCCACGGCCCGCCGTGTACGGCCCCAGCGAAACGGCTGTCACGCCGTTGCCGCCGGTGGCGGTAATGGTGGAGCCCAGGGTGATGTTATCGGCCAGGAAGGAATACAGGCCGGCATTGCCGGAGCCGTTGATGGTGGCGGCCACATTGATGGTGCCATCCGGGACATTGGCCTGCACATCCAGGTTGCCGTCGACGAGGGCAATTCCGCCCTGGATCTGCACGCTGGTGCCGCTCATGGCCAGGTCGCCACCATGGGTGATGATGCCGCCATTGCTGCCGATGCGCACCGTGCCGACGCCGGTCTGGGTGCCGCCCGCGTCATTGGCGGACAGCTTGATCGCACCGCCGGTGGTGGTGATAGTGTTGTTGACGTTGATGTCGTTACCGGCCTGGACCGTCAGACTGGCATTGCTGGTGGTCAGGGTCGTCGCGCTGCTGAAGGTGACGTCATGCGAGGCCTGCAGCGTGATGTTGCTGTGCTGGCCGTCCAGCGTACTTGGATTGATCTGGGTGGTGCCGCTGGCCGAGCCGCTGGCGAAGGCATTCACGTCGGAGTAGCCGGCCGTGCCCGAGGTGGTCACCTCGATATTCAAAGGATCCAGCAGCCAGTTGCCGCGCTGGCCTGCGGCGGCCGAAGTGTCGACGCGCGCGCCGGCCACATCGAGGAAGTGGCCCGAGGTTTCCACTGCACCGCCATCGCCGCCTGCCGCGCCGCCACGGGCGCTGATGCTGCCGTACATGCGGGTGGTGTCGTCCGCCCATACCACCACCTTGCCGCCCTGCCCGCTCGCGCCCGCGTCGGCGCGCAGCTGTGCATCCTGGCTTACATAGCTTTGCTGGGCGTTGGCCACTGCGGCATTCTTGCCCTGATAGTCGCCGCCCACCAGCACCGTGCCGCCGCCGCCCTGGCCGCTGGCGTCGACCACCGCGTCGCCGGTCAGGCCGACCTGATTGCCCAGCACTTCGATCTGGCCGCCCTTGCCACCGTCGGCGCTGTTGGTGGCGCTGGTGTGGCTGCCTGCTTCCACCAGCGTGGTGCCGCTGGCTTTCAGAATGATCTGGCCGTTCTCGCCGCGCACGACGCTGTTGGCGTTGACCGTGCCGCGCTGGTTGACCAGGGCGCCGTAGATGCCGACGCGGCCGCCCTGCGCCACGATCTGGCCCAGGTTGAGCGCCTGGTCAGGCGGAGCCGACACCACCACCTGCACATCCGGATTGCTGGAATCGACCAGCTGCACGCTGTGGCCTGCCGCCAGCAGCACGTCACCGTTGGGCGCCGAGATCACGCCCTTGTTGTCCACCGTCGGCGCGATCAGGTAGACCTGCCCGCCGCCCGGCGTGGTGATGGTGCCCTGGTTGCTGACCGTGCCGGTGCTGGCGCCGCTGAAGTTGTTGCGGCCAGCGAGGAAGTCGCTGTTGGAAATGTTGAGGGTCGAGGCCACCAGGCCGCCCACATCCACCCGAGAGTCCTTGCCGAACAGGACGCCGTTCGGATTGATCAGGAATACCTTGCCGTTCGATTGCAGCGCGCCGAGGATCTGGCTGGGATCCTGCCCGGCGATGCGGTTCAGCACCTTGCTGTCGGCGTTCTGCTGGATGAAGCGGGTCACCTCGTCGCTGGCGATGGAAAAGCTCTGCCAGTTGATGATGGTGTTGGGCGTATTGGTGATCGAGAACAGCTTGCCCTGCTGGTTGAACGTGGCCTGGCCCGCCACCACGGTGGGCGCCGCCGGATTGGCGTAGGCGCTGCCCGCGTAGCAAGCTGCCACCACCACGGCCAGCGCCTTGCGGCGCAGATTGAAGGGGGATGGCTGGATCGGATGCGAATTCATAGTTGTTTCAACACTTCAAATAAATCAGTAAGCCAGGCTCAAACGCAGGTGCAATCGGTTGGCATTATCCTTGCCCGTCGCACCTGCCTGAACCACGTGACCATAGTCCAGCTGCAGGTTCACGTAAGTCGACAGCAGGAAGCGCAGGCCCAGGCCCACGCTGCCGATGGTGGTGCTTTTCAGCTCGCTTGGCAGCGCGTGGTTGCGCGTCACGTAGGCGGTATCGTAGAAGGCCAGCACGCGGCAATTCCAGGCGGTGTGGCTGGTGCAGAGATTGGGCGTGTAGGCTTCCAGGTTCAGGCCCAGGCCGGAATCGTTGGAGATCTCGCGCTCGATGAAGCCGCGCACCGAGGAGGCGCCGCCGGCGCCGAACTGCTCGCCGGGGATCAGGGCATCCGGGGTGTACTGGCCGTTGACGATGGCGCGCATCTGCCAGTCGTTCGAGAAGGCGCGGGTGTAGCTGCCGCCCACGCGCAGCACGGTGTAGCCGGCCTTGGCGCCTGCGCGGGCGCGGGTAAAGTCGGCCTGGTCGCCATTGCTGCCGCCTTCGATATTGCGGCTCAGGCTGGCCGAGCCGCTCAGCTCGCCGCCCGTGACGGGCAAGGTGCCGATATAGGTCACGCTGAGCGGATGCACGGTGACGTCATTGCCCAGCTGCTGGCCCAACAGTTCCACATTGTTCTTGAAGGCCTTGTAGTCGAGGCCGTAGGACAGCTTGGACTCGTACTCGCCGCGCTTGGCCAGGTTGTGGTTGTAGCGCGCGCCGTACACCGCGCCCTTGCCGCTCACAGCCAGGTCGAAGGTGCCCGCCGCCACCGTGCCGGAATCGACGTTGGAATAGCTGGCGTAGAAATCCAGCGAATCGCCCAGCGCGTACAGGGGAATGTGGTAGCCCGCACCATACACCTTGACGCGGCCCGGTTCCTCGGCCGAGGTGGTGTACTGCAGGCTGGCCACGTGGTCCAGGCCGAACAGGTTGGCGTTCTGCAGCACCACGCCGACGTGGGTCTTGCCGGTGGACGCAGTGCCGGTGTTGTCGACGTTGAGCATGCCCTTCCAGATGCGCTCGTCGGCCACGTCCAGGGTGGCGTCGACCTCGTCATCCTTTTCGCCGCTCGCCAGCTTCATATTGACCTTCTTGGCCGGGTTCTCGTTAGCCTGCTTGAGGCTGGACGAAATCTGCTTGAGGTTGGGGGTCTGCCCTTCCTGCAGGCCGGGCAGGCTGCGGCGGATATTGGCTTCGTCGAAGTAGTGGTTGTTCTTGACGGCGACGCGGCCAACCTTTGTCTGCACCACTTTCAGCTGCACCACGCCGCGGTTCAGCTCCTGCTCCGGCAGCTCGATGGTGACGACGTTGTAGCCGTGATCGTGGTAGACCGTCTCGAGCGCTTCGAGGGCGCGCTGGACGTCGCCGAAGTCGCGCTCCTTGCCCACGTATTTGTTCAGGACAGAATCAATTTCCGCCTGCGTCAGCAAGGTATTGCCGACGACTTCAAAGCGGCTGATTTCAAAACGGATGACCCCGGTATCGGGTTCCGCACCCCAGGCGGCGGCCACCGCGGTGGCCAAAACGGTACCTGCAAGCAGGCGCACTAGACGTTGTTTCATGTGTCGGCTCTTAGAGATATTCTTGCTATCGTTTTGCTATCGAAGGGCGCGCCCTGCTCCGCGCGCCTTTTCCGAGCGGAACAAGTGTGCACCGATGCTAGCATACGCATAACAAGCCATGCATTCTTGAAAGTGCCTATTTCACATTCGCGGCCCGATTTCGAGCAGTTCTGTTGGATTTGCGTAGCAGAACTTGACTGGCTCCTGGCTTGAGCTTAGTTGCAATACATTTTCTTGGTCGCGTCATCCTTCTTCACCAGACTATCCTTGGACGAGGCATCGGTCTTGGAATCGTCTTTTTTATCATCCTTCTTGTCGTCGGTCTTGGCGGGGCCGGAAGTACCGCCGCCCGAACCGCCGCCGCTGCTACTGCTGCCGCTGCTGCTGCTGGCCAGCAGCGTGCTGCTGGAGGCGATGCTCTGCACCGGATTGCCGCCGCTGCGGATGGTCGAATCGGTGGCGGCGTTGATCGAGCTGTTGATGATGCTGACCGTGCTGTTGATGGCCTGGCTCACCGGCTGGTTCTGCTGATTCTGCGCGGCGGCCTGGGCGGCGGCGGCGGCATCGGCGGCAGCCTTGGCGGCGGCGGCCTGGGCAGCAGCCTGGGCGGCCGCATCGGCAGCGGCTTTGGCGGCGGCGTCGGCGGCGGCCTTGGCGGCGGCATCGGCAGCGGCCTTGGCGGCGGCGTCGGCGGCAGCCTGGGCGGCGGCGTCGGCAGCAGCCTTGGCAGCCGCGTCGGCGGCCGCTTTGGCGGCGGCGTCGGCGGCAGCCTTGGCGGCGGCATCGGCGGCGGCCTGGGCAGCAGCAGCGGCGGCCGCATCGGCGGCGGCTTTGGCGGCGGCGTCAGCGGCCGCTTTGGCGGCGGCATCGGCAGCGGCCTTGGCGGCGGCATCGGCAGCGGCCTTGGCGGCGGCGTCGGCAGCCGCTTTGGCAGCAGCGTCGGCCGCGGCCTGGGCGGCAGCAGCGGAGGCTGCGGCGGCAGCCTGGGCCACGCCATCCAGGATGCTCGGCACGACGCCGCCCACGAAGACGCTGGCCGGCGCCGACACCGAGCCGTTTGGCGCCTGCAGGCTGATGGCGCCGCCGTTGCTGTTGATGCTGCCGGCGGCGATGACCGGGCCATTGGCGGCGATGGCGCTGATGCTGCCGCCCGACAGCACCGACACCAAACCGTTCAGGGAAACGCCCGAACCGCCAAGCAAGCTGATGTTGTGCTGGGCGCTGACAAGGGCCGAGGCGCTGAAACTTACCTGCGAGCTGGCGTTCATCGAGATGTCATGCGCGTTGACCAGATAGTTGATGGAGATCGGGCTGTGCGCGATCAGCGAGACCATGCCAGCATTGCCAGCATCGATCTTGCCCGAACTGGAGACGTCCGGATCGTGGGCGATCGTATGGAAGCCGCCCCAGCTTTCGATCGAAATGTCGCCCACGGTGATCACGTGATTGATCGGCATGTCGACATTCTCGTTGTGGCTGACCAGGCTGATGGGGCCGCTGGTGTTGTCGGCGCTGAGGCCGTAAATATGGTTGCCGGTATTGGTCAGGGTAATGCCGCTGCTCGCGGAGACCACCAGGTTATTGGTCGTCAGGCCGGTGCCGGCGCTCTGTGTAATAGTGCCGTTGGCGTTGCCGGTATGCAGAATGATGCCCTGGGTCGCATTGATATTACCCACTACCAGCGCCCCACCCTCCTGCGCGATGGTCACGCTACCCGCTGTGGAAATCGCACCGCCGCTCTGGCTGAAGGAGGTCGGAGCAAACGTGGAGTTCGCGTCACTGCTGCCGAAGCTGCCGCCGGTCTGGATGAAGGTAGTGGGCGTAGTGGTGCGCACGGCGCCGCTGCCACCGCTGATGGTGTAGCTGCCGGTGGTGATCAGGCCACTGCCGGACAGGGTGCCGCCGGTATGGGTGACGGTGCTGTTGTTGCCAAGGGTGCCGTTCAGCACCAGCGTGCCGCCACTCAGCAAAAGGCTGCCGCCATTGCCGCTCAGGTTGGAGGAGTCGCTCAGTGTGCTGCCGATGGTCAACTGGCCGCCCGAGACATTCAGCGACTGGTGGTTCGACACCTCGGCCACGTTGGTGATACTGGTGATGCTGGTCGTGCCCGCGCTGGCGTCGTAGATCACCTGTTCGCCGGTATTGAGCGGCAGGCGCACCTGGGCCACGTTGGCGCCGTCAGGAATGATGCCACCGTCCCAGTTGGCCGGGTCGCTCCACAGATGGTTATGGCTGGAGGCGCCGCCGGTCCAGGTGGTGAAGGCGCGCTGATTGATGTCGCTGCTGAGCGCTGGCAGCACCAGGTTGTAGTTGCCCGCGTCGCTGCCGTTCAAGCTGACGCCGCTCAGGGTGATGGGCTTGGCGACCCCGACGTTCTTGTCGGCGTAGCTGCCCGCCAGGCTGCCAATCAGGCCGACGTTGTCGTCCAGCAGCGGCGTCACCAGGGCGCTGCCGCTCAGCTGCGCCGTGGCGGTGCCATCGTAGTCGCGGTTGCTCACCGAGACGCCGGTCAGGTTGAGGTCGGCCTTGGTGACAGTGGCGGTGCCGCTCACGGACGAGATGGTGTAGTTGGCCGCGCTGCTGCCGGTCAGCGAGGAACTGCCCTGGCTGACCACCTTGCCGCTGCCCACGTTCTTGTTGTCCAGCGCGGCAGAACCATGCACGCTGAGCTGATCGCCATTCACCACGTTGCCATTGCCGAAGACGAAGGTATATGCCGAGTCGGGCAAGGCGGTGGTGGCGTCGTACACCTTGTTGCCGGTCAGGGTGACCGTGACTGGACGCTGGTTGATCACCAGCGAGCCGGGCGAGCCGCCATAGCTGATGTCGTAGATGGTCGAGAACAGTCCCTGGGCGCTGTAGCTGCCGGCGTTGACGGCGCCGCCATAGCCCACGGTGCCGCCGATGCCGTCCGGCAGCGAGCCGCTGACCGTGCCGCCGTAAGCGACCGCCTGGCCGTCGTAGGTCTTGACGATGTCGGCGCCGTTGTTGATGGTGACCGTGATCGGAGTCAGCAGCACTTTCAGCATCGGTTGGGTATGCCCGTTGTAAATGCGCCAGATGTCGGTGAAGTCGAAGCCGCTGAAGTTGCTTTGCTGCTGCATCTGGGCGGCGGTCAGGCCGCCGGTGCTGACGCTGGCGTCGCTGGACAGGCCGGAGTGGTCCTTGTCCCAGTAGGCGCCGGTGTAGCTGCCGTTGCTGTCGAAGCCGACAAAGCCGTTCAGCGCGCCCATGTCGCCCGTCACCGCACCGGTACTGAAGGCGTGGGTGATACTGCCGCTGTTCGCGCCGGCGAAACCGCCCGCCGAGGAATCCCCATTGCCCCCAACGATGCTCACCGCGCCGGTGGCATAGGCATCGGTCACCGACCCGGAGTTGCTGCCCATCAGGCCGCCTGCCCGGCCTGGCCCTGTCACCGTACCCGTGGCGGCGGAGCGCTCGATCGTGCCGCTGCTGTTGTTGAAGCCGACCAGACCGCCCACTGTGCCGAAGCTGCTGCCGCTGACAGCGCCGCCGGCCGAGGAGGCGCTAATCTGGCCGCCGTTCTCGCCCACCAGGCCGCCGACTTCCTGCATGCCGCTGACGGCCATGGTGCTGTGCACGTTCTGGATGGTGCCGCTGTCAAACATCCCCACCAGCGCGCCGGTCGTGCTGCTGCCGCCGCTGACTGAACCGCCCGACAGGGTCAGATCCTTGATGGTGCCGCCGTCGGCCTCGGTCAGCAGGCCGGCATGGAAGCCGCTGCCAGTCATGACCAGGCCGCTGATGGTTTTGTGGTTGCCGTCGAATACGCCGGTGAAGGTGCCAGACATATTCAGCGGTACGAAGCCGCTGCCGCCGTTCCAGTTGGCCGTGCCGCTGGCGTCGATATCGTTGGCCAGGATAACGTTGGTGCTGCCATTGAGGGTGCCCAGGCCCTGCAGGCCGTACACGTCGGCGATCTGGTAAGGACTACCTTCGCCGTTGCCGCCGAGCACGCGCACGAAGGTACCGCCGTTGATGGTGAAGCTATGGGCCGAGAATGCCGGCAGGCTGGCGTAGTTCTGGCTCCAGTTGCCACCGTTCAGGGTGAAGCCGCCGCTGACGCTGACGCTGGATGGCACCACCACATCGCGCGTTGCGGAGAGACTCAGATTGCCAGTCACGGCCAGGGGCTGGCTGATGGTCAGGTCTCCGCCCTCGTTGATGGGATTGACCGAGACATTCAGCGAACCTGAGGTAATCGTCGCCAGGCCGGCCGTGCTCACCGACATGGTGCCCACGGTCTCGCCGGTGGCACCCAGGTCGATGGAGTTATTGGAACTCAGGCTCACGCTATTGGCCTGGATGCTGCCGCCGGCCAGCGTCAGCTTATTCGCATAGATATTCACCTCCTGCCCCGCCACAACGCTGCCGCCGTTGGTGACGCGGCTGCTCTCGCCGCCAATTGACTGCAGGGTCAGCACGTCCGGCGCGTGCACGGACGCGCCCGTATTGACGGTGACGCCGCTGGTGGCTTTCAACATCATGTCGCGCGTGCCGCCGCTGAGCGAGGAACTCAGGTCCAGGCTGCCCGACACGGTGAGGTTGCCGCTGGCATTGACCGTCACCAGGTTACTGCTCTGCACCTCCTGCAGGGTGCTTTCGCTCAGCGCCATGGTGCTGCCATTGCTGGCGGCGCTGGAGCCGACGTCGATATTGGCCAGGCTGCTGGCAAAGGTCACCTGGTGGGCGCCGGCGCTGACCGGGGCGCCCAGGCTGATGGCGCTGCCGGTCAGGGTCAGGTCGCCGCCCGTGGTGAGCGAAGCCGTGCTGCTGATGGATTGCGCCGAGGTCAGGCTGGTGGCGCCGCCCGTGGTGATGGCGCTGCCGCCCAGGGTGATGCCGCCGACATTGCTGACCAGGGTCAGCGCACCGCCAATGGCGCTGTCGGTCAGGCTGACGGTGTCGCTGGTAAAGGTGACCGCGCCCGCCGTCTGGAAACTGGCCGAGCCGACCGAGTTGGGCTGGGTGAGCGTCACGCTCTTGCTCACGCCCGGCGCGTTCACCGTCAGGGTCGGGACCACGATGGTGCCGTTCTGGGTGATGTTGCCGCCGGTACTGCTGACCGACATCGCGCCGCTCAGGCTGGTGCCCGGCAGGGCGATATCGCCAGCCGCCTGCAGCGAGGCGTTGGTGCCGCTGATGCCGCCGGACGCGGTGATCTGGTTGGCGCTCATGTTCACCGCACCCACCAGCAGGGAAGAATTGGCGCCCTGTACGATATTGCCGGTATCGGAAGTCACCGACAGCGTGCCGGTGGCCGCCGTGACATTGGCGTTGAGGTTGATGTTGCCCGCTGCGGCGTGCAGGCTCAGGGTATTGGTGTTGTTCCACACCAGCGGATTGACCACTGTGATATTGCCGCTGCCGGCGCCCACGTCGCTGAGCGTGGTGACAGTGACGCTGCCGCTGCCCAGCGCCGTCTGCAGGCGCGAGACGGTCAGCAGGGAATCGGTGGTGCCGCTCACTTCGCCGAAGATGCCGCCGCTCAGCGGGGTCGCGCTCGGCGAGCTCAATCCTGCGGAGCTGGCATCGTTGGCGATGTAGACGTTGACCGGGTCCAGCAGCAGATTGCCGGCCGTGCCCATGGGCGCGCGCGTATCGGCCGTGCCCTGCATGTCGAGGTAGTTGTGGCTGGATGCTTCGATCTGGCCGCCGTTGCCGCCTTGGGCGCCGCCGCGTGCCGACAGCGCGCCGTACATGCGGGTGGCGTTGTCGCTCCACACCACCACCTTGCCGCCGTCGCCCTGCCCCAGCGCGTCGGCGTGGATGGCGGCGTCAGTACTGACATAAGTCTGCTGCGCGTTCATCACTGCGCTGTTCTTGCCCTGGAAGCTGCCGCCCACCAGCACCGTGCCGCCGCCACCCTGGCCGCTGGCGTCGACCACCGCGTCGCCGGTCAGGCCGACCTGATTGCCCAGCACTTCGATCTGGCCGCCCTTGCCGCCGTCGGCGCTGTTGGTGGCGCTGGTGCGGCTGCCCGCTTCCACCAGTGTGGTGCCGCTGGCTTTCAGAATGATCTGGCCGTTCTCGCCGCGCACGGCGCTGTTGGCGTTGACCGTACCGCGCTGGTTGACCAGGGCGCCGTAGATGCCCACGCGGCCGCCTTGCGCCACGATCTGGCCCAGGTTGAGCGCCTGGTCAGCGGGAGCCGACACCACCACCTGCACATCCGGATTGCTGGAATCGACCAGCTGCACGCTGTGGCCTGCGGCCAGCAGCACGTCGCCGTTGGGCGCCGAGATCACGCCCTTGTTATCCACCGTCGGCGCGATCAGATACACCTGGCCGCCGCCCGGCGTGGTAATGGCGCCCTGGTTGCTGACGGTGCCTGTGCTGGCGCCGCTGAAGTTGTTGCGGCCCGCGAGGAAATCGCTGTTGGAGATGTTGAGCGTCGAGGCCACCAGGCCGCCCACATCCACGCGCGAATCCTTGCCGAACAGGACGCCGTTCGGATTGATCAGGAATACCTTGCCGTTCGACTGCAGCGCGCCAAGGATCTGGCTGGGATCCTGCCCGGCGATGCGGTTCAGCACCTTACTGTCGGCGTTCTGCTGGATGAAGCGCGTCACCTCATCGCTGGCGATGGAAAAGCTCTGCCAGTTGATGATGGTGTTGGGCGTATTGGTGATCGAGAACAGCTTGCCCTGCTGGTTGAACGTGGCCTGTCCCGCCGCCACCGAAGGCGCCACGGGATTGGCGCAGGCGCTGCCCGCATAGCAGGCCGCCACCAGCACGGCCAGCATGCGTCGGCGCAATGGATGGGCGTGCGTCGTGGACAAAGAATATGGAGGGCGAAGTTGGGCGTTCATGACAGCATTCCTCTATCAGGAGAGAGAGCGGGAACGGCAGGCAAAAAGGGAGACCTGAAACTGGACTAACGGCAATTATTATTTCTTCAAGTTTAGTCTTTATTGCCGCGCGCGCCATCACTTTTTTGGCGCTAGTCGCGGCCATGCGACAAAGCGCACGGTCGTGCGTTGACCTTTTACTATTTGGTCTCGAAGGTGGTGACGCCGTCCCAATCGGCGCCTGGGGGATGGGCCCGATAGTAGGAGATGCGGCTAGTGTACAGCGAATACAGACCTCTTTTGGGCGACAGTCCCTGCAATTCTGCAATTATTGCTTCGGCCTGATCCCACTGTTGCGCCCGCACCGCAGCGAGCGCCTCATGCCAGCGGGCAATCTCGGCGCGCTCAGCTGCGGGAAGGTCTTTGTCCAGCACAACCGGCTCGAAAATCGCCACCGGTTCGTTCTTGCCCTTGACCCGCACCAGGTCCAGCTCGCGGTAGGCGAATTCCGGCGCGGCGGCGCGGGTGGCCTCGCCCACCGTGATGCCGACGCCGTACACCTTGGTGATGCCTTCCAGGCGCGAGCCCAGATTCACCGCGTCGCCCATCACCGTGTAGGCGCGGCGGATCTGCGAGCCCATGTCGCCCACATGCATCAGGCCCGTGTTCAGGCCGATGCCAATCTTCAGCTCCGGCCAGCCGCGCGCGATGAAGTCGTCGTTCAGCTTGTGCGCGCTGGCCTGCATCAGCAAGGCGGTGGCCACGCCGCGGCTGGCGTGGTCGGGGAAAGCCACCGGCGCGCCCCAGAAGGCCATCACGGCGTCGCCGATGTACTTGTCCAGCGTGCCGCGATAGGCGTCGCGGATGTCTTCCGACATCGCCGTCAGGTACAGGTTGATGTACTCGCGCAGGTCTTTCGGCGTCAGGCCTTCGGAGATGGTGGTGAAGCCGCGCACGTCGACGAACATCACGGTCAGCTCGCGCGATTCGCCGTCCATATTGTATTTTTCCGGATCGGCCGCCATCTCGGCCACCAGCTCGGGCGCCACGTATTCGCCGAAGCGCGACACCAGCGCGCGGCTCTTGCGGAATTCGAACAGATAGCCCCAGGCCAGGTTGAACACGAACAGGCTGGCGATCAGCAGCAGGGCCAGCGCCATCTTCAGCACCCAGTCCATGTGCACGTAGGCCCAGTAGTTAAAGCCGAACACCGCGCCGGCGGCGGCCAGCGCTAGCAGCATGGACGGCAGCGGCGACAGCACCGCCAGCGCCAGCGCCAGCACCACGCCCAGCACGCCCACCTGGATGCCTTCGATGGCGTCGGCGTAGTCGGGGCGCAGCTTGAAGCTGCCGTCCAGGATCGACTTGATCAGGTTGGCGTGCACCTCGACCCCGGGGTATTCATTGTTGACCGGCGTGGCCCGCAGATCGACCAGGCCGGGCGCGGTGGTGCCGACCAGGATGATGTGATCGGCCAGCACCGCCTTGGGCACGCGGCCCGCGATCACGTCGGCCGCCGAAACGTAAGTAAAAGCGCCGCCCTTGGGACCGCCCACGCCGCGGAATTCGATCACGTCGGTGAGGTTTTCGCCGACGGGAATCTGCAGCGGGATCTTGTTGCTCTCCGGGCCGACGAACATCAGCAGCTTTTCCAGGCCATTGTTTTCGCGCTCGTTTCTCGACATGGTGTCGACCGTCTGCTTGAAGCTGGGCGTGATGGCGCGCGCCTTGAGCGCGATGGCGGCGGTGGCCAGCGACAGTGTCGGATAGTAGCCGTCGTCGATCTGCATCACCAGCGCCGAGCGGCGCAGGATGCCGTCGGCGTCGGTGATGGCGGTGAAGATGCCGCCCGCCGCCGCCGCGTCCTGCAGGCGCTCCAGGTTGGACAGGTAGCCGCTGGAGGAGATCGCCGGCACAGTGCGGCCGTGCAGGTCATCCACCGTGAAGAACGGCCCCGGCAAGGCGCCCTTGCGCTGGTCGCGGGAGATGTTCAGGCCCAGCACCACCGGCTGGTCCTGCAGCGCCTGCACCAGCAGGCCGTCGTAGTCGAGCGCCTCCTTCATGCCGTCCACCTTGCTGCGGAAGCCCGGCACGTCCTTCATGTCCTTGTCGGCCAGGCGCTCCAGCACGTCGTAGCCGGACGAGTTGTCCGCCTCGGGGAACACCACGTCGAAGCCGGCCGCCGCGACGCCGTAATGGCGCGTCAGCTGCGACACCAGCTGGGCGACGACCTTGCGGTTCCAGGGAAAGTGACCCAGTTCGGCGATGCTCTTTTCGTCGATGTCGACGATGACGATATTGGGGTCATGCACGGCCGGCGTCAGGCGCATGCGCAGGCCGGCGAAGAAGGTGTCCATGCGCTCGATGGCGTCGACCTTGAGGGTGCCGGACACCTGCAGCATGGCCGCCACCACCAGCGCCAGGCCAAGCGCCCAGCGCGCGCCATATTTGCGCAGGGTCTTGAGCCAGCTGGCGGTATCGAAGCGCACGTGCGGGTCCGCCGCTTAAGGCGTGTAGCCGGGGATTTTGGACTCGTCCACCGCGTCCACCTGCGACGGATGCATATTCTTGGTGGCGAATTCCAGGTAGACCTTCTGGCGGATGAAGATGTCGAACAGGTCCGGGTCGATGTGGCCGTTGAGGGCGAAATTGCCGAGGATGCGGATCGACTCGGACAAGGTCTTGCCCTTCTTGTAGGGCCGGTCGCGCGCGGTCAGCGCCTCGAAGATGTCGGCGATCGCCATCAGGCGCGCCTGCACCGACATCTGCTCCTTGGTCAGGCCG
>Ga0213872_10001022_pt1 | contig 19509 bp, 30 predicted proteins | sample VelepicomBERX_R2_FD_160071 | JGI IMG/M metagenome (GOLD analysis project Ga0213872, IMG submission 160071) | Rhizosphere microbial communities from Vellozia epidendroides in rupestrian grasslands, the National Park of Serra do Cipo, Brazil - RX_R2 | ecosystem: Host-associated > Plants > Roots >...
AGCGTCGGAGGCTGCCACTCGCTTGCCACCCTTGAGAAAGGTAGCATCGTGAGCCTGATCTACCCAGGCAATGATTTCCAAACACCAGTGCTTGGCTGCCTGATGACTCGGATTGAGAGTCACCTTTATTGAGTGCTCTACGATGTTCGGGCCCAGCGACATCAGACGATCCATGGCGTCTTTGCGCTTTAGCGGCATGGCTTCGATTTTCATCTTGTACCTCTTGCGAGTCAAAGGGCGGTCAGATCCGATCCTAGGTAGCCTCGAACGGAAGACTTGACCTCGCAGCGAACGCGCAGGGGTTCGCCAAGCTTGGGCTCCGAGCTGTTGTACCAACTAACGTCGTAGATTTGGGTACGAACGCCCGCAACAGTGGCGGACGAGATTTTGGTGACCACGCCCTTCAGGTCCGGGACGCTGTTGTGGGTCACGCGTTGATTGCGTTGCATGATTGTCTCTCGTCTATCAGTTCAGACCAGTGAAGTGCATGAGATCAACACTCATAGCACCCGTCGGCTTCACCCTGATCGTGAAGACGCCGCTGCGCTTTCCACGCAGACCCACGGCCCATCGATGAAATTCAGGATCGCTGTTGTCGAAGGTAATCTTCGTACCAAACGAATGCGCGAAGTCACGCGCGAGGTCCTGCGAGAACTTGAAGTTGCCGACCTCGACATATTCGCCGACAAAGTATTCGGCGTCGCGTCGCTTGTTGTAGAAACCCCCGTCAACCAGCTTGGTCGCTACGACCGCGTCAGCACCGCAAGTGCGAAGAAAGGTCTCCAGAGAGGCCCGCAGCTTAGGAGTCATTTGGATCATGATTGTCTTTCTAGACGTTGAATAGGGATCAAAGCGAGGTGGGCCCTACGCACCACCTCGTGATCTTCATTTTTGACCTCCCGTAGGGCCGGGGATCAGTGCATCCAGAACTGATGCACAGCCTTCAGGTAGGCCTTGTAGGGCGTCTTGGCGTGGATGACCTTCGGGCCCTTCGCGGTCTTGATGGACGCTTCCACACCGTCCTCGAAGCTGACCACCGTGATGCGCGGCAGACCCTTGCAGCGGATCAGAACCTTGTCCTTGGAGGCCAGGGCCGACTTGCGGAACTTGACCAGACGGTTGTCGTCCTTGCCGAAGCGGACCATTTGCTTGACGACGCCGACGATTTGAGCTTGCTTAGCCATGATGAATACCTTTCTAGATACTGCGTCTTCTGACGCGGGGTTGATGATGAGGTCGCGTTCATGCTTCCTCACTTTCAGTATACAGCAGCAGGAATCGCCCGTAAACCTCTTTTAAGGCTAAAAATCGTGATTTTTCGCACGTTTTTTGAGCAGGAAAACGACAAAAACCACGCGCCCAGCTGTCAAAAAGCAGTCGAGCACGTGGTTTTGAGCTGGAATCGTCAGGAATCAGCGGCGGAGACTAGATTTGGTCCTCAGCAGTCTTGTTGAATCGCTCCAACACCTGCTCAGGCGTGAGACTGACCGACGAAGGGTCGAAGGCCTCCGCGAACATCAGCTTGTAGACGCAGGCCAGAGGTGTCTGACCTGACCGCACCTGCCGCTGGAGGATCTTCTTGGCGTCCTCATCGCTGTCCGCCCGCAGGATGGACAGCTCAGTACCCACGGCCTTCACATACAGCGAGGGCGGGACGTTCGATACCCGCTCCTTGCCTCCCTCAGACAGGTTGCTGTCTTGGAATTCTTTTTGTGCCATGGTGACCTAGCGTTGGGTGAAGGGGACGCCAGCCTTGTTCAGCACGTTGCCGATGATGGTCATGGCTGTGCTCACGGTGCCAACGCTTCGATTCGGATCGGCCACGATAGAGTAGTCCAGAACATGATCGTAATCGTGGGTCTTGTCCTCAGGATCTAGGGCTGAGAGATGGACCTTGCCATCGACTTCAAACATGAAAAGCATGATCATTTCCTTGGTGTTGGGTTAGGAAAGGGCTCGACGAAGCTTACCCATGACCTCGGCAGCGCGATCCGGAGTCACGTTCAGGTAGGTCTGAAGCTTGTTGATGTATTTCGGGTAATCCCAGCTGGCTGCTGCCTCCGAGTTGTCAGTCCCAATGAAGGCCGAGAAGCCTGGATGAGAATGACCGGCTGCTATCTGGATGTAGGTCCGGAGCTTGGGACTCATGCGGTGCTCAAGAGCCGCCAGTCCTTGGAGGTCCATGCGCAACCGATCTTCGTGTTCCGGTTGGACGGCTATCTGCACACTTTCAAGGGGTACGTTGACGGCCGTAAAGGTACCGTCAGTTTCCCTATGCAGAGCCTGCCGCTTGTCCCGAGTCCAATACTCAATGAGCCCCATGCCCGCGTTGTGAATCGTGCGCTTGCATACGTTCAGGGCGTGAAGCTCCGACTTGAACCTCGGGTATTGACGACGAAGGGCACGAACAGCGTGCTCAACCAGGTGATCACGCATGCCGTCCCTCGTCAGGCCGTAGGATTCCAGGAACCGTAGCTTCTTGGTCACGAAGCGCCCAATGTAGTTCATTAGGTCCTGGGTGAAGATTGTGGACTCCATAGCCCGGAACTCGGAAACCGTGTAGGCACCGAACACCCTAGGGTCAAGGTGGGACAGATTGAGGCGACGTAAGACGCCCACGTCCTCAGGGAAGATGCCGAACTTTGCTGGTGAAGTAGGGATTCCAAGTTTTCGATTGACGTAGTATGCGTAGGCGTAGAGCTTGCAGTTCAGAAGAATGTAGCCATTGGACTCGGTCGCGGCCCACACCCGTTCTTGTGTCTCTTTGTCTCCTATTAGTTTTCGGTACTCGTACTTGCCGATGGCCCCGAACAGGCAGGCGAACAGAATGCCAACCACACGATTGTGGTCCTCCACTTGTAGGATGTCTTTTAGCATGTTCCGCCCTTTGGCTCAGAAGCTGAGAATCTGAACCAACGAGGTGGTCCGCATATTCATCTTCTTGGTCTTTTTGAGCGTGTCCTTCGGCGCGTTGTCGATGGTCGGCACCTCATAAGTGTCGTCAGCCATCTTGGCTGCAATGTCTCGGGATGTCTTGACCTTGGGGTCGACGATGCGGCCCTTGGCTTTCAAAGCCGCGTGCTTGACTTTCCACTCCTTGATCGACAGTAGGCTCTGGTCGGAGGGCAGGTAAGCAAAGAACGACTTGCCGGCCGCCTCACGGCTAGGGCTGCCTGTGAGAACGATTTCGCCAGCAGACGTATAGCCAACCACGTAGCCGCACAGGTAGTTGCTGACGTATTCAGGGCCCCGGATGTTGATGTAGAACTTGGTCCCCATCTTGAGCTTCCGGCCTGTCGGCTTCAGGGTCAGGATAGCTTTCAGGATCTTGCGTTGTTGCGGTGTCTTGGACGCGATCAAGGCTGACAAGGCCACGAACTCGTCAACGTTGTGGATGACCTTCGTGTAGTCAGGGGTGAAGCACACGGGGGCGATAGCGAAGGTCTTGACGCCCAACTCGCTGCACGGTTTATCGAATTGTCGGTGACGAGATTGCTTGTGGTGGAGACATTCCCCACACCGCATGCGATCCTCGGAGGAAGCTTTTGTTGGTTTAGCTAGACCGTCTTTCTTGATAGCCATTAGAACCTCAATTTGTTTTGTTGTCGGGCCAGGACTTCCTCGCGCTGGCCCGTCGTTCATTGTAGCACAGCCTTCTGAGGGCTGTCAAGCACCCGCTTTTACGCACTTTTCCACAGGATCCGACCCTGCGCGTTAGCGGTTGCCCAAGTTGCGTCATTTGAAGCCTTGATCATCAGCATGTCTCCCTTCTCCAAGGTGAGGCTCATCTGCGCCACCCAATGTGCCAACTGGTTGTTTCTGACTTTGAGTGACACCGGATCGGATGCCTTCTGCAAGAAATGCAGACCGCCCTCTTTCTTGATCAGGTAGAGGGTGAACATGCAGCCTCCGATGCGATACGTGTCAAGGTCTCCGTGTACTTGGTTCCCAGAGGGGAATCTCCACGCACCTCCTTGGTCCCATACGTATTGCTGGGCGACAAGGCCAGGGATGCCAACGTCAGGTCAGGGTGTGTACCGTAGAGGCTACCGTAGGGGATGAGGAACACACTCGCACCGGGGCGGTCTTGGTGGGGCGTGACCATGATCTCCATCGGAGACTCCAAGAGCTTTGTGTTCTCATTCCACAGACCGATAACAGTCTGGCCGCTTAAAAGGTGAGCTACAAGGTAGGTCTTCATAGTTGTTGTGTGGCTAAACGACAAAAGGGCTCGTAATCCCGGTCAAGAATCACAAACCCCTTTTCAGTTGTTTTCGGCCTAGCCGAAGGTTGCTTTGTATAAGGCTACTAGGGAAGCTCTGAAGATGTCCTGACGACTCTTCTGGAAGTGCTTCTGTAGCCTCTCCACCATCAAGGTCTCAGCGGCAGAGAGCTTGAAGGATTGGATGCGTTTCTTGTTTGGGTCAGCATCGTATTCCCGTTCGGCCTTGACGATCATGGCCGCGAGCCAGCATAGCTTTTTGCTCTGCTCGACTCCTTCTCCTATCAACAAGTCTTTAAGGTCCTTTCCCGAGTGTATGCGGTTGGCAATCTTGTGAATCGTCCCATGATGGGAATCGCAAAGGGAAGTTATTGGCCCGTCCTCACCACCAGCATTGCGCGGGAAAATATGATGGTCCTCCCTATTCGCAATACCTGGAGGAGTTGAGGTCTTGAATCTCTCACCGCACACCCAACAGTAGTCGAACATTAGAGTGGTGCGGTCGAGCTTCATTCTGTACCTTCGTCTTCCTTGAAGAGAACCTCATTCGATACCGAACCTCTACGCAAGTAGTCGGTATAGAAGTCGTTCAGCTCTGGGACTGTGCCATCGGTGGCCAAAACCAACTCACCATGGAAAGTCAAGATCGGTTGCCGATCAATCAAGCCCGTGGCAATCGATTTCCACTGAGCCGAATGCCGACGGCGGTTCGTACCGGGCGTACCTAGGTTCAAGAAGGGTACGAACTTACGACCCCATGCGTCCCCACCAGCCTCTTCATGGCGCTTCGCCATCTCAGGTGAGGGAACCAGAGGCAGGACCAAGAATGATCGGTTCTGCGCCGTGTCATACCAAAGGTCCATCGAGCCCGGCAGTGCTCGGTACAAACCGTCTTCAGCAGGAAGAATGGGCTCCACATCAGAGGCAAGGGTAAGGCTCACCGCATCCCAGTCCACGTGCATTGACGTGCCTGCGAACATACGGGATAGCAACCCCAGGGTCTCCGGCGTCGGCAAGGTAATCAGCTTGTAGATCATGATCAGGTCCGGAAGGCAAAGCCCCAGTTGTTCACTTTTAGGTGCCCACCAGGGAAGACCTTAGCCAGTTGGCGCACGTCCCTGGCAGACATGACCCAGAACCAAGAGCCTTTGTTGTACGAGGTCGATTTCTCGGATACCAGGCTGTACTCCTGCCCCGTCTTCTTGCTCATCAACTTCATTACCTCCTTGGCGACATCCAAGGGAGCCTTGTCTCGGCGCTTGATGACGTGGGTAGGCTTGCCTGCCTTGTAAGTCACAACCCTCTCACTAACACGCTGGGGCTCTCGGGCTTGACCAGCCTCCTTGGGAGCCGTAGTGTATGCATGGCTGTGGATGCCGATAACCAGCTGGTTGTGGATGATCGTATAGCCACCAAGATTTTCGACCTTGAAGCCTGCACGACCTAGGCGGTCGCTATCGACGTAGCCAACCGATGAGTGTTTGGCGTCCTTGCCAACGAAGGTGAAAGACACGGGGGCCCGTGCGACGAGGAACTCCTTGTCACCGAACGGTGGGATAGTTTCCCGCATCTTCGTAGTCCGGACCAGCGTCTTCTCTTCGTCGCTCAGTTCTTCGCCCTCAGGAGTCTCACCGGCAGCGATAGCCAAGTGACTGATGCGATCCTTGGTGGCGGTTTTCAAGGTCGCGAGCTGCTTGAGCGCCTTGGCAGGGGAATTTAGGTACAGGTCCTCTTGGGCGACAGCACGTGTGGTGATGCCTTCCCGAAGGGACTGAAGTTCGTTGGCGATGATCCTCAAATCAGGGCCCAGGCCTTGAAGACCAACTTCTTTGATCTTGTCCACGTACTTGACGGAGGCCGTGATGAGCCCTAGCTGCCGTCCGCGGGTTGAAGAAACAGCAATGGAGGCCATACCGGCTTTCAGCTTGGCCAGCATCACCTCAACTTTGTCCATCTTGGCTAGACGGGCTCGCAGTGTGGCGATCCGCAACTGAGCTTCATCCTGATCATGAACCTTCACGTGGTTTCCTTTGGTGTAGATAGGGAACGAGAGGTTTGGGTAGACTAAGCCGCCCAAACCTCTCAAGCAAAGGCCTCCGGTGGCCTAGGCGATCAGAGCAGAACGCTGTCGTTCTTGCTCTTCTTCGCGGTCTTGGTCGGCTTGGCGGCCTTCGCTGCCTTACCAGCCTTGGCGATACGCTCGCCCTTAACGGCCTTGGTCGGCTTTTCAGCACGGACCTTCTTGCCCTTAACGACGCGCTCGGCCTTGGCCGCCTTCGCGACCTTGGTACCCCGAGCTGGCTTCTCAGCCTTGGTGGCTGCACCAGCACGCTTGGCCTTGGCGCCGGCAGCCTGAGCCTTCAGCTTCTCGACCAGGGCTTCCAGACGGGTGTTCTGGCGGGTCAGTTGGTTGTTGTTACGCTCCAGGGCCGAGACTTGCTTGGCGACGCTAGCGGCGCGTTGAGTGGTTGCCATTTTAGATTTCCTTCTCTGATTGAACGGGCAGGATTTTGTTATCTGCCCGACCTGGGAGAATTCCCAGATTTGTTTACAGTTTCCTTGCGGAGCCTGTTACTTGACCTTCATCTTCCTATCCTTGGCGGCCTCGAACTTGCGATCCGCCTCGATTGCTTTCAGGACCTGATCACAGTCATCCATGACCTTCTGCTTGGGCTTCTTGAGCCACAACTCCAGCTGCTTAAGATCAGCTCGCTGCTCTTTCAGAGCCTCCAGCACCTTTGTCTGGTCCAGCTTGCTGATTTTCCTCAACTGGAGATCCAAGACTTGCTTCGCCTGCAGTTCGGACAGTTTGAAGACCTTCATCAGGTCCGCTTCCGGATCCGTTGAAGTTCGGATGACCTTGATGAGGGCGTCCGCGTTCTTGGCTACAAAGATCAAGAGCTCCGAGTAGTCGATAGCTGACTGCTGGTTGAGGATTCGATTCTGGAGACTCGCCTTCTCCAGCTCGACGCGATGTCGAAGCCAGGTGACGATCAGCTTTGGTACCGTCAGGTTCAGGTACTCCGTCGTCATCGATACCACACCGTCAACGACCGAAGATTTCCGATGCGTGACGTTGATCTTGAATGATCGGGCTACCTGCGTTGCCTTCTGGACCTTCTCTACCAGCTTATCAAATTGTGCATAGTTGTGGTCCCTACGCATCTCGATCCTGAAGCCAGTAGCGCCCTTGTTGTTGTAAGCCTGGTCGACTTCAGGAAAGGTTCGGACCTTGGTGATGAACTTCACGGGGTCCAAACCATAAGGCCAGTCATCGATTTCGATTGCCTTATGGTCCTTGTCGATAACAAGGGAAGCCTCGAACACGACTCGGGCTGAGGGGGCCTTGAAGAGCTCCATCCATCCTTGGGCGTTCTCTTTGGACTTGACTGGTCTGCCGCCGTACTTGTACTGGTACTTGAGAGTCTTGGCAAAGTCCAAGGGGGCTAGGCGCTCGCCTGCCAGCAACCGCTTGAGAATCAAGACCACCGACTCAGGGGTAAAGGAGGGGAGATTGGTTGTCGTCCCAACACCGATACCAGATGAGCCATTCAGAATAACGTTGGGCAGAAGCGCAGGAAGCGTAACCGGCTCTACCGTCTTGTCGTCGTAGTTGGGAACGAACGGTGTTACTTCTTTGCTGATGTAGTTGGGGTCAAAGAATCCAGCCCACCCGTAGGCCGAGAGAGTGCAGTTCGTGTATCGAATAGCACCTGCCGGATCGATCAGCGAGCCCCAATTCCCTTCGCCCCGAAAGGTAGGTACGTTAGAGTTCACTAGGACCGTGATCGAGTCCGACACAGAAGCATCTGAGTGTGGATGGTACTTACCCACGGTCTCACCCACGACCCGAGCCGTCTTCACCATATCCTTGCCTAGCTTTGAAGCGGCCCACAGGATGCGGCGCTGCACAGGTTTCAGCCCATCCATGATGTCTGGCACTGCCCGAGCTAGATTAACCTCGTCGGCATAGACGCCCATGCCGCGGGTCCCGAAGTCTGCTAGAGACTCTTCGGTGATCAGGCCCCGCTCACCAGAGCCGAGCCGTTTAGAACGGACCTTCATTCTTTCTCCTGTTGATTGGCTTCTCCTGGGTCAGACTTACCCATCAAGGCCGAGAAGTCACTCAAGTCTTTCTTAGACAAGGGCTTGATTCGAATCAGCTTCCGCGTCTCGGCGTCAACAGCCAAAATCTTCAGCACCTGATGGTCAACTTCGCCCCAGCCCTTGGCATGCTTAACCTCAGCCTTCACGCCCGCAGCCTTGAGCTTCTTTTGAATGCTACTCAAGGTGTCGCCGGTGAACAGCTGGTCACCCTTGATAGCATAGAACTCCGGCATGTCCCCAACGTAGATCATTCCCGCCTCATACATCCCAGGCAGGTACTTGGAGAACAAGGCATTCAGCAGACAGTTGATGTGTTCCCCGTCGGCGTCCGCGTCGGCCAAGAGAATCACTGCGCCTACTTGCAGTTTCTTCAGGGGGTCCTCGTGGCGGGGATCGAAGCCCATAGCCGCCAGCAAGCTCATGGTCGCAAAGGAGGCCAGAGCTTTGTCGCCCTTAGCCCTCCAGGCGTTCATCATCTTACCCTTAAGGGGTAGAAGCCCTTGGTGAGGGAGACGAACTTTGCGAATGCCGCCGGCAGCCGAATCGCCCTCGACGATGAAAATCTCACGCTGCGCAGGAGGTACGGATCTAGACGGCGGGGCGTACTTGGGAGGCAAGCCGGAACGCTTCATCTTATTCAGAGCCGTCGCCACGGCCTTGGAGGCCTTGAACTTGCCTTTCAGTTCCGTGATCTTGGTTGCCCGATCACACAGGCGCTTAGCCATAGCCTTGTTGGCGGCGAAGAACTTCTTGGCTTCCGGAAGGACTAGGGCTTCGAAATCCTTACCCATGCGATCATCGGTAAGCTTCGCCTTATCTTGAGAAGAGAATGCGGCCTTGTGCAGCTTGGCGTTCACAACCCCGATCATGCCGTCTTTGAAGTCATCGATGCCGAACGGGTACTTGGGCTTGCCCTCGACCTTTTTGATGCCCGTCATGTAGGGCTTGATGGCTTCATACAGGGCACGGGCGACAGAGTCCACGTGCTTGCCACCCTGAGAGTTGCCAAGACCGTTAACGTAGCCTTTGACTTTGAAACCATCGACGTTAGAAAACATGACGGTTGAATGAGCCAGCTCGTTATTGAAGATGAAGGCATCGGCTTCAACCGCTACATCCTGCTCCTTAGCCAGCCACTTGTGAATCAGCTCTGACGCCCCCTTCTTGGAGAAGAAGGTTTTGGTCTTCCCCTTAACGTCCACGGTAACCTTGAGGCCGGGATTCAAGTAGGCTTGAATTTCAGCCCACTCAAGAAGCATCGCCGGCGGGAAACTCTTGACCGAGAAAACAGAAGCATCTGGTTGAAAGTGAATCAAGGTGCCTTTGACTACCCGCTTGCCAGTGAACGGGCTTATGGGAGCCTTAGAAGACTTTACAGGGGTAACGAGCTTGCCTTTCTTGAACCCGATTTCGAACCACTCGCCTTTGTAGCAAGTGTGGACGGTGAAGAACTCGGACAGGGCATTAGTCCCCTTGATACCTATACCGTGGGTTCCCATAGAGACTTTGTAGGCCTCTGAGTGGAATTTACCCGAAGTGTGAAGTTCCCCTACGACGGCTTGGAGGGTTGGCATGGAGGATTTGATCTCCTTGCCATTGACGTTGATGACGATCTTCTTGATGCCCTGAGGGATGCCAGCACCAGAGTCTTGCACCCAATAAGAGCCATCGGTGTCGACCTTGATCGACACCGAATCGTTGCGTCCAGCCAGATGCTCGTCAACCGCGTTGTCTGAAGGCTCCCGCAAGATCACGAACAGACCATGTGCGTCAGTGCCACCCACGTACATGCTGGGATTACGTCTAATCGAATCCGGAAATCTTAGGGTCTCAATTGAGTCTGATGTGTATTTGGTCATGCTTGCTTGCCGATGATGAATCTAAGACCTTCATGCTTCTTGGAACGCCAAGCCCATGGCGATACGTACTCCTGACGTCGCCGCGCACGAACCTGATCCTCATCCTCGATAGGCATTAGGGTCTCCATGATCAATCTTTTTCCTCTTCGATGCCCAGCTTCTTGAGGTCACCATCGGCCTCAATCAATTGGGCGAGCGTGACCTCACGTCGAGCGATTGGTCCCTTGTGAGCGTCCCGAATCGATAGACCCCGGCGAGCGCGATATAGGTCGTCACGATCCATCTTACGAATCGGAATCTTCTGATCGTAATTTAGACGACCAACTTTATTGGCCTCACCGTGAAGCACATACCAGGACCAGCCATCCTCAGACATGCCGCAATGCAGACAGATACGCATTGGAGGCATCGAGCCAAGCCAGTCCTGATTCAGATAGTCGCACTCACCTAGTTCTTCGTGGTTGCAGCCCAGCTGCACGGACTTGATGACGGCTTCCCGTCGAGCCTCCAGTTCCTTGAGCTGGATGTCCATGTGGACTATGACATCGCTCTTCGGATAGTTCATGCTCGGCCCTCTTGCACCTTGCGGCGCTGATGAATGATGGCCACAGCCTCCATCAACTGGGTGACTTCACCCAGCTGGGCATCCACACAAGTAGACTGGTAGCGAGGCCGCCAGTCAGACCCTGCCTTCTCTAACACCTCGACCTGAATATTGGCCGGCAGTGTGCGGGTGCGAGTTGTTCCCGCAACAGTAGGCTTGTCGTTGAAGGTGATACGCAGCTTGGTGAACCCCATCTCGAACTCAGTCACAGTCTTGACCGGAGCCTCGACCGTAGGGATGATGGGGTTGCGCTCAGGGTCGAAGCGATAGTCGACCACCATCTTCATGCGACCAGGAGTCTCCGAGAACTCCGCAGAATACGAGTAGCCCCAGCGCGCAAAGAACTTCGCAAGGTATACGTCAAGGGCGTTGAAGGCCTTGCGATGGCGATCACCCTTGGCTTGGAAAAGAAGGCGGGTCTCCGCCAGCCTGCAGGTACGGCCCTGCTTTGCCTGCCATTGACTCCCGACCTTGTCGAGCATCTTGTCCAGCAGGTACTTGAAATTCTGTGCCCGGGCTTCTATGCCACGGGACTCGAAAAGGAGCTTGAGCGTGGGGATCATATCCACGTGGATTTTAACCAGTGGGACGCCCAAGCTCTTCAGCGTCTTGTACGTCTGGGTGTCGCCCGGAATGTACCAGGACTTGTTCTTGACCAACTTGAGTGTCGTGGGCTTCGTTCTCTCGCTCATGACTTTGTCCACTCTTTGAAACGGTGTTGGAAGGCTTGGGTCTTCGTCCTCACGTACTCAAGGATTCTGATCTCCAGCCTAAGGTTGTCTTCGGCTTTCGCCTTCTTCAGTGAAGCCGCCAACCTTTTGGCTTCACCCACTACTGCAATCTGCACCTCCTGTGCGGGACATTCAATGTTCCCTCTGCTGTAGTGACAGCTAGTGAACTTCTTGGTCTCCTCCGGATCCAAGTGTCCACACCTTTTGCATTTCCGGCTATAAAGTGCGAGAACGTCTTTGCTCATGGGGCTCCTTGCAAAAAAGGAAGGGGCACACAGTCCCCTTCCTTGATCAGGCCATCACGAACTTATTCGTCTTCGCCTTCGTCTTCCTCGTCGTCGAAGTTGAATTCTTCGTCCTCATCTTCGCCTTCCTCGTCCTCTTCTTCCTCTTCTTCGTCGCGAGCCTTCTTGGGCACCTTCTTGGCCGGCTTCTTCACAGCCTTCTTCGAACGACGGGGAGCCTCTTCCTCTTCGTCCTCTTCCTCTTCCTCTTCCTCTTCCTCTTCGTCCTCTTCCTCTTCCTCTTCCTCTTCCTCTTCGTCCTCTTCTTCCTCTTCCTCAGCCTCTTCGTCGGTATCGTCGGCTTCTTCGTCTTCCGACTCCTCGTCATCACCGTCTTCGTCTTCCGAAGCAGCAGCGGCTGCACCGGCGATGATGCTCAAGGCTGTGGGGTCGAACACCACGACGTTGCCAGCGTCGGTGGCAAAGACTTGCTTGCCCTTGACTTCCTTGGCCGACTCGATGGTGCCGAGATTGACGGTCGCGCGGTAGTAGATCGTTTCACCGACGACAGCCACGACCAGCGCGTGAGGAATCACTTGACCATTGACAATGTAAGCCTGCGGCGTGAGCTTGACTTCACCACTGATCGAGGTCACGATCTGGAGACCAAGCGATGCGCTCACCGTTGCGGCCTTGCTCACCTTCGTAGCCTTCGGCGCACGCTTCGGTGCGGCCTTGGCTTGACGGGTAGCGCGCGTGGTCTTCGTCACCTTCGGTGCGCGTTCAGCGCGAGCGCCACGGGTTGCAGTACGGGTGCCACGAGCAGCGCGAGCCGGCTTCGCTGCGGCGCCACGTGCAGGCTTCTTGACAGCGCGGGTGTTGCGTGCGGAGGTCTTTGCGGTACGAGCCATGATGTATTTTCCTTGTTGCAAATCGATTTGCTTTGGGGTGATTGGTGCAGGTCACCACCATCCTGCTACTGCGTGTTTACAGTTTGTATGGGTTTTTAAGGGCTTTTGAGGTTCAGAGCGGTTCGGAGCCTTCTTCGTCCTCGGCCTCTTCCTCACCGTCCTCGTCCTCCTCACCGTAGACCGAGTCCTCACCTTCATCCTCACCCTCCTCGTCATCACCGTCTTCATTGGTGACGAGTTCAGAGAAATCAAGGTTCAGAGAGTCTTCGGTCGGACTCGCAACGACGTCCAGATCGTCGACCGCGAAGCCGTCCTGTTCGTTCACCGCGTACTCGACGTATCCAGGTTCGACGAGCACTGCAGAGGTGATGTAGAACTTACCTTCCACGTCGCCCGGCAGGTCGTATTCCGATTCAGCGTCCGGCGTGAAGGTGACTTCCGTGCCCACGGGAATGGAAATCAGTGTAGTCATGATCAAGTCCTTTAAGGTTGGGGATGAAAGGTGTGGGCTTAGTTATCGGGTTTACTCGTCAGCGCCTTCAGCAGCGGCACGGCGACCACGCTTCGGGGGCATCTGAACCTGGGCAAAAGCAGCCGGCAGCACACGAGCAGCTCGGCGAACCATCTTGAATGCCACGTCAGTCTTCGGCAGCTCCTTGCGGATACGGCGGCCTGTGTCTTTCTTGGTCACGATTTGCCACATGCCACGCACCCCTGCGGTCAGGATGTCACCCTTGGCGGCCGACTTGCCGACGCGGATGTGGACCTGGAAGACCGCGCTGGCCGGCAGACGGGCCGCCCCATACATCGGGGTACCGTCAGTGTTCACCGCATAGTGCTTCTTGATCTTGACCTCACCGTCGACCTTGGACTTCGTTTGGCCAGCATTTGAGCGGTCAGCAGGAGAGACCGACATTCGGCGCTCCGCGTTGGGCTTGAAGGTCACGGCGCCGAGACGGGCAGCCAGACCAGCCAGCGTCTGGGGATCGTAGCTTGCGAGGTCCGACTTCTTCTTGTCGTCGGCGTCGAAGTCGAAGCGGCCTTGGTAACGGGTGGCCTTGATGTCGGCGCCGATGAGACCGTCCTTCTCGGTGCGGAATTGTACCAGCAGCGAGTGGGCCTTGAAGTCTGCGGGGGCCTTGTAGGTCGGGATGGGCTTGCGCTTGGTTGCCGTACGCTTGCCTGCCGGGCGGCCGAAGGCGCCCTTGATAACCTTGCCTGCTTTAGCCGGCGGCGTGTCCTCGTCTTCAGAGCGGGTGCGCTTCGGTGCCAGCTTGGTGACCGTCGCCTTCTTCACTGGTGCTTTCTGGGAAGGGGCTACCTTCTTCACTGTCTTCTTGGGGATGGCCATGATGGCTCCTTTCGGTGGGGAAAATAGATCGTTGGAATTGGGACAGGAGTTCGAGTTCCAGTTCTCGAATTTGGGATTCTAAGTAGAGTCGGGCCAACATTTCGGCCCTATCTTTAAAACCCATCTCCGTGTTTCTTACTACTTGGTACTGCGAGGACGCCTGAAACATCTTCCAGGCCAGAGGGTGCCTTTGAGCCTCGTCCTTGAAGAACGCGATGGACTCCAGCACCGTCCGGTTCTTGGCCAACACGTAGTCGGTCAAGGCTGTCAAATTGTAGGCTTTGTAGGCCGCGATCACCATAGCGAGTTCTTCCTCAGAACCGCCTTTGGCGGGATGAGCGTATTTTACGGCTTCTCGAAAAGCCTTCTTAATAATCTCCTTCTGGGCAGCGGTTGCTTCGTGAGTTTGGTGGACAGCGGCAAGGTTATTACGCCCCTGCACGTCCACGGCTTCGGTTGCAGGTACCCCCTTGGTTTGCAGATGAAGATCCTGCTTCAGGTCGTGAAGCTTCTGCATGAGATCCTCATGGGCCTCGCAGGCGGCCATAAGCAGAGCTTCTGCGCGATCAAACATTGCTGTGTAGCGCTTAGACACACTCGCAGCCTGCCGTGATAGCAGTATAGCATAGTTTTTTAGAAGCGCAAGATGTGGGATCGCACTGTAGGGAACCAGCGCCCTGCTGCTCATACTGCGACCGCTTCCACGCTGTTTTTGTGTCTTTTGACGACCTGGGCCCCCTCGATGTTGGGGACCACGTTCTGCAGGAGCACAATCAGGCCCCTGCGCTCGGAAGGATCAACCGCAACCCAACCAGAAGCCTTCCATTCAGCGCAGATTGCGGGTTTGTTGTTCTTCAGGGTGATTACGTGCTCGTTGCGGCACGGGATAACGGTGTTGACTTCTGGTAGACGGCTCATAGAGCTTCCTCAATGTTCACTCTCCTGTTTTTTATAGTTTTTACCCATAGGGTGGTTTCGCACCTGTTCATATGTGGTCAAGAAGGGCTGGAATTTGCGATTTGCCAAATCCTGGTCGCTAAACCTCTTAACGGCCACAACGTGCTCCTTGACCAACGGCACGGTGAGCTGCATGAACCTCTGGTGACCGTCAAACACCCAGTAGGTGAGGCCTATCGAGGTGTGTTTGATACCTGTGGTGCGGAATAGGCATTGATCACCTTTAGCCCATGGTCCTATGGAGGTCTTGATTCGGCCCTGATACCAGATGGACATGAAGGTCACTCCTCCCAGTCGAGGTCCTCTTCATCTTCCTCTTCCTCTTCTTCGCCCATCTCCTCAATGGCGAAGTTCACGCTGGCTTCCGTAGCGTAGTCCACGAACTTCAGATCCGCATGAGCGAACCAAGCCATACCGTTTACCGCGTATTTAAGCTCACCGGTTTGCACCGATACATCGCATACGATCCATTGAAATTCGCACTGGTAGTCGTGATTGGGCTTGGGCATAAGCTTACCCTTGGCCTTGAAGGCCTCGGTGAATTCCACGGCCGTACCGATGGCGAACGAGAGGTGTTGGTCTTGGGACATGATGCTTCCTTTCTAGGAGCGGTTGGGGACTAGATGCAGGGATCGAAAGCCTCGAAGGGAGGCTCTCGATGAGGGATGACTGTGATTGGAAACACAGAGCTTAGAAGGTACCAGCGATTGTCGATATGAACCGCAAAGCGACGGGTCACCTGTGCATGCTGGTCGGCCGCCAGGTCATCAGCCAGACCCTTGTTAAAGGTGTAGCCAAGGATAACCCGCTGGTTATGGCGGCCGTTCATCATCTTCATGACCTCGTAGACGACTACTCTGGCACCTGGCGGACAGTTGGCTTTTCTGGCCATAAGTTCAGGAGCCCTTGACACACAGAACGGCCTTCAACGTGTGGACTACTTCCACCAGCTCAGTCTGGTTGGCCATCACGATGTCCAAATCCTTGTAGGCGCTGGGAATCTCGTCCACGACCTCCAAGTCTTTGCGGCATTCAACTCCTTCGGTTTGCCGCTCAAGGTCCAAGGCGGTGAACATACCTCGGGCCTGGCCCCGAGACATTGCACGACCAGCTCCGTGGGAACAAGAGCAGTAGCTGTCAGGGTTGCCTTTGCCACGCACGATGTAGGACTTCTGACCCATAGAGCCGGGAATGATACCCAGCTCGCCTTCACGAGCGCGGACCGCGCCCTTTCGAGTGATCCACAAGTTCTGACCAAAGTGGTGCTCGCGCGCAATGTAGTTGTGGTGGCAGCTAACGGCTTCGGATGTGACTTCCACGGTCAGCTCAGGTAGGCGATGCTTGATGGCCGCCACTGTAAGGAACATCATCTCCTTACGATTTTCCAACGCATAGTTCTGCGCCCATTCGACGGCCTCCACATAGTCGGCAAATTCTTGCGTTCCGTCAGGCAGGTACGCCAGGTCCTTATCCGGAAGGCTGATAAAGAACTTGGCCATCAAGTCCTTTGCCTTCTCTACGTAGTATCGTCCGACCAGATTGCCGATCCCGCGGGAGCCTGAGTGTAGCATGACCCACACATCGTCATTCTCATCGGTACAGAGTTCGATGAAATGGTTTTCTGAGCCCAAGGTCCCGAGTTGGGTGGAGGCCTTCAATTGGGCTTGATCTTGAGCCTTCGCCTCAGACTTTGAGCCCATAGCGTACAGCACTGACATGGGGATGTTAGTGACTGAGGTCCGAATGCAGTCAATGTTGTGGTCCCCATTGCGACCCGTACCAACCGGTACATCTCGCTCGATTTGGTGCCGGATTTCCTTGAGATTGTCAGGCAACTGAGAGCCCTTGATAGACAAGCGCACGGCGTTCATGCCACAGCCGATGTCCACACCCACAGCGGCAGGGATAACGACGTTGGCCGAAGGGATCACAGATCCAATGGTGGCCCCCATACCCCAGTGAACGTTAGGCATAAGTGCCACCCCTTTGGGGAAGATGAAAGGCAAGCGAGCAATATTTTTCGCCTGCTGAAGGGCAGAGTCCTCCATGTCTGGAACGGTAATCACCTTCTCGAAAGGGACGTCATCTTCGGAGTCTTTGATGACTTCTTCCCGCGTACCAACCCAGGCCTTGATGGGAACAGAGCCCTTGTCTTTGATAACCTGCATTATTCATCTCCTAGACTATCGAACAAGATTTTGGAAAAGTCGCGTGCTGCTTGACGATCAGTCGTCTTACGTTGATGGACCTGAACAACCAGCTCGTAGAAAGTTGAGGTCAAGGCCTTTAGCCTCGATTCCAGGTTTGAGGGAATGCTAAGAAGGCCAACGCCGTAGCCTCGTTGAAGCGAAGCCAGATTTAACTCGCTTTCGCAGTCTTGGGCTACCAGCTCTGCGATTGATTCCCAATGTTCGATCAGGAATTTGTCGGACAGCAGCCCGGATTTGGTCTTCACATTTGATGCGGCGCTGAAAATCTTCTTCAGAAAGTTCTGAATCTCTTCAATCCAGTGCTCACGTGAAGGCGAATCAACGGCCAAGACTTTAACGATGTGCTCCACCAAGGGAGTTGTATAGGACACAACACGATCCTCTGCGACGGCCTTGGATATCGACATGGCCAGAAGCCGTTGTCGTGCTTGAATTTCCATTTCCTACTCCTTAGAGTTTGAGTTTCGAAAAGGCCGTGACTTTGACACCCTTGGCTTCCGCCTTGGCGACCTTTGTAGAGGCTTTGCCATCGGCTTTGAACAGCAGCAATGTGGTTTTGCTACCAAAAGGAACGACTAGCCCACCTGCTGCCTCTACAGCGGTCTCCTCGTCTTTCGAACGATAACCCGTCCACGAGACGCATTGGCCGGTAAGCTTACCCTTTACCAAAGGCTTTTTGTTGGCCTGAGGCAGGGAGTCATCGATTGTCAGGAACTCACTAAAGCTAGTGAAGGCCTCTGCCCACTTGTCCAGCCCTGACTCGATCAGGTCTATGCTCCTATCTGAGAAGCCTCGAACAGCTTGAAGTAGCTCTCGAAGCTTGCGGGTTTTCAGCAAGGTGCCGAGACGAATCGGATGGTCTTCGATGGCTTTCAGTTTGCGGTCCCCGATACCAGCGTCAAAGACCTGAAGGGCTACCATGAGAGTCCGCACCTTAACCTTCTGGGAAAAGACGCGGTCGAATTCATCGTTGATCCTCTTGGCCTGACCGTAGCCGAAGCCTAGGCTTGTGATGGTATTTCGAAGCTTGTCCTCCTTCCAGGCCTTAACATAGGCCAGCGGCGTGGGCAGCTTGCTCTGAAGCTTGGTTGCCGTGGGAGCCGCAACGTGCTCAATACCAAAGGTCTTCATAAACTTCACAATGTTCAGGACGTCCACTCGATCTGAGGTGGCCCTCGATTCCTTAGCAGTCACAAAGTGAACGCCTTCCATCTTGTAGGTGATGTCCGGCATCTGAAGCTTGCCCTTTTTGACCACGTCATCAATCTTGGGAATTACACCACCGGAACGTACCAGCTTGACGACTGCCCCGGGACCAACATGACGATCAATCATCCACTGACCGTTGTGGACCGTAGCGTGCTTGACCACAACGCCGCCAATCTGAACAGGCTTGATCAGAATCTTGGGAATGATGCGCCTGCGTCCCGTCACCTGATAGATGATCTTCAGGACTTCCGCTTGAACTGCATCATCGTCGCTGTTGACCTTGAAGGCTGTGATGCCCTTCGGCTTGTCGCTGTTATTGTACTTCATAGCGAACCTCACAGGAGCGATGACCAGACCGTCAATCTCGTAGGGAGAGAGACGCTTGCGTTCCTCCAGGTAGTCGGTAAGTTTCTGGCTATCCAAGGTCTTGAAGACCTTATGGGGCACAACTTCCAAGCCCCACTGCTCGGCATAGCCGAGTGAGGTGAGCAGCGCCGAACCGTAGGTCCCTAGAGCCACGATGTGGACGTCCTTAAGGCATGCGTGGGCAGTCTTGCGATTGAAGACCCCGTTGACGCCGTTTCGAGCGTTGTCGAAGTCCTCCGCCCAATTCTTGAAGCCCTTTTTGGTGAACAAAGCTTCGCAGCGAACGGTGGCGTTCTTCAGAGTCGCGCCCGACTTGGGCAGTGTGGTCGACTTGAGGAGGTGCGTCACGTCCTTGCCGTTCTCACCATCACCGCGAGTCAGAAGACTCACAGCCTTGCCGCCTTCAATGCGAAGTTGGAGGCTCGTACCGTCCAACTTGTCCATAACCAGATATCCCTCGTGGGAAGGATTGTTCTTCAGCCACGAATCAGCTTGATGCGGGTAGGCCTTGGCCAGGGAAGGCATGAATTCGAAGAGGGGTACCTCATTCTTCACCTTCACCCCAGTCTTCGCCAGATGCTTCCAGTCAGGATCGGCGGCAATGATCGAGTCCTCCAACTTATCAAAGGCCGAGTCGGGCATCAAAGGCTCGCTCAGGTAGTAAGCCTTCTTGGCTTTCAAGTACAGGGCCTTCTTCTCGGCCAGAGACATGGTGGAGAGTTTCATTCTCAGCCCCTTCGAGTAAGCGTGGCCTCTGC
>Ga0213872_10001023_pt1 | contig 19508 bp, 18 predicted proteins | sample VelepicomBERX_R2_FD_160071 | JGI IMG/M metagenome (GOLD analysis project Ga0213872, IMG submission 160071) | Rhizosphere microbial communities from Vellozia epidendroides in rupestrian grasslands, the National Park of Serra do Cipo, Brazil - RX_R2 | ecosystem: Host-associated > Plants > Roots >...
AGCAACTTAAACGCCTTCAACCGGCAAAACGCCACGGCTTGATTCAGCGCCGTGACTTGGGCCGCATAGCCGGCATCGTCGGGGTTCAAAGCGGGGCTAACAGCCAGATCGTCGTGCGTGCTCATGAGGGGGCATCCTTTGTTTGAATGATCATCATGCTACCAAAACCACGGCGCGCCCCAAAGCGGCCTAACGGCATCAAACAATGACGAAGGCATAATATAATTATATTCATAACGTTATGAGCAACAAACCGGAAAACACCGTGATTTCTCAAAATAAAGGTTTGACAGGGCATTCGTTCATTAGTATAGTTCGGCCTCGCGTTTCCCTGATAGCTCAGTTGGTAGAGCGACGGACTGTTAATCCGCAGGTCGCAGGTTCGAGCCCTGCTCGGGGAGCCAAAATTCAAAACCCCAGCCAAACGGCTGGGGTTTTTCATTATCCAAAGGGATCTAAATTGATCCGATTGGGTCCGCATTTACACGAATTCCATTTTTTCCTGCTTTATCCCGCTTTCCTTCAAATCGTGTCGCGCCCATTCGCCGCAGGCAATGCACGGTCTTGCTTAACGATAAGCCTGCGTCACGATGCCGGCCGCCTTGGCCAGCACATCGCGCCGCGCCGGCGCCTTCGGGTCCGGCTGGGTGAAATAAATCGCCAGCACCAGCGGCTGATGTCCCGGGGGCCAGATCACCGCAATGTCGTTGGTGGTGCCATAGCGGCCGTTGCCGGTCTTGTCCCCCTCCGTCCAAGAAGATGGCAGGCCGGCGCGAATACTGGTTGCGCCGGTGGTATTGCCCTTGAGCCAGGTCACCAGCTGCGCTCTTTGCGCAGGCTTTAGCGCATCGCCCAACGTCAGCTTGCGCAGGCTTTCCGCCATGGCCGCCGGCGTGGTCGTATCGCGCTCGTCGCCCGGAATCGCGCTATTGAGCATCGGTTCCGTGCGGTCCAAGCGGAATAGACTGTCGCCGATCTGGCGGCTGAAACGCGTCACCGCAGCCGGCCCGCCCAATTGCTCGATCAATTTATTCATCGCCACATTGTCGCTGTACTGCAATGCGGCGGCGCTCAGCTCGGAGAGCGTCATACTGCCGCCGACGTGCTTTTCGGCGATGGGATTGTAATTGACCAGGTCCGCCTGCCGAATGTCGATCGAGCGCGTGAGCAGATCCGGCTCGGTTTCACTGCGCTTCAAGATCGCCGCCACCGCCATGACTTTACTGGTGCTGCAAAATGGAAAGCGCTCGTCGCCGCGGTAGGCAAAGCGGCTGCCGTCGGCCGTATCGACCAACACCACGCCCAGCCGGCCATGCGCTTCTTGTTCCAGGTCGGACAGCTGCTGATACAAGGCCTGCTGAGGCGAAACGTCCGCGGCCCATGCCGGCGTGGCCGATAGAACCGCGCCGGCCACGCAGGCGCACAAGCCGCGCAGCAGCGCCGAGGACCGCGTCAACACATCATTCATGGCTCACCTCGCTTAACGACAAAACGTCTTTCGGCTGGCTCACAACGATAAAGTTCCTCTCTCCCTGTCATGACAACCGAGCGGATACGACCAATGGAGAGAGGACGTCGCTTGCCCACTCTGCCCGCGCCATGCTAAACAGGTGTTTTTTCATCGGTATAGTATGAATTTCACCGCAGAAGAGTTGGAACCTCACCGGCCAGCGCTACTGCGCTACGCCTTGTTTCGTCTGGGCAATGAGGCGGCGGCGCATGATCTGGTGCAGGACGCGTTTCTGGCCGCGTTGGAACACCCTGAGCGCTTTGCCGGCGCCGCTGCGTTGCGTACTTGGCTGACCGGCATCCTCAAACATAAAATCATCGACGTGCAGCGCAAGGCGGGGCGAGAAATCACCCTATCCGTCCCCGACGAGGAAGATCTATCCGACCTGGACACCCTCTTCGATCAGACGGGACACTGGGGCGCCGATGCGCCGCGCCGCTGGGAAAAACCCGAGGCTTGCCTGGAAGACCAGCAGTTCTGGCAGGTCTATCGCGAGTGCAGCCAGCGCATGCCGCCGCGTAGCGCGCTGGTCTTCACGCTGCGCGAACTACATAGCCTGGACGTGGCGGAAATCGGCGAGCAGTTGGACATCACCCCCGCGCATTGCTCGGTGTTGCTCTATCGGGCGCGTATGAGCCTGCGGCTATGCCTGGAAAAGAACTGGTTCGGAGCCACGCTATGAAACTGACCTGCCAACAAGCCTCCCACCTGCTGTCGCGGCAACAAGATCTGCCACTCGCATTCGGCGAGCGCCTTCGCCTACGCTTGCACCTCACCGTCTGCGACGCCTGCAGCCATTTCCAAGGCAGTTTGCGCTTTCTGCGCCAGGCCGCGCGCCGCGCGCCGCCATCCAAGCCATAGCGCATATTTTATGACAAAGTTGTAATTTCTCATTTTTGTATTTAAAAACAAGCGTGTACGTGCCGTGCTCGTTGTTAATAAATAGATCAATGAGGAACTTGTGATGAAGATCACCACCAGACTGACCGTCATGCTGGCAGTCGCCATACTGGCGACCCTATTAACCGGCGCCGTCGGGCTCGTCATGCTCGAAAAGGCGCAACAACGTTTCGAATTCATCAGCACCAGCGCCTTTCCCAGCCTGATCAATCTGAACGGTTTGCAGCAGACCGTGATGGACCAACGGCTGGCGATCAACAAGATGCTCGTGGCCCAAACGCAAGAACAGAAGGACACGACGCTCGCCACCCTCGCCGACACCGACAAACGCTTCAATAGCCTGACCGCCGACTACCTGGCCAACGACGTCGGCGACGAGACCGACAAGCAAATGCTGCAGGCCGACCAAGCGGCCATGAACGGCTATCGCGCCATGCGCGATAAAGCCTTGGACCTGGTCAAGGCCAATCAGCGCGATCAGGCCGTCGGCCTGCTGCTGGGGGACGGCGCAACCCTCGGCAAAACGCTCTTGAAAGGCATCGACGATCATTTCGCCTACAACGTGAAACTGGCGCAGGATCAAATTGCGGCCAACCGCCGCGCCTACGACGACGCGCTGATCCTGTCGGCCTCGATCATCGTGCTATCGTCGTTCGCGATGGCGGTGCTCGGCTGGCAGCTCTACCGCATCATCAAAAACGGTCTGTACGACATGCAGGACACCATGTCGCACGTCAGCCAATCGCTCGACTTTACCCACCGCACCGCCGTGCAGCGCCAAGACGAGCTCGGCCAAACGGCCAGCGCCTTCAATGCCCTGCTGGAACGGCTGCAGCACAACCTGAAGAGCATTCTCGACGGCGCGCACAACGTGGCCAAGGCCTCGCAGGAAATGCGGCATACCGCGGGGGAAGTGTCGACCGCCTCGCAAGCGCAAAGCAACGCCGCCTCCAACATCGCCGCCACCATCGAGCAAATGACCGTCAGCATCAATCACGTCGCCGACCAAGCCAAGTCGACGCGCGAGATGGCGCAGGAAGCCGGCAATCTGGCCCAGGAGGGCTCGCGCATCATCGGTCAGACGATTCAGGATATCCGCGAGATCTCCAACTCGGTCAAAACCTCGGCCGAGAGCATCCGCAAACTCGTCACCTACAGCAGCCAAGTCAGCAGCGTGATCAATGTCATCCGTGAAATCGCCGATCAGACCAACCTGCTGGCGTTAAACGCCGCCATCGAGGCGGCGCGCGCCGGCGAGCAGGGCCGCGGCTTCGCGGTGGTGGCCGACGAGGTGCGCAAACTGGCCGAGCGCACCGCCAAGTCGACCACGGAAATCGCCGACACCATCCAGACGATGGTCGCGCTGTCGCAGGAGGCCACCGCGCAGATGGTGGCGGCGGAAAGCAACGTGGAAAACGGCGTCAAGCGCGCCGACGAAGCGGACGCGGCCATCCATCGCATCGGCGACACCTCCGGCAGCACGGCCGGCATGGTGAATGAAATCAGCCATGCCATCGTCGAGCAAGGCGTGGCCAGCAACAACATCGCCACGCAAGTCGAGCATTCGGCGCAGATGTCGGAGCAATCCAGCGCCGCCGCGCACAACACCGCCAGCACCGCGCAACGGGTGGACGAACTGGCGCGCGCGCAGATCGAGACGCTGTCGCGCTACCGCTTGTAGAGGGGGAGGAAGCAGCGCCGCCACGTAGCGTGCGCTCGCGTAGCAGCGCACGGCCGCAGCCGCGAGCCGATGGCCCAGGCCGCCGGCATCACCCCGGCGCAACTGCGCCCCTTCTTCCACGCGCGGGCCGGCTGCCTGCTGGCGCGCGACGATGCCGCGCGTGCGGATGCGTTACCGGGGTTTTGCGTCTGAATTTTCGCTGCGGCCACAACATCAGCTCAAATGAAACCTATTTGCGATCCACGCCACCTGCCCCTTTACTCAAACTGTAGTTACAATCTGATTGACTATTGATTATATTGTAACTACAGTTTGAGATGATGCAAATCACTTACGATGTAGCTAAGTGTGCGCGAAACATACGTGAACGGGGGCTTCCCTTCGATCTTGTCGAGGATCTTGATTGGTCCACGGCTCTCGTGGAAGAAGATACCCGCAGGACTTATCCGGAGCGCCGCTTCATCGCATTCGGCATGATCGAGGAGCGCCTGTATTCGGTATGCTTCACACCAACCGCAATGGGCATCCGAGTAATCAGTTTTCGCAAAGCAAACAAGCGCGAGGTCAAGGCATATGACGAAAAAACCATTCACCAATGAGGAAGGAGAGGTACGCGACCTCTCCGAGGAAATCAAGCACTTCAAACCCGCATCTGAGGCACTGGCGGGCGTCTTACCGTCCGAAGTCCTCAACGAAATGATGCGGAAGAAAACGCGTGGACCTCAAAAAACCCCAACCAAGGAGCAGGTGACGCTCAGGCTCTCGAAAGAGGTTCTGGATGCATACCGGGCAACAGGCAGAGGCTGGCAATCCCGCATTGACGATGATTTGAAAGCCATCGTCCATGGGGACAAAGCGGCATAGCCGGCGCAATGCCGCACGGCATGGTCATGAACGGTCACTCACCGTTGGTTGCCGTTTGCGGCAAGTCTCATGCTGATACTCGCCAATAATTTCGAAATTCCGGATGACGGCATCCTGCACCAAAGAGGACGCTAGAAAAGCGGACTCATCATCCTGTACATAGTCATGGATGCGTGCAATCGCCTGCAAGATATGATCCAGATAATCCAGCAAGCGCTGCTTATCCCGACTCATACGCTAACCGCCTCGGCCAGCACTTGCTCACGAAAGCTTTCCGGCAGCGCCTTGGGCGTCAGCACATCGACATCGACACCAAGCAGGGCCTTCAACTCGTAGCGAATGGCGCCAATGTCCAGCAAAGTGGTATCGGGCGTGGGGTCAACCAACAGATCGAGATCGCTATCGTCCCGGTCAGCCCCCCGCAGCACCGAGCCGAAAACCCGTGCATTCGCAGCATGGTGCGTTGCCACGATGCGGCGAATGGCCTCGCGATGGGCTTCGAGCGCGGCGGACGGTTTCATTGGAATCTCATGGGGTTAGATCGATGGGCTAATGATAGAGGCGGACACCAGCCGCGTCACACCGCACCTCCCAAAAAGCTGCCGGCCACGTCATGGCAATAGCAAAAAGCCCGACAACTCATTGAGTTATCGGGCTTTTATCTGGAGGCGGGGGTCGGAATCGAACCGGCGTACACGGCTTTGCAGGCCGCTGCATAACCACTCTGCCACCCCGCCATAAGGGGTTGATCGCCAAGCGATCCAATCTGGAGCGGGAAACGAGGCTCGAACTCGCGACCTCAACCTTGGCAAGGTTGCGCTCTACCAACTGAGCTATTCCCGCATAAACCGAATGTGTCGTTGGAGCGGGAAACGAGGCTCGAACTCGCGACCTCAACCTTGGCAAGGTTGCGCTCTACCAACTGAGCTATTCCCGCAACGCCACATGCTAACTTTTGGAGCGGGAAACGAGGCTCGAACTCGCGACCTCAACCTTGGCAAGGTTGCGCTCTACCAACTGAGCTATTCCCGCATCACTAATCTCTATCCGGGGTCTGGAGCGGGAAACGAGGCTCGAACTCGCGACCTCAACCTTGGCAAGGTTGCGCTCTACCAACTGAGCTATTCCCGCATACCGGATTTTTTTCCCGAAGCACGCTCCGAGAGACTGCGAATTATAAAGATTAATCTGTTGCTGTCAACCGATTACAGATCAATTTTTTTCGCGGAGAACTCGCTCGCGGCCATTCTCAGGTAATAAATCATTGACCACAAAGTCAAAATCACCGCCAGCACCATGCAGAGATTTCCCAGCAGCAAGGTATCGAAACCGGGGATCACCGGACCGGCGTACAAGAGCAGCAAAATCGCCACCATCTGCGCCGTGGTCTTGAGCTTGCCGATGTAGGCCACCGCCACGCTCTTGCGGCTGCCGATCTCCGCCATCCACTCGCGCAACGCCGAGATGGCGATCTCGCGGCCGATGATGATCATGGCCATCCAGCCCGGCGTGCGGTTGAGCTCCACCAGCAGAATCAGCGCCGCGGCGACGATCAGCTTGTCCGCCACCGGATCGAGAAAGGCGCCAAAGGACGATGTCTGCTTCAGCCGGCGCGCCAGGAAACCGTCGAGCCAGTCGGTCACGGCGGCCAGCGCGAAAATCAGCGCGCCGACGATATTGCGCATGTCGGAGCTCAGCACCGTATCCGGCAAAAAGAACACTGCCACGCAAATCGGGATCAGGGCAACCCGGATCCAAGTCAACAAAATAGGCAGATTGAACGGCATCGTTTTGCTTCTTGTAGTGTGCACCGCCAGGGCTAGTGCAAGGCATTATAGATTTGTTCGGCCAGGGTCCGGCTGATGCCCTCGACCTGCGCCAGGTCGTCCTGACTCGCCGCCACCACGCCGCGCAGCCCGCCAAAGCGCATCAACAGGCGCTGCCGGCGCTTGGCGCCGACGCCCGGGATCTCCTCCAGGCTGGAGGCGACGCGCGCCTTGGCGCGGCGCGCGCGGTGGCCGGTGATCGCGAAACGGTGCGACTCGTCGCGAATGGTCTGGATCAGGTGCAATGCCGGATGGTCGTGCGCCAATTGTACCGTTTTTTGCAAGTAGGGAAGGATCAGTGTTTCCAATCCGGGTTTGCGCTCCTCGCCCTTGGCCACGCCGACGATCGGCACATCGAAGCCCAATTCGGCGAACACGTCCAGCGCCACGCCGACCTGCCCCTTGCCGCCGTCGATCAGCACCAGGTCCGGCCGCCGCCCCTCCCCGGCCGCCACTTTGCTATAGCGGCGGGAGAGCACCTCGCGCATGGCGCCGTAGTCGTCGCCGGCCTTGGCGGTTTCGATGTTGAAGCGGCGATACTCGGAGGGCTGCATGTCGGCGCGGTCATACACCACGCACGAGGCCACGGTGGCCTCGCCCTGGGTATGGCTGATGTCGAAACACTCGATCCGCTCCACCCCTTCCAATTCCAGCACCTGGTTGAGTTGCGCGAGCCGGTGCGTCTGGTTGGCGTGACTCGCCAGCTTCTGCATGATCGCCAGGTAGGCGTTCTTCTCGGCCATCTCCAGCCACACCCGGCGCTCGCCGATCGGGTTTTTCACCAGCTGCAGCCGGCGCTCGGCTTGCTCCTCCAGCCGTTCGCACAACGTGGGCGACACTTCGCCATTGGTGACGATCACCGGCGGCATCGGCGCGCCCAGATAATGTTGCGCGAGGAACGCCTCGCGCACCGTGTCGAGATCAGCGCCCTCGTCGTTGCTGGGGAACAGGCTCTTGTCGCCCAAATGGCGCCCGCCGCGGATCATCACCAGATTGACGCAATAAAGCCCCTCGCGCTCGACCACCGCCACCACGTCGGCGTCGTGCTGCGCGGCGTTGCTGGACACGAACTGCCGCTCGCGCATGGTCGACAGCGCTTGAATCTGGTCGCGCAATTCGGCGGCCAGTTCGAACGCCAGCTGCTCGGACGCCGCCAGCATCCGCTCGGTCAGGCGATCGGTCAGGTCCGAGTCCCGTCCCTGCAGGAACGAAACGGCGCTCGCCACGTCGGCGGCGTAGTCGTCGCGCGTGATGTGGCCGACGCACGGCGCCGTGCAGCGCTTGATCTGATAGAGCAGGCACGGGCGCGAGCGGTTGGCGAACACCGCATCCTCGCAGGTGCGCAACCGGAAGACCTTCTGCAGCATCTGAATGCTTTCGCGCACCGCGAAACTGTTGGGAAACGGGCCGAAATACTGGTGCGGCCGCTTGGGCTCGCCGCGGTAGTAACGGATCTGCGGAAAATCGTGCGCCGTCACCACCAAGTACGGATACGACTTGTCGTCGCGGAACAGGATGTTGTACTTGGGCGAGAGACCCTTGATCAGATTGTTTTCCAGGATCAGCGCCTCGGCTTCCGAGCGCGTCACCGTGGTTTCGATGGCGGCGATCTGGCGCACCATCAGCTGGATGCGCGGCGACAGATCGGTCTTCTGGAAGTAGGAGCTGACCCGACGTTTCAAGTCGACCGCCTTGCCGACGTACAGGACCTTGCCTTGCGCGTCGAGCATGCGGTACACCCCGGGCAATTGGGGCAGATTGGCCAGAATCGGCTTGGGATCGAACGGGGGCGTTTTACTCATGGCCTCAGTGGGGTGCGGCGCGGCGGAAGGCCGCTTCAGGCCCTCATTTTACAGGCATTTACGCTTTCGAGTGGCCCCTTGGCATGCGGCTTGCCAATAGAGTGTTTTGCATCCATAACCCTTGTACCGGTATAATGTTTATTTGCCGCAAAGGAAACGCCAGATGCGTATCATCGAGAAAGCCTATACTTTCGACGACGTTCTCCTCGTCCCCGCGCACTCCTCCGTACTGCCTCGTGACGTTCTACTGAACACTGCCCTGACCCGCAATATCCGCCTCAATCTGCCGCTATTGTCCGCGGCGATGGATACGGTCACCGAATCCAGTCTGGCCATCGCCATGGCCCAGGAAGGCGGCATCGGCATTCTGCACAAGAACATGACCGCGGAGCAGCAGGCCAAGGAAGTGTCCAAAGTCAAACGCCATGAAAGCGGCGTGGTCAAGGATCCGATCACCATCGGTCCGGACATGCTGGTACGCGATCTGGTGCTGTTGACGCGCCAACACAAGATTTCCGGTCTGCCGGTAGTGGAAAAGGGCAAGGTCGTCGGCATCGTCACCAACCGCGACCTGCGCTTTGAAACCCGCCTCGATCAAACCGTGGGTTCGATCATGACCCCGCGCGAGCGCCTGGTGACCGTCAAGGAAGGCGCCAGCATCGACGAAGCGCGCGAACTGATGCACCACCACCGCCTGGAGCGCGTGCTGGTCGTCAACGACGCCTTCGAGCTCAAGGGGCTGATCACCGTCAAGGACATCATCAAGACCAGCGAACACCCGTACGCTTGCAAGGACGGCCAGGGCAGCCTGCGCGTCGGCGCCGCCGTGGGTGTGGGCGCAGGCACCGACGAGCGCATCGAGCTGTTGGTCGCCGCCGGCGTCGACGTCATCGTGGTCGACACCGCGCACGGCCATAGCCAAGGCGTGCTCGAACGCGTGCAATGGACCAAGAAGCGCTTCCCGAACGTGGAAGTCATCGGCGGCAACATCGCCACCGCCGACGCGGCCCGCGCGCTGGTCGACATGGGCGCGGACGGGGTCAAGGTCGGCATCGGCCCGGGCTCGATCTGCACTACCCGTATCGTTGCCGGCGTCGGCGTGCCGCAACTGACCGCCATCCATAACGTCTCCGAGACGCTCAAGGGCACGGGCGTGCCGATGATCGCAGACGGCGGCATCCGCTTCTCCGGCGATATCGCCAAGGCCCTGGCTGCCGGCGCCGACTGCGTGATGCTGGGCGGGATGTTCGCCGGCACCGAGGAAGCGCCGGGCGAGGTCGAACTCTACCAAGGCCGGTCGTACAAGTCCTACCGCGGCATGGGGTCGCTAGGCGCCATGACGCAGGGCTCCGCCGACCGCTACTTCCAAGACAGCGAAGCCAACACCGACAAGTTCGTGCCGGAAGGCATCGAAGGCCGCGTGCCCTACAAGGGCCCGATCGCCCAAGTCATCCATCAGCTGATGGGCGGCCTGCGTTCGTCGATGGGTTATCTCGGCTGCAACAGCATCGCCGAGATGCACGAAAAAGCCGGCTTCGTGGAAATCACTTCGGCCGGCATGCGCGAATCGCATGTGCACGACGTGCAGATCACCAAGGAAGCGCCGAACTACCACGTCGAACGCTAATCGCGTCCGGTTGCTACACCCCACAGCCTCGCGGCCTTGCCGCGGGGCTGTTCTTTTGGCCAGCCTCCCCGCTCGGATCCTATCCAGGGTCTATAGTTAAAAATCAAACGCTACGCGCCGTGCATGCGGTCATGCCGCAAAAATGGCGCCAAGTGTGGGCCATGGCTCAGCCATGGCCTTTATAACGAGAGGAGAGAAATATCATGTTGGCAACGATTGGGGCTGAAGATTTCATCGGACTCATCGGCCGTACCTGCGATTTCGACCGTCTTGGCCTGCCTGCCATTCACTTGCGCATTCTCGACGTCAAGCCTCGGCAGCAAGCACAACCGTCCCGCAACAGAACAGGACCCGCGCCATTCATCGTCGAACTGGCGTGCGAGCCCACCCCCGGGCTGACCGACTCGCTGGGCGATCTTGCCCTGCCCGCGGCGGCGGACAACCCGGCGCGCCGGCTGGAGCACGTATGGATCGGCCGCGTCATTCCCGCCGGCCGCGATCCGCACTTTGCCTACTTCCAGCTGCCGCTCAATTGAGCGTCTGATCCCCCGTAGGCATCCAGACCAGCTTATCCGCCCTCACCCCGCGCTGCGCCGGCTGAAATCCCAGACGCAGATACAGCCGGCGCGCGCCGGGGTTGTCATACTCCACCACCGAAGCCAGCGGCGCGCGCGCATGCCAGGCCGCTTGTTGCAACCCCGTGAGCACTTCCGCGCCGTAGCCCTGGTTACGCGCCTCCGGCAGCAAGACAAAGAAAACAACCCGCATCTCACTGGGACCGACATCGAGCATCACCGCGCCGATGGCGCTGCCGGCGGCCTCCACCACGAACTGCATCGCCTCACCGTCGAGATGCGACAAACCGGGGCGTGCCAGCCGGTACAGCCGGGCAAAGAGCGCCGCGTCGCCCGTCCTGGCCGGGCGCAGCGTCACATTAGGCATCCGCAGCGACGCCGGCGGCAACGTCCTCACAATCCCGCCTCGCGTTCCAGCACGGCGAAGGCCTGCCTGACCAGGCGCGCAAGCGGACTTTCGCCGGTGCCGTCCAGCCGCGCCACGCCGCTCATTTCGCGCGCCGGCGCCGCGCCGCCATCGCAGTGGTCGAAGTGTACGCGGAACACCGCGTTCACCGGCACCAGCTCCTGGCCGCGCAATTCGGTGGCAATCGGTCCGCCGTAGGTCGAGGCCAGCGCCGGCTCATCCAGCACGGGAAGATTCAGCCGTTCGACCTGCCCGAGCCGGCAGCTCACGCCCCAATGTTCGCCGCCATCGGCAATGAAACGCGCCGCCCCGCCCGGCATAAGCGCAGGCAGTGCGTTCTCGCCGACGAAAGCCACCCCTTTGGCGCCCTGCGGTCCGATCACATCGAGCAGATGTTCACCCTCGGCCAATGCCGTGCCCGGCCGCAAGGCGTCGCTGACGTCGGCCACGCGGCCGGCAAAGGGCGCGGTCAGCGTGAGCCGCGCGCTCATCTGCGTCAAACCGGCCACCTCGGCCTGAGCGGCCTGCCACTCCTTGGCCAATACCGTGCCTTCCGCTTGCAACGTCGCATCCAGCGGCTGCTGCGCCACCTGCCAAGCCAGGTCGCGCTCGCGCGCCTCGGCTTGAGCGAGCTGCGCCGCGAGCGCCGGCGCGTCAAGCTGCGCCAGCAACTGGCCGGCGCGCACATGCTGGCCGTCCCGCACCCAGACCTGCGCCACCTCCCCCGCCGCCGGCGCGTACAAGCCCTGCGACTCGGCGGCCAGCAGCATGGCGGGGCTCGCGCGATCCGACTGCCATGGCAGCAGCAGCCAGGCAAGGAACAACGCCAAGAGCACCGCGCTACGACGCGTCTCGCGGCGCCAGACAAGCTCGCCGCGGCGCGACCAGACGGCGGCAAGCTCCATGGCGATCGGCCGGACGATGAACCAGCCGAGTTCAACGAATAGCAGCACGATGCCTAGCGCCTTGAAAAACATGTGATAGACCAAGAGCGCGATCGACAGGAACAGCACCAGCCGGTAGAGCCAAGTGGCCCAGGCATACAGAATCAAGCCGCGCCGGCGCGCGTCGGGAAAATACTCCGGCGCCGGGTCGTTCCACCCCAGCGCCAGTTGGCGCAGCCGCCAGCGCGCCAGCGCGAAGGCGCGCCCGTGCAGATTGGGCATGCCCCACCAGTCGGACAAGAGGAAATAGCCGTCAAACCGCATGAACGGGCTGGCGTTCACCGCCAGCGTGGCGATCCAGGTGGTGCTCGCCAACAGAAACGTGCCGGCGCGCAGCGACCCGTCCGGCAATGCGCACCACGCCAGCGTGGCCCACACCGCCAGCGACAGCTCGGCCAAGATGCCGGCGGCGCCGATCAGCAGCCGTTGCCGGCGCGAAGGCAGCTTCCAGGCATCGTTGGTATCGGTGTACAGCACCGGCACCATCACCAGGAAAGCCACCCCCATCGTCGGCACGCGGCAACCGAAATGGCGCGCGGTCAAGGCATGCCCCAGTTCGTGCGCGAGCTTGGCCACGCCCAGCGACAAGCCGATGCCCAGCGCTGCGCTCAGGCCGGAGTAGGCGGAAAACGTATGCGTGAACGCATCCCAGCGCTGGCTCACCAACAGCAGCGCCACGATCAACAGGCCGGCCTCGATTTGCCAGAATCGCGGCCGGAACAACCCGCCGCACCAGGGCAACAGCCGGTCGAGCAGCCGCTGCGGCCGCAACAGCGGCATGCGGAAAAACAGGTAATTCTTCAACAGCCACATGGCGGCGGAGGGCCGGCTGGCCTCGCGCACCCGCCCGAGCCACTGACTCGCATCGGCCGACGCGGCTACCAGCAGTTGGTGTTGCGCCAGGAATCGGCGCACCGCTTCGACGTCCTCCAACGTCAATTGCAGCGGCGTACGGGCGTTGACGTCGTCCAGCACCGCCTGTGCCGCCCCCAACGACCAACGCGACAGAATTTCGAAACTGGGCCAGCTCAGCTGGTAAAAGCGATTGACGCACGGATCGTGCAGCACCCAGCTGGGGGCGCCATCGGCCTGCGGTTCGCCGGCATGCAAGGTCAACTCTTGACGCAGCGGCGGCAGAGGATGATCGGTCATGCTTACCACCCCAGCCACTGCCGCGCCGCGGTCACTGGGCGACGCAAGACGTAATAGATCAGCGGCACCCAATTGCCGTACACCCGCGCGGTCCCCATCTGACCGAGCCGCGGCGGCGCGTCGCCGGTGAAGCGCGCTTGCAGCCGGTAGGCCAGCAGCCCCTCGTCGGCAGGCTCCGCCTTGTAAGCCACCCGCACGATCTCGGCCGCGTAGGACGACAGCGGCGAGGCGTTGGGATAGAGCGTCACCTTGCCGCCGGCGCTCAGATCGATCGCCTCGGCCGCCGGCAGCCACGCGGTCAGCTCGACCCGCGCAGGGTCCGCCAGCGTCATCACTTTCTCGCCTTGCGCCACCGCCCGCCCCTGCCAGTCGTTGCGGTCGGAAAACACCACCACGCCGGCCGCGGGCGCCGTCACATGCAACCGTTGCAGCTCACGCCCGGCGTAGTCCGCCGCGATTGCTTTCTCTTCCAGCTGGGCACGGTCCTGCGCCATCGCCAGCCGGCTTTTGTCGTCGGTCAGCGCAAGCTGGGCACTGACGCGGAAACGCTCCTCGGCGGCGACGCGCTCGCTCTCTGCCAGCGCGTGTTGGCCGGAAAGCGCGGTGGCGTCCAGATCGAACAGCGGCGTGCCCTTGGCCACCCGCTGATTGGGCTCGACCGCGATATGGTCGATCACCCCGGCGATGGGGGCGCGCAACAGCAGCGGCTCTCGCGGCACTACCTCGGCGCGGGTCAGGACGCTCAAACGGATAGGCATCAGCGCCACCAGCAGCACGCCAAGCAAAATACGGCGTTGGCGCGGCTTGGGCCGCAACCACTGCCGCGCCAGGTCGCGCCAGTCGCGCCGCGGCGAGAAGGACCGCAAGGCGTGGGCATAGCCATGCGCCAACTCCTCGGCCAGCCTGCGTTCGTAGTCGCTCCAGGGCGTCTCGCGCGCCAGCAGCAAAGCGCCCTGCTCGGAGAGCCGCAGCCATAGCGCATGCGTCGGCAGCCAATCGCCCCACTCGGCCGACAGCCGCGCCGGCAAGTGCTCGGCGATCAACATTCGACTGGCGTCGGCCGACGCGTCCGCCGCCAGCCAGCGGAACACCGCGCCCAGCCATTGCATATAGGGCGCCGTCGGCTCCACCTCCGCCAGGCCGGACAAGGCCGATACATGACGATGCAGGCCCTCGCGCCACAATGCGGCCTGCCGGTACGGCAATAACTGCTGACTTTCATTGACGATGACGAAGCTCAGCGCGGCCGCATTGTCCGCCTCGCGCGCACGGTGCAACAGCTGCAACAGGCTGGCCAGCGCCACATTCTTATCCGCTTCCATGACGCCCCTACCTAAAGCTCGCCCAACCGCTCATGCCCGGCAGCAGCCGTTTGCCCGCGCCGCCATCGATTTCGCCGACGGCCAAAATCGACTGGCTGACCGGATCGATCTGCGCGCCGAGCCGCACGATCTTGGCCGGAAAGCTCGCGCCCAGCTCATCGACCGCCACGGTAAAACGGCTGCCCGGCTTCAACGTGCCGATCCACTTGGACGGCACCAGCATGCGTAGCTCCAACGGGCCGGCATCGACCACGTCCAATAGCGGCGTGCCCGGGTTGACGAACTGGTAGACGGCGGCGGCGCGGCGCGCCACGAAGCCGTCGAACGGCGCGCTGATCACGCATTTGCCGACCACCGTCTGCATATAGCTGGCGTCGGCCGCCGCTTCCTTGGCCTTGCCATCCGCCTGCGCCACCTCCAGCTCGCCAACGGAATTGAGCTTGGCCAGCTGCGTGTTGACCTTTTCCAGGCGGCTGGCCGCCTCCAGCGTCGCCTGCGCCTTGCGCAGCTGCGCCCGGTAGCCGCCGCAGTCAAACGTTACCAGCGGCTGGCCGCGCCGGAAGGCGCCGCCTTCCTGCACCGGAATAGCGGCGATTTTGGCCGCCACCTCGGCCGACAGCGTCACCGCATGTTGCGCCATCAATTGCACCCGGATACGGCCATCGCTCGCCATGCCGGGCGTTTGCGCCGACGCGGCCAGCGTCAGACCTGCGATCGCCAGGCCCATGCCGCAAACTTTCAGCGCGCTCATGGCCGCTCCCCGCCCGAGGCAACGGTCAGCGTGCCGTCCGGGCCGGGGTCGAGCCCCAGGCTCGCGCCCATCTGGCCATAGGCGTTTTGCAAATCGCCATAGCTTTGATAGAGCCGCAGCGACGAGAACACCGCGTTGGCGTCGGCCAGGATCGCCGGCAGGCGCCCCTGCGCCCCGCTGGCGGTGGCATTGCGGTTTTGTTCGTAAATGCGCTGATCGACGTCGTTGAGCTCCTTCTCCAGCGCGAATTCGTCGGTGCGCCCGCGCCAGTCGAGGTAGGCGACGTGCACCTGAGTCAGCACCGCCATGTTCAGCGCCATGCGCTGCGCGCGGGCCACGTCGAGTTGCGCGTGGGCTTCGCGCGTGATGGTGCCGGCGGAGAACAGGTTGAGCAGATTCCAGCTGATGCGCAGCCCCGCGTCGCTCCAGTGATTGTTGACCAGGAAGGCATTGCTGTCGTAATGCTGGCCGACGCTGAACTCGATGCCGGGCAACAGCTTGGCGATGGCCTTGCGCGTTTCCAACGCGCTGATGCGCTCGTTATAACGCGCCTCGTTCAACTCGGGCCGGTTCAACAGCGCCATGTCCTCCATCTTGTCCAGCGGGACGTCCAGCACCGGCACCGGCATGTCGCTCGGCACCGCCACCTGGAAATCCTGCCCAGGCGGCACATTCATCAACGCGGCCAAGCGCGGCTTGGCTTGCGTGAGCGAAGTGCGCAACAAGGTCATTTGGCGGACCACGTCCAACAGTTGGCGGCGATAGTTCAACGCCTCCAGCGGCGAGCGCAATTTCTGCTTTTCCACCTGGCGCGCATCGTCCAAGGCCAAATTGGCTTGGTGCAGCAGCGTGTCGATACGGCCTTCGAGCTGCTGCGCGCCCACGGCCTGCCACCAGGCCTCGCGCACTTGCTGCACCAGCTGTTGCGCCACCTTGCGCTGACGCTGCTGCAAAATCAGCAGCCGGTCGGACTGCTGTTTGGCGCTGTAATAGCTGACGCCGAAGTCGAGCACGTTCCAGCTGAGGTTCAGATCCCCGGTGGCGTCATGCCGCTGCGTTGAAATAGACGGCACCAGCGATTGCGAGCCGGTGGCGACGTTCTGCGACGACGAGGCGTTGTCGTTGCTACGCTGGGTGTAACCGGCGGCCAGCGCGAGTTTCGGCAGCATATCCAGACTGGAAAGATCGAGCTGGCGCTGCGCCATCGCCTCTTCCATCATCTTCACCCGGTAATCCAGGTTGTATTTCAGCGCGCGCGACATGGCCTCCTGCAAGGTCACCGGCCCCGCCAGCGGCACTTGTTGACCGAACATCGCCTGATGGTCCGCCGCCAGCGTCGCCTGCTGTTCCTCCAGGCTCATCGGCGCGGGGGCGACCGCGCACCCCGCCAGTGCCAGTGCCGACAGCACGGCAATATATTGATAGCGCCTATTCATCATTCCCCCACTCTCTCCATTGTTCGCATCCCTTTTCCTACTATTTTTTATCAGGCTCGTGCGTTGCTTCGCGAACGCACGCCACCCATCCGTTTCGTAGCGTGCATTCGCCGCAGGCAATGCACGGTTTGCCCCTATCCACACCTGTCCATTTCGTAACGCGTTAGGCACTAACCCGCCAACCAGTGCGCCAACCGCGCCACGGCGCCCTCCTTGCCGTGTTGGCGGAATTGCTCGTTCAGCGCCTGTTTGCCTGCGGCCGGCACACCTTGCGCCGCGGTTTCGCCGCGCTGGGCGTCGGCGCGCAGTTGCAAACGCGTGACGCCGCGATGGCCGCCATGGTCGCGTACCGTCACCTCCAGCGTCAGCGTTTTATGCCACCCCGCGGGCGGGGTACCGGTGAAGCGCCCGCGCTGCGGGTCGAAGTGCAACCAGGCCGGCAACGGCTGGCCGTTGTGTTGCGTCACGCGAACATTCAACGTGGCGTCGGCCTCGCGCATCGCCGCCAGGGCGGATGGCAGGCTGAAGCTGAACGGCTGTCCAGCCACCAGCGCGGTCACGCCCAAGTCGGGCAGCGCCTGCGGCGTCAAATCCGGGCCGGCCGCACCGGCCGCGGCGACCACTGGCACGAAGGTGAAATGATCGCGGCCGAACACCACCGGACCGGCGGGTGCCCGCCCGGACGCGATGTCGGCGGCGCCCATGCCCGCGGGCGATAAGGGAGAGGCCGGCGCCGCCACGGGGCGGGCCGCGTCCAACACCACCGTGGGAACACTCTGCCCCAACGAGAGCGGTGTGGACGACACCGGCGGCGCGGTGCGACTGGGCACGGCGGAAGAGACCACCACGCTCGGCGCAGGCTGAACGGCAACGGCCGACGATACCGCCGGCGCCGCCAGCAGATTGCCGGCCAGGTCGGCGGTGGCGCCGGCGGGCACGGTGATCGCCAACGTACCGGTGTCGCCACTCGCGGACACTTGCACGCGGTAATGCGTCGCGTCGAGCGCCGTCACCAAGGTGACCGTACCGCCGGCCTGGCCGCTGGCAATCACGTTGATCGATCCTGCCGCCAGCCCCGTCACCGGCTCGGAGAACACTACGTCGAAGGTCATGCTGTTGCCGCTGGTCACCGAGGCGCTTTGCGGCGTGACCGACAGCGCCTGCGGCGGCGTGGTATCGACGGTGAGGACGTCACCGGCCGACAGCGCGCTCTGATGACCGCCGATGCTGGCTTGGGCCGTCACCGTATGGCGGCCGTCGGCCAGCGCGCTGGTCAACGTGAACTGCCAGGCGCCGCTGCTGTCGGCGGTGGTCGTGCCGACACTCCCCCCGTCAACGAACACCGTCACGGTGGCGTTGGCGAGCGCCGTTCCGGTCACGGTCGGCGTGGCGTTGGCGGTGATGCCGTCGCTGTGACTCACACCGGTGTCGCTGGCCGCGGTCAAGCCGGTCACCACCGGCATCGGCGGCAACACGGTGACCGAGCGCGTCGCCACGCTGCTGGTCTTGACGCCGTCGCTGACCGCAAAGCCGATGGCGCGCGTGGACAGGTCCGGCGAACCGGCGCTGTCGCGGTACGTTACCGCGCGCAGCGCCGCCTGCCATTGCGCCACCGTCGCCGTGGCGCCGCTGGAAGTCAGTGTCAGCACGCCGGTGCCGGCACTGTAGCTGCCGGCGATATTGCCCGTCGCGCTGCCGTCGTTCACAAACGCCAGCACATCTTCGCCGCTGTGGAAGTTAGCCGTGATCGACACCGTCGCACTCGCCAGCGTGGTGTTGTCGCGGTCGGAGATGGTGATGCCGCCATCCACCGCCACCGCGCCGCTAGAGAAGGTCGCGCTGCCGCCCGAACCGATGACCACCGGCGTCTGGTCGGTGTCGGCCACCGTCACCGTGCGCGTGGCGGCGGTGCTGGTCTTGGTGCCGTCACTCACCGCGAAGCTGATGGTGCGGGTGGCGTTGTTCGGCGTCACCGCCGTATCGCTGTAGGTGATCGAGCGCAACGCCGCCTGCCATTGCGCCACGGTCGCGCTGGCGCTGCTGGAGGTCAGCGTCAGCACCCCCGTGCCGCTGTTGTAGTTGCCGACGATGTTGCCCATGGTGCTGCCGTCGTTGGTAAAGGCCAGCACATCCTCGCCGCCGTGGAAGTTACCCGTGATCGACACCGTCGCGCTCGCCAGCGTGGCGTTGTCGCGATCGGTGACGGTGATGCCGCCATCCACCGCCACGGGTGTCGAGGCGACATTGTCGCCGGCGATAAACGCCGCGCTACCGCCCGAGCCGGTGACCACCGGCGTCTGGTCGGTATCGGCCACTGTCACCGTGCGCGTGGCGGCGGTGCTGGTCTTGGTGCCGTCACTCACCGCGAAGCTGATGGTGCGGGTGGCGTTGTTCGGCGTCACCGCCGTGTCGCTGTAGGTGATCGAGCGCAGCGCCGCCTGCCATTGCGTCACGGTCGCGCTGGCGCTGCTGGAGGTCAGCGTCAGCACCCCGGTGCTGCTGTTGTAGCTGCCGGTGATGTTGCCCATGGTGCTGCCATCGTTGGTAAATGCCAGCACGTCTTCGCCGCTGTGGAAGTTGCCCGTGATCGACACTGTCGCGCTCGCCAGCGTGGTGTTATCCAAATCGGAGACGGTGATGCCGTTGTCGACCACCACCGGCGTCGAAGTGACATTGTCGCCGGCGACAAACGCCGCGCTACCGCCCGAACCG
>Ga0213872_10001024_pt1 | contig 19508 bp, 21 predicted proteins | sample VelepicomBERX_R2_FD_160071 | JGI IMG/M metagenome (GOLD analysis project Ga0213872, IMG submission 160071) | Rhizosphere microbial communities from Vellozia epidendroides in rupestrian grasslands, the National Park of Serra do Cipo, Brazil - RX_R2 | ecosystem: Host-associated > Plants > Roots >...
CGACGGCTTCTCGATCGGTTCCAACGACCTGACCCAGCTGACCCTGGGCCTGGACCGCGACTCCGGCATGGAGCTGCTGGCGGTGGACTTCGACGAGCGTGATCCGGCCGTGAAAGCCATGCTGTCGCTGGCGATTTCGGCTTGCCGCAAGCTGAACAAGTACATTGGTATTTGCGGCCAGGGCCCATCCGACCATCCGGACTTCGCGGTCTGGCTGATGGAGCAGGGCATCGAGACCATGTCGCTGAATCCGGACTCGGTGATCGACACCTGGCAGAAGCTGGCCGAGCTGCAGAAGTAATCCAGCCTGGCTAAGCAAAAAAGGGGACAGGCCACGTTTTCCCGGGCAGGGGAAAACGTGGTCTGTCCCCTTTTTTTCTTTTTTTATAACGCGCCGGGGTCGGCCCGCAGTTCGGCGGCGCGCTCGGCCAGGGCCTGGCGCTGCTCGTCGGTCATGCGTTGCAGCTGCTGGTAGACCATGCCGAGGCGGTGGTTGCCCCGCAGCGTGGCGCGGTTGCGCTCGAAGAAGTCCCAGTACAGCGCGTTGTAGGGGCAGGCGCGCTCGCCGGTGCGGGCCTTGCGGTCGTAATGACAGCCCTTGCAGTAATCGCTCATGCGGTCGATGTAGGCGGCGCTGGAGACGTAGGGCTTGGTGGCCAGCAGGCCGCCGTCGGCATACTGGCTCATGCCCAGGGTGTTGGGCAGCTCGACCCATTCAAAGGCGTCGATGTAAATGCCCAGGTACCACTGGTGCAGCTCCTGCGGCGACAATCCGGCCAGCAGGGCGAAGTTCCCGATCACCATCAGGCGGTTGATGTGGTGGCTGTGGGCGTGTGCCAGCGACTGGCCGATGGCGCTGGCCAGGCAGCGCATGCGTGTCTCGCCGGACCAGAACCAGTGCGGCAGCGGTGTCTGATGGCCAAACGCGTTCAACTGGTCGTAGCCGGGCATGCGGTGCCAGTATACGCCGCGCACGTACTCGCGCCAGCCGAGGATCTGGCGGATGTAGCCTTCTGCGGCGGCGATCGGCACCTGGCCGTCGCGCCAGGCCGCCTCCACCCGCGTCACCACGGTGCGCGGATCGAGCATCTTGACGTTCATGGCGAAGGACAGCAAAGAGTGGAACAGGCGCCAGGCCTTGTAGCTCATGGCGTCCTGGAAGCGGCCGAAGTGCGGCAGCGCGTGCTGCACGAACTGCTCCAGCTGCTGCAAAGCTTCTTCCTCGTTCAGCGGCCAGCGGAATTCATCGGCCTGCGGCTGGCCGAAGCTGCGCACGCCTGCTTGCTGGATGGTGTTCCACAAGGCGCTGTGGTCGTGGACCGGGCGGGTGTCGGCGGGCTCCCAGGGCAGGCCCTTCCAGCTTTCGCGGTTGTCGTGGTCGTAGTTCCAGCGTCCGCCCGCCGGCGCGCCGGTGGGGCTGACCAGTACGCCGTGGCGCAGCCGCATGTGGCGGTAGAAGTGCTCCATGACCCATTGCTCGCGCTGGCCGAAGATGGCGGCGGCTTCGTGGCGGGCGGCATAGAAATGCTGGGTGTCGGCCATGGCGTGGCGGATGCTGAGCGACCCGGCATACTGGCGCAGTTGCTGGTCCAGCCGCCATTCGTCGGGCGCCTGCCACTCGAAGGTGCTGGCTTCATAGTGGGCCAGCAAATGGTCCAGGTTGGCGGGCAGGGACTGCTGGTTGCCGGCGTCGTCGATATGCAGGTAGTGGACGCGGTGGCCTTGCGCGCGCAGGCGCGCGGCAAAGGCGCGCATGGCGGCGAAGATGGCGATGATTTTTTGTGCGTGATGGAGTACGTAGTCGGTCTCCTGGCGTACTTCCATCATCAGGTACACGACGTCGTCGCGCACCTCTGCTAGCCAACTGTGGCGGGGGTTGAGCTGGTCGCCCAGGATCAGGCGCAGGGTGGTGTTCATGCGCTTGCGGCGAAGCGGCGGCGCAGCCAGCGGATCGGGCCGCCCACCAGGGGCAGCTTTTGCAGCAGCTCTTCGGCGGCATCCCAGTAGTCGCGGTGCAGCGTGACCAATCCGGCGGCGTTGAAGCGGAAGTGGGTGCCGCCCTGGATCTGGTACTCCTTGCCGCGCAATTCAAACACGAAGGTCCAGGTGACAAAGGCTTGGTCGTCCTGCGCAATGTGCTCGCCGATGACAAAGCGCGGCCGCTCGCTGTTGGCGAACATGTGGCGCATGATGGTTTCGATCGCGGCCACGCCCCGCACGTCGTTAAAGGGATCGCGGAAGTGGGCGTCGGCTGCGTAGAATTCGGCGGCGCGGCCGATGGTGGCGGGTGTCAGGGTGGCGTACCAGTCCAGCAGCGGGGCGAGTTCAGTCATGGGCTATGGTTGACCAGGCGGTCGATCAGGGTAAAGCGCAGGCGGTAAGGCAGCCAGCGCAGGAATTTGAGCGCCAGTGTAAAGCGGCGCGGGAAATGGATCTCGAATTTGCCTGCCGCCAGACCGCGCCGGATCGCGCGCGCGGCTTCCTGGGGCGTTTGCAGGGCGGGCATGGCGAAGTCGTTCTTGGCCGTCAGCGGGGTTTGCACAAAGCCCGGGTTGATCAGGTAGACGCTCAGGCCGCGCGGATGCAGATCGGCGTACAGCAGCTCGGCGAGGTTGATCAGGGCGGCCTTGCTGGGACCGTACACGCTGGCGTTGGGCAGGCCGACGTAGCCGGCCACGCTGGCGACGATGGCGATGCCGCCGCTGCCGCGCGCCAGCATCTCCGGCAGGACGGTGGCCAGGCCGGTGTAGACGCTGCCCAGGTTGACCGCCAGGGTGTGGCTGGCCTGTGCGGGCTGGACTTCCCAGCTGCGCTCCGGGTGGTAGTCGGCTGCGCAAAAGACGATCAGGTCGATGCCGCCGAACGCGGCGCGGATGTGGCCATAGACTTCGCCCCAGGCCTGCTGGTCGAGAATGTCGAGCGGCGCCGCCATCGCCTGCGGGTGGCCGCTGGCGATGGCGTTGAGGCGGTCGGCGCGGCGGGCCGACAGCGCCACGCGGGCGCCTGCCAGCAGGGCCTCGGTGGCCAGCGCGGCGCCGATGCCGCTGGAGGCGCCGATGATCCAGACGCGCAGGCCATTCCAGCTGCGGATGGGTTGATTCAAGGAGCGCATGTGGCCTTCCTGAACATCAGTGTTACTTGCCCCAGCTCGAAGCCGAATTTGCGCATGCTGGCGCGGTTGATCATGGTGCAGCCGTCGATCAGGAACATCCAGTCGTCGAACTGCATGGCGTAGGTGCGGCCAGAGACGGGCAGCAGCAGGGTGTACTGCCAGCGCAGCGCGTTACCGGCCGCTTCCCCGCGTGCTTCGCCTTCGACATCGTCGGCGCGGCCGCGCCACTGGCCGTCGGCGGCGCGGGTCAGGTGCCATACGCGCCGCTGGGTGCTGCCGTCGTCATAGCGGAAATGCTCGTCGAGCGTCAGTACGTTTTCCTGCATGTGTCCTTCGATCTGTACGTGGAAGCGTTTGACTACCTCGCCGTTCCGCTGCTGGAACATGCCCCAGGCCTCGGTGCGTCCGGTGAAGTAGTGTTCGACGTCCAGCTCCGGTTTGGCGGCGCGGTATTGCTGGACGTCCGGGCCGGCGCATCCAGCCAGCAGCAGCGCGGCGCAGATGGCGATAATCCAGGCTTTCATGTAAGGCTCCCCAGGGTGGCGGACGTTGGCGCGGGAGTCTGGCGCGGCAGGGCGGCCAGCGCCAGTAGCTTCAGGAGGCAGGGCAGTCCGGCGTAAATCGCGGTCAGTGCCGCGTGGCCGCTGCCGGCGGCGGCGCCGGGCTGATAGTCGAGCATGGCAATCAGGGGCAGCGACAATCCGGATAGCGCCAACGCCAGTTTGCCCAGCAGGGTGAAGATGCCGAAGGCGGCGCCTGCGGGCTGGCCGGAGCCCAAGGCGGAGGCCAGCAGCACGGGCGGCAGCGCGAGGTCCGCGCCCAGCGCGGCGCCGGCGGCCAGGCAGACGGCGAAGTAGGGCGCGATATCGCCAGGCCCAAGCAAGCCGGCGGATGCGAATCCGGCCACGGCCAGCAGCATGCCAAGCCGCCAGCTGCGCAGAGCGCCCCAGCGCCGCGCCAGCGCAGTCCATGCAGGGAGGCCGCAGGCGGCGGCGACGAAGTAGCTGGCCAGGAAGGCGCCAGCAAGTGGTGCGGCCTGCAGCCGGTCGCTGATGAAGAACATGGCCAGCGTGGCGGGAATGGCGACCGACAAAGCGTTCAGCAGATAGGCTGGCAGCAGGGCGCGCAAGGCGGGATTGGCGCTCAGGGCGCGCAGGCTGGACCGCCAGCGCTGCGGGCGTGCGGAAGGCGCGGACGCGGGTGCGCGCGGGGCGGCCAGCAGGAGGGCGCCGGTGGCGGCGGCCAGCAACAGGGCAAAGGCGGTGCTGTAGCTGCCCAGGCGCGACGCAAGCTGCGGCGCCGGTCCGGCCAGAATCCATGGCGGTATCAGGCTGGCGACAATCACCCCAGCCAGGCCCGCGCCTTCACGCCAGGCCACCGGCGCCAGTCCGCCGCCGGGCAGGCGCGCGCCCCAGGCCAGGTAGCCAATCTGGAGCAGGCTGTGGGCGCCGTAGGCCAGCACCAGCAGTGTTCCCAGCCAGAGTGCTGCCACTGCGGTGACGGTTGCGATGCCGAGCGGCGCCAGCCAACGCGCGGCGGCCGTCAGATCGAGCGGTGGTAGCCACAGCCCGGCGAAGGCCAGCGACAGCAGCGCGGCGGCCAACAGCATGGCGTGGCCCTGGCGCTGGCCGGCATGGTCGAGCAGGTGGCCCAGCAGCGGGTCTTGCAGCATGTCGATCAGGCGTGCGCAGAACAGCACCCAGCCCAGTTCGGTCAGCGCCACGCCGAAATGGCTGGCGTAGTAGGGCGGCAGCTGGACGAACAGGGGCAGCGCGGCCATCGCCAAGGGCGCGCCCAGCAAGCCGTAGGCGGCGTTGCGCAGCCAGCCAGCGGGGCCGGTGGAGTGGGGCGGCGGCGCGTCCTGGTGGACAGCGCCGCTCGGAGCCCGGTTCGTGGCTTGGCCTTTGGCCTGGGTCGAGGCGCGGATCATGGCGCGGCTCCCAGCAGTTGGCGGCGCAGGCTGGCGTCGCGCGAGCGTGGATTCAGCCAGATGTCGAAGAAGGCGCGGGCCAGCGCGGGATCGTCCAGCTGCGCCAGCAGGCGATGGCCGTCGTAGAGCTGCATGCCTTGCCGCGGCAGGTAGACGCCAATCAGCTGGTCGCCCGCTGCGACGTCGACAAAGGCGCTGGTCAGCATGGACTGCCAGCGTGCCAGGATGCTGTCATCCAGGCTGCTGCCATTCAGGCGGCGGATCTCGTCCATGCTGGTGTTCACCAGGCGGGACCGGCTGATGTTGCGGTAGTAGCTGAGTTGCAGCGCAAAGGGCTGGGCCGGATCAAAGGGCCGCTGTGCCGCCCACAAGGTGGCGTGATAAATGCGCAGGCCGAACCAGGTGAGATCGCCGTCGCCCAGCGGCCGGGCCTGGGGCAGGGCCTGCCGCCAGGGCGCGCCGTCATCAGGGACCGCTGCGGGCAAGGCGGCGCCGACCGCCGGCAGCCATGCCGCGAGCCACGCCGCCAGCAGCGCCGCGACCGCGCTGCGGCTCAGCTTAGCGCTTGTGGAGCAGGAATTGGTAGACATCGGTACGGCCCTCGTCGAAGGCGGCTTCGCAGTAGGCGAAATACAGATCCCAGATGCGCATGAAGCGCTGGTCGAAGCCTTGTGCGCAAACCAGGGCGCGCGCCTCGTGGTAGGCGCTGCGCCAGCGCCGCAAGGTCTCGGCGTAGTCCCGGCCAAAAGCGTAGCGGTCGGTGCACGTCAGCCCGGCGCGTGCCGCACCTAACGTAAAGCGCTCGGGGCTGGGCAGCATCCCGCCGGGGAAGATGTACTGCTGGATGAAGTCGGCGCTCTGGCGGTAGCGCGGGAAGTGGCGCTCATCGATGGTGATCGACTGTACCAGCGCCTTGCCGCCCGGCGCCAGGCGCGCCGCCACGGTGTCGAAATACTGCGGCCAGTAGCGTTCTCCGACCGCTTCGAACATCTCGATGGAGACCACCGCGTCGTACTCGCCGTCGATGTCGCGGTAGTCGCGCAATTCCAGCTGTACCAGTTCTTGCAGGCTGCCGTTGGCGATGCGCTGGCGCGCGACTTCCAGCTGGGCGGCGGAGATGGTCAGTCCGTGTACCTGGATGCCCTGGCGCGCGGCGTGCTCGGCGAATCCGCCCCAGCCGCAGCCGATTTCCAGTACGCGCTGTCCCGCGCGCAGGCTCAGGGTGTTGATCACGCGCTGGTATTTGCGCTGCTGCGCGGTTTGCAGCGGCTGCGCGTAGTCGCCGTCGAAGATCGCGCTGGAATAGGTCCAGCTGGGGTCCAGCCACAGGCGGTAGAAGTCGTTGCCGATGTCGTAATGGGCGTGGATGTTGCTGCGGCTGCCGGCGCGGGTATTGGGCCGCAGCCAGTGGCGCAGGGTGTACCAGCAGCGCGCCAGCGCACCGCCGAACAGCGCGCGGTCCAGCGCCTGCTCATTGCGCAGGGCCAGTCGCAGCAGCGCGGTCAGGTCCGGGCTGTCGACCCAGCCGGCGGCATAGGCTTCGGCAAAGCCGATATCGCCGGCGCTCAGGATGCGGCCGCAGGCGCGCCAGTCGTGCAGATGCAGGGTGGCGTGCGGGCCGTTGTGGGCGTCGCCAAACAGCATGCGGGTCTGGTCGGGCGTGATCAATTCGAGGTGGCCGTGGCCGATCCGGCCCAGCAGGGACAGGAACAGCTTCGCGCCCGCTGGTGCGCTCTGCGGGTTGGTGGACAGCGTACGGTTCATCGGATGGACTCCTGGTGGACAGTGATGTGGGGTGTGTGGCGTGGCGGCTTGCTGAACCAGGGCACGCCTTTGATCCAGAGCCGCAAGGCTTGCCAGTGGATGCGCAGCACGATGCCAAGGCCGAGCAGCGGGTAGCGCAGCAACGCGCCCGCCAGCGCGCGACTGGTCATGGGCGCCGCCCGGCCGCTCAGGCTGGTGCGGATCAGCAGGCCCTGCTCGTCGTGGTAGTCGATGCGGGTGCCCAGCCGCGCGCCGTCGCTGCGGAAGCGGAAGCGGTAGCTGCCATGCATGGGGCAGAAGGGCGAGACGTGCATCCACTTGTCGCACGCCGCGCCCTGATCCGCCACGCGCAGCAGGTAGTGGTGGGTTTCGCCGAAGGTGTTGTTCACTTCCGCCAGCACGGCGCACAGGCGGCCTTCGGCGTCGTGGCAGTGCCAGAAGCTGACCGGATTGAAGACGTAGCCCAGCACGCGCGGAAAGGTCTGCAGCCAGATCGGGCCGGGCGCGGCGATGCCATGCTGCGCCAGCAGGCCGCGCATCCATTGCGCCAGATCGCTGCCGTCGCGCGGGCCGTAGTCGCGCGTGCGCAGCGATAGCGGGCGACGGCGATCAATCCCGAACCAGGCCGACCGGCACTGGTCCAGGCGGTCCAGGTCAAGCTTCAGATAGAACACGGGATAGACAAAGCGGTTCAGCACGGGCCGCAGCCGCGCGTGCATGACGTGGCCGTGGACCAGCAGGGCGGGCGCGCCGTTCATGGCAAAGTGCTCCAGTCGGGCGCCAGGCCGAAGGCGGTAGCGATGCGCAGGGCGGATTTCAGGCCATCCTCGTGGAAGCCGTAGCCGGTCCAGGCGCCCGCGTACCACAGGCCATCCTTGCCCTGGATCTGCTGCAGCGATTGCTGGGCGCCGATCGCGGCCTGGTCCATGATGGGGTGTTCGTAGTCGAAGCGCGCCAGTACCTGGCTGGGTTCCGGCGGCGTGATGGGATTCAGGGTCACCATCACGGGCTGTTCCAGCGGCAGGTCCTGTAACTGATTCAGCCAGTAGCTGACGCAGACCGGCTGGCTGCCGTCATCCTGCGGCTGCGACAGGTAGTTCCAGGCCGACCAGGTCTTGCGCAGGCGCGGCATCAGGCGGGTATCGGTATGCAGCCAGGCGGTGTTGGGCTGGTAGCGCAGCGCGCCCAGCACGGCGCGCTGTTCCAGATCGGCGTCCGCCAGCAGCGCCAGCGTGGTGGGGGCGTGGGTGGCAAAGACCACGGTGTCGAACAGCTCCGCACCGCGCGCACTGTGGACATGCCAGCCATCGCCGGCGCGGCGCACCATCTGCACCGGCGTGTTCAGTCGATAGTCGGTCAGGGTGGCGGCCAGGGCCTGCACGTAGCGGCGCGATCCGCCGCCCACGGTGCGCCACTGCGGACGGTCGTTCACCTGCAGCAGCGCGTGATTCAGGCAAAAGCGCAGGAAGGTGGCAGCCGGGAAGTCGAGGATGTCGCGCGGGGCGCTGGACCAGATGGCGGCGGCCATCGGCAGCAGGTAGGCATCGCGGAACAGCGCGCCGTAGCCCTGGCGCGACAGCAGCTCGCCGAGGGGGGTGGCGCGCGCTTCGGATTCGGCCAAAAACTGCCGTGCGTGGCGGTTGAAGTGCAGGATATCGCGTAGCATTCCCCAGAAGGCTGGCGAGAGCAGACGGCGGCGCTGGGCAAACACGGTGTCGAGATTGGTGCCGGCCCATTCCAGCGCGCCGCTGCCGGCCGAGACGGCAAAGGACATATCGCTGCCGATGGTTTCGACGCCCAGCTCATTGAACAGGGCCACCAGGTTGGGATAGGTGCGCTCGTTATAGACCAGGAAGCCGGTATCGGCCGCGCAGGCCTGGCCGCCGACGCTGATGTCGACGGTATTGGCGTGGCCGCCCAGGTAGCCGCCCGCCTCGAACAGCACGACGTCATGGGCGCGCTGGAGAAAGTAGGCGGAGGCTAGTCCGGAAATACCGGAGCCGATGACGGCGATGCGCTTGCGGACAGTGCTCATGGGTGTGTGGGACGTATTTTTTCGTTAGTTTTTGAACCGACGTGATAATATTACTACCAACAAATGAGAAATGCTACTGATTAGTAGCTGAAATTTACCAATGAGTATTCTTTCCAAATTCAGCTTCAAAGACCAGGCTTTCAAGCTGCGCGAGAACGCCATCCTGGACGCCACCACTGTGGTCCTTGGCAGCAAGGGCTTCGACCTGATGACGATGGATGACGTGGCTGGCGCCGTGGGCATCTCCAAGCCCAGCCTGTACAAGCACTTCAAGTCGAAGGAAGAGCTGGTGGGCGAGGCCTTGATCCGGCTGCTGGATGGTGCGATCGAACAGGTGGCCGCGCTCGATCCGGCGCTGAATCCGGCGCAGAAGCTGTCGGCCCTGCTGGAATGGGCGCTGCGGGTGCGCCTGGGCGGCGGCTTGCCCTTCCTGCCGTCGACCAGCCCGCACGTGCGCGATATGCTGATGCGGAATGTGAAGTACATGCTGCGCGTGGCAAAGCTGAACCGCCAGCTGGAAAGCCTGGTGCAGCAGGCGCAAAAGGCCAAGCTGCTGAATCCCGCGCTGCCGAGCGACGCGATCCTGTTCAGCTATTACGCCCGCACCTGCGACCCGGCGGTCGACTTCCTGCAGAAGTTCAGCAAGATGTCCGACGACGACATCGTGCGCCACATGCTGACAGTGGCTTTTGAAGGCTTAACGCTTGATCAAGCTGAGGAACTCGCGGCGCAGCGCTGGATCGTCGCGGAAGACGCCGCGCATGACGCTGTTGGCCATGCTGGCGTCATCGTCCTTGACGCCGCGCCAGTGCATGCAGAAGTGATCGGCTTCCATCAGCACGGCCAGGCCGTCGGGCTGCACTTTTTCTTCCAGCAGGTCGGCCAGCTGCACCACCGCCTCCTCTTGGATCTGCGGGCGGCTCATGATCCAGTCGGCCAGGCGGGCATACTTGGACAGGCCGATCAGGTTGGACTGGGCGCTGGGCAGCACGCCGATCCACAGCTTGCCCATGATGGGGCATAAGTGGTGCGAGCAGGCGCTGCGCACCGCCAGCGGGCCGATGATCATCAATTCGTCCAGGCGGGCGGCATTGGGGAATTCCGTCACCGCCGGCGGTGGCGCGTAGCGGCCGCCGAACACTTCCTGCAGATACATCTTGGCGACCCGCTGCGCCGTCTCGCGGGTATTGTGGTCGCTGTCGGTGTCGATCACCAGGCTTTCCAGCACATCCTCCATGCGCTGGCTGACTTCTTCCAGCAGCTGTTCCATTTCGCCCGGCTCGATGCAGTGGGCGATGTTGTCGTTGGCGTGGAAGCGGGCGCCTTGCGCCTTCAGGCGGGCGCGGATGCGCGCGGAGACGGGCGTCGGGGCGACCAGCTTGGCGGCGGCGTAGTTCATGGATCATCCTTGGATTTGGTTGGTGGTGTTGGGTGGCGCACCTCCATGATAGTACCAATAAGTTCAAAATGCTACTGGCTGGTAGCTATATTAACTTTTTGGTAAATTTTCGCGATTGCCAACTCGGTGATAGAGTAGGGCTTATCCAAGGCTTGGCCTCAAGGAGGGCATCATGAGCGACTGGAGCATGTGGTTTGGCGTGGCTGGCTTGATCGTGATTCTGGAACTGGTCAGCGGCACGTTTTATCTGTTGATGGTGGCCGTCGGCGTGGCGGCAGGCGGGCTGGCGGCCTGGCTGGGTTGCGGCTTTTCGCTACAGCTGCTGGCGGCCGCCGTGGTGGGCGTGCTGGCGGTGGCGGCGCTCCATCGCAGCAAATTCGGCTATCGTGCGCGCCACGTCAACGCGGCGCGCGACCCGGGTGTGAACCTGGATATCGGACAAACCATCCAGGTGCCGGAATGGCAGGATGGCGTGGCGCGCGTGATGTATCGCGGCGCGCTGTGGGATGTGGAGCTGGCGCCGGGCGGCACACCGTCGCCGGGACAGTTCACCATCCGCGAAGTACGCGGCAGCCGCCTGATCGTCGCGGCCTGATCAACTCACTGGAGAGGTACATGGACATCAGTATCGGCAACGTCACCTTCATTCTGTTTGTGCTGGCGCTGGTCTTTGTGATCAAGACCATCAACGTGGTGCCGCAGCAGCACGCCTGGGTGGTGGAGCGGCTGGGGCGCTTTCACGCGGTGCTGGCCCCGGGCCTGAACATCGTGATCCCCTTTGTCGATCGCATCGCCTACAAGCATATCCTGAAGGAGATCCCGCTCGACGTGCCGCCGCAGGTGTGCATCACCAAGGACAATACGCAGCTACAGGTGGACGGCATCCTGTACTTCCAGATCACCGATCCGATGCGCGCCTCGTATGGCTCCTCCAACTACATCACGGCGATTACCCAGCTGGCGCAGACCACGCTGCGTTCCGTGATCGGCCGCATGGAACTGGACAAGACGTTTGAGGAACGTGAGCACATCAACACCGCCATCGTGAATGCGATCGATGAATCGGCCTCGAACTGGGGCGTGAAGGTGCTGCGCTACGAGATCAAGGACCTGACGCCGCCGAAGGAAATCCTGCACGCGATGCAGGCGCAGATCACGGCGGAGCGCGAGAAGCGCGCGCTGATCGCGGCGTCGGAAGGCCGCAAGCAGGAGCAGATCAACATCGCCACCGGCGAACGCGAAGCGCACATCGCGCGCTCCGAGGGCGAGAAGCAGGCCGCCATCAACCGCGCGCAAGGCCAGGCCGCAGCCATCCTGGCGCTGGCGGAAGCAAATGCCTCGGCGCTGCGCCAGGTGGGCGAGGCGATCTGCGCGCCGGGCGGCGACGAGGCCATGAACCTGAAGGTGGCGGAGCAGTACGTCAACGCGTTCGGGCAGCTGGCAAAAACCAATAATTCGATTATCATCCCGGCCAATCTGGGCGAGATGAGCGGCTTGATCGCCACCGCCATGCAGGTGGTGAAATCGCAGAAATCTTAAGGAATAACGATGGGTACTTGGGCAGTGGATGCATTCGGCAACGACTTCGCGCAGGATTGGGCGGCGGATTTGCACGAGGTGTCCAATATGGACGCGGTGGCGGATACGCTGGACGTGGTCCTGGAAGGCAGCGGCGAGCTGGAAGCGCCGCTGGCGGTCGAGGCGCTGGTGGCGATCGAAGTGCTGGCGCGCCTGCAGGGCAAGGGTGGCGAGCGCACCGAAGACAGCGCGGCGGTTGACGAGTGGGTCGACGCGCGCAAGCCCAAGCACAAGCCGCGCGCTGACCTGGCCGGGAAGGCGCAGCAAGCGCTGGAGCGCATCCTGGCGGAAGACTCGGAGCTGCGCCAGCTGTGGGAGGAAAGCGAGCATTACGAGGAATGGCTCGCTTCCGTGCGCGATCTGAAGGCCCGCCTGGGCTGAAGCCGCGGCGCCGTCAATTCATATCGAGGCGGCCGTACAGGCCGTGCGTTTCATCGGAAGGTCCTGCGGTGAAGAACAGCGTGTTGGTGGGCTGGCTGTTAAGGCCATTGCCGAAGGCGATGCCCCACAGGCCGTCAATCATGACCGGGCTGCCGTCAGCCTGCATCAAGCTTCCCGCGAAGGCGCCGCTGACGGGATCGTAGGCGTTGATTTTGCCGTCGCCAAAATTCGCCACCAGCAGCTTGCCGCTCAGCGTGCCGAAATTGGATGGCGCCATCGCCATGCCCCATGGCGCATTCAGGGCGCCTGCCACAAGCAGTTGCTTGATCAAGGCGCCGCCGGTGTCGAAGACGTCGACGATGCCCAGGCCCGCGCCGTGGACTTCATCATCGCCGGTGGCGGCATGCCTGGCAAAGCTCACGTAGAGTCGGTCGCCAATGGCCTGGATACCGAATGGGCCATAGCCCGCAGGCAGGCCCGGATCGGTAAAGTCGCCCGGCAGTGCGGTCTTGTTGAAGCCGGCGTCGTAGACGTCCACGCGGTTGTTGTGGAAGTCTGTCGCGTACAGGTAGCTCTGATTGTTGTAGCTGGCCAGCGCCAATCCCTTGTAGACCGCTCCGGTGGGGCCGTTGTCGAACACCTTGATGGCGTTGTTGCGGTCCACGGCGGGGGACCATGCGGCGATGACGCCACTTTCTGTGCTGAAGACAAAGGGGCTGCCGCGGAAATTGACGGCGCTGCCATTGAAGACAATGCCGGTCGGCGCAGCCGGTGTGGCGACCACCAGCGATTGCACCACGCCGTTGCCATCATACAGAGTCGAGGTGTTGGTGCCGTTATTGGCGACCCAGACAAAGCCGGTCGGATTGAAGGCCAGGCCCCATGCATTGACCAGGTTCTTGTCGGTCTGTGCGGCGCCGGCGGTGGTGGTGTCGGCGTCCAGGCGGGTGAGCTTGAACGTGGTGGCGAGCACCGGTGGCGGGGAGGTGGTGGCAAGCGGCATATTGCCGCTGCCGCCGTAACCACCACCGCCGCAGGCCGCAAGGGCCAAGGCGGCCAGGGCGCAGAACAGTTTCAGGTATTTCATGGCGACTCCTTTCGATGCGTGTGCCGTGTATGCCCAGCGCACGATTGAAGGTTTCGTCAGCCGTAAAATATACTCAGAAGGCGTAGACCGCGCTCAGGATCCACAGCTGGGCCGGGCGGCTTTGCGTGCCGTAATAGCCTGGCGCGGACTGGGTGGATGACCGTACCAGCTGCGCATGCCAATCGCCCAGGCGCACGCTGACGCCGATACGGGCGTCGTAGCGCGACGTGGCGGGAATGCCCGGATAGGGCAGGCCGGAGAGGGTGCGCAGCCAGCCCGCGTGGCCAATCACGCTGGTGCCATCCTGTAGCGGATAGAAAGCATTCAATTCGGCGTAGGCGGTGCGGGCATTGCGGCCCAGGTAGTCGGGCGCGTAATACAGGCGCGCGGATACCCGCTCCAGCGCAGCGCCCGCATAGCATTCGTTGTAGTCGTAGGACTGCCATTGGGTGTAGGCGGTGTGGGTGCAGCCGGCCTCCCAGCTGGCGCCGCTGCGCAGGCGCTGCGCATAGCCGGCGTAGCCGATCAACTGCGCCCCTTTGAGTTCGGCGATGCTGGAGTTGGTGGCGAAGCCGCCGCCGTACCATCCCGATGCGTGATCCAGGTTGAGGTTCAGCTGCACGGCGGCCTTGCCGTCGCTGAGCGCGAGGCCGCGATAGCGGTATTCCGACAGCATGCTGATGCTGCCGCTGACCGTGGTTTGCGCGCAGGCCATGGCGGTGGCCAGGGACAGTGCCAGGACGGCGTGCCGCCACGCGCGCGCGTGGATGCGCGTTGGCGTCACCGGGCGGCGCCGTGCGAAAGTGTGCTGGTGCCGGGCACGGCGCAGGCGCATGTGCAGGCCTTGGTCAGGCGGGAGATGGAAGCGCATGCGTCGATATTACCAGCGTTTTTACCGTCGGCGCCGAGCAGCAGGCGCTGCATCTGGGCCGGGCTGGCGTCCGGCTGCAACTGGCGCAGCAGGGCCAGCATGCCGCTCACGTGGGCGGCCGCGTAGGAACTGCCGTTGACGAACTGCCAGCGGGCGCCGGGTGCGGTGGCGGGAATGTCGCGTCCGGGCGCCAGCAGCACGCCGGCGGGCAGGGCAGGCAAGGCTGCTGCGCTGGCCGGTCCGCTGGCTTGCGCGGCGACCGCCAGCACGCCGGGATGGCTGGATGGGAAGGTGGCGCTGGTGGCGTGCGGATCGATCGCGCCGACCACGGTGATGCCCCGTTCCAGCGCCACGTCGACCAGCTGTTCCAGCAGGCGGTCGCGTGGACCGGACAGGCTCAGGTTGATGATGCGGGCGTTGTTGAGGATGGCGAAGTTGATGGCTTTGCCGAGCGTGAAGCTGTTGCAGCGGGTGCTCTGGTCGGGCAATTGCCAGCAGGCGCGCAGGCCCATCACGCGGGCGTCCGGCGCCACGCCGATGATGCCGCCATTTCCGGCGCGGGCGGCGATGATGCCGGCGACGGCGGTGCCATGGGCTTCGGCAGGCACGTTGCCGGTGGTGACGAAGTTTTCGTTGCGGCTGATCTGGCCCGCCAGGTCGGGATGGCTGGCGTCGATGCCGCTGTCGATCACGGCGACGTTGACGCTGCGGCCGGTGGTGATCTGGTGGATGTCGGCCAGGCGCCATTGTCCGGCGACAGGCTGCACCGGGGCCAGCGCGTCCTTGTCGGTGGCGGCGGCCATGCCGTGGTACAGGGTGACTTGCTGGGCCCAGGCGACGCGCGGGTCATGCTGCAATTCTTCCAGCGTGCGGGCGGCGTCGGCGTTGTCGGGGTATTGCATGACGTAGCAGTCGACGTTCAGCACCGGCATGGGCCAGTCGTCCAGCAGCTTGAGGCCGTGCTGGCTGGCCAGGTCCTGGGCGGTGCGGCGGCGGCCGCTGCGGGCGCTGTCGTCGGGGTAGTTGCCGCCGTAGCTGGCGTCCGGGCGATAGTGCGGTGCGGGCAGGCGCAGCATAACGAGGAGCTTGTGGTCGTCCAGCTCCACGCCGTCGCTGGCGCTGGACGGGACCACGGAAGCCGTTGCGGGCGCGCTGTCGGGCGGTGCGAAGCCCTCCGTCCGGGCATCGGCGGCGCATGCAGGCAGCGCCGCCGCCAGCAGCGTCAGGGCGGCGGCCGCTTTGCGCCAGGGCAGGCGCCAGCGCAGCGCGGAGTTCATTGGTCGCCTCCCTTGTCGATCGATTCGGCCAGCTTGACGCTTGGGTCGGCGCGCAGGGCTTGCAGAGCCTGGTCGCGCGTGGCGGGCGGCACGGCCAGCAGCCAGGCGCCGGTCACGGTGGGGCCGCCGACGATGCGGGCGTCCTGGGCTTGCAGTGCGGCGCGCAGGGCGTGTTCGCTGGTCTCAGGCTGGAACTGCACGACCAGGTTGGCGCTGCTGGCGCCGGACGGCGCATCGGCAGCGCCCATGGCGTGGTATTCGGTGGGTGCAGATTCGGATCGCGCCAGCAGCACCAGCAGGCCGGCGATGATAACGCACTGCGCGACGGCGGCCCAGCGCAGCCAGGACGGCTGGTTTGCGGCGGCCTTGCGCCACCAGGGCAGCGGCTGCTCGCCGGACGCGGGCGGCACTGAAGTGGCGTTGGCAGTGGCCGGTCCGGCGGCCGACTCTTGCGCACCCAGCTGCGGCAGCAGGCGGGCGAGGGCACGGTCGGCGTCAAGGGCGGTGAACTGCGAAGCGTCGGCGCCGGGCGCGCTGGCCGCTGCGGCCGCAGCGGCGAACGATACGCGCATCTCTCGCTCCCATTGCAGGTCTTTCTGGCACTGGGCGCAGCCTTGCAGATGCGCCTCCACCCGCGCCGTGTCTTCTTCGTTGAGCTGCGCGGTGGCGAACCACGGCAGCAGCTCCTGCACCGCCTGGTGCTCCGGAATGTCCAGTTTAAAAATTCGCCCGTTCATTGGCTTTGATCCCTTTCACTTGCCAGCATGTCCTGCAACCGGCGGCGCGCGTGGAACATGCGCGTCTTGACCGTGTTGACCGGACAGCCGACGATCTCTGCGATCTCCTGGTAGGCCATGTCGTGGTAGTAGGTCAGCGCCACCACCACGCGCTGGGCCGCCGGAAGCTCGTCCAGTGCCTCAAGCACCGTGCGCCGCAGCTGGTGGCGGCTCAGCTCCTGCTCCGGCTGATGGCCGCTCTCGTCCTCATACAGGGCCGAGTCGGCGTCGACCGGGTCGTCGCTCAGGTTCAGGCCCTTGAGCGTCTTGCGGTATGCGATCGCAAAAATCCAGGTCGATACCTTGCAGCTTTGGTCAAAGGTCGCCGCCTTTTGCCACACCACCAGCATGGTGTCGTTGACGATTTCCTCGATCAGGGAAGGACTGCGGGCCAGGCGCCCGATAAAGCGCGTCAGGCGCGGAAAATAGGCGCGGAACAGGGTCTCGAAGGCGAGCCGGTTCCCGGCCGCGATCTGGCCCAGCAATCTTACCTCGTCCGATTCCACCTGCGTCCCCGCTGCCGGGTGTCCGCTCTGCCGCATTCGTATTCCTTCCATGGTGCCCGTTAATGCCTGCCTGCGGGAAAAAGGTTCTACGAGGAGAGAAAATTTTTTACTCATGCTAGCATGGCGCCACCATGGAACCACCAAAGCTTGCCGAACTGGCATCATTTCTCGATCGGCACCGGCGCGTGCTGGTGTTGTCCGGCGCCGGCATGAGCACCGCGTCCGGCATTCCCGACTATCGCGACAAGGATGGCGTGCGGCGCGGCCGCAGCCCGATCCAGGGGCCGGACTTCCGCCGCGACCCGGCCGTGCGGCGGCGCTACTGGGCGCGCAGCATGGCGGGCTATCCCATGCTGGCGCAGGCGCGGCCGAATGCGGGCCACCATGCGCTGGGGCAGCTGGAGGCCAGCGGCCGCATCCATTCGCTGGTCACGCAGAACGTGGATGGCTTGCACCAGCGCGGCGGCAGCAACAGGCTGATCGAACTGCACGGCAATATCCACGGCGTGGTCTGCCTGGAATGCCGCAGCCTGTACCAGCGCGCCGCGCTGCAGGAATGGCTGCTGCAGGCCAATCCGGAGCTGGCCCTGGCGCATGGCGCGGCGGATGCCGGCGGCGAGGTGGTGCCCGAGGTGCGTCCCGACGGCGACGCCGAGGTCGAACTGGAAGCCTTGCAGCACTTCCGCGTGCCCGAATGCGAGCGCTGCGGCGGCGTGTTGCAGCCGGACGTGATCTTCTTCGGCGATAACATCCCGGCCCCGCGAACGGCGGAAGCGCTGCAATGGATGGCGGAGGCGGACGCGCTGCTGGTGGTGGGCTCGTCGCTGATGGTGTTTTCCGGCTTCCGCTTCTGCAAGCTGGCGGCCGAGGCGGGCAAGCCGATCGCCGCCATCAACATGGGCAAGACCCGCGCGGACGAGCTGATCGGCCTGAAGATCGAAGCTTCAGCCGAGGAGGTATTGCCCCGGCTGCTGTAGCCAGGGCTGCCGCGTCAGTTCCGCTGCAGCATGGAGCGGACGATCGCTTCCTTGGCCAGCACGTAGTCCTGGCCGGCCAGCACCGTGTTGGTGTTGGGCTGGATTACCTTCAGGTTGATGAAGACCATGTCGCTGGTCTCCGCATAGGAACCGACCACGATGGCCTGGGCGTTGTGCGCCTGGGCCACTTCGCCGATCTCGCGCGTCAGCATCAGCTCGCCCGTATTGCGCTTCAGGTAGACGCTGTTGCGCAGCTTCATTTCGATCATGTTGAGGCCGCCCTGCGCCAGGCGGGTCGACACCTGCTCGGACACCAGCCGGCCCAGCGTGCTGGTCTGTTCCAGCGCGTCGATGTTGACGATGGTGGCCATGATGATGGGCTTGTCGGCCTGCAGCTTGCCGCTGATCTGGTGCATCAGCGAATCGGCCGCCTTGTAGTTGGCTTCAATGAACTGGTTGGACGAGATGGTGGAGTAGTTGCCCTCGTCCTTGGTCGGATTGGAGGAGCAGGCCGCCAGCAGCAGCGGCAGCGCCAGCAGGGTTGCCTTGGCCAGTTTATTCAGCATTTACATGTCTCCGCGCACTTTGAAGATGCGGGTCAGTTTGGGTTCTTCCGCCACCACGGGCACCGGGTCGACGATGCCGTACAGGATGCGGTCGCTGTCGGCCACGTAATAGGCCGAGGTATTGCGCGCCACATAGCGGTACTGGTCGGTCACGGAGGCGGTGACGATGATTTCGGTCTTGGGCGTGGCGCCGGGCGCGAACTGGGCGTTGAACCAGTTGTAGGCGTCGTAGCCGCCGGCGGCGCCGACGATGGCGACGGGGAATTCCACTTCGGTCAGGGCCCATACGCCCGCGCCCAGGGTGGCTGCCTCGCCGTGATAGCGGTATTGCGGACGGTTGGGGGTAAAGGTCACGGCCTGCACGTCCAGATCGATGCGCAGCGAGCCGGCCGGGTTGCGCGAGACCACGTAGCCGTCATTGACCAGCGAGGTCATCAGCTGCGTCGTCATGGCGCGCTGGAACGGCGAAGGCTGGGCCGGCTCGCTGATGTACAGCGGACGCGGCGGCGCCTTGGCCAGCTGGATCAGCAGCTGCTTTTCGATGCTGTCGGTGATGATGCCCCAGTGGCTGGCGGCCTGCAGCTTGGGTTGCTTGGTCGTCGGGAAGTTGGTGGCCAGCGGCGCGGGCGTATACCTGGACGCACAGCTTGCCAGCGTGGCGGCGATCGCCAGTACGGCTCCCGTTGTTGCAAAGGATTTGAGCAGCATGATCGCCTCGCCTTGGATTGAATAGGTCGGATTCATTAAGTTTACCACGGATGTTTCTAATTAGAAATTCCCTGATTAACAAAGCGACCGCGCGGGGGCGATTATTAACGGCGGTGCGTCTTCATGGCGGCCTGGACCTCGCGCTTGTTGTCGCGCTCTTTTTCGGTGGCGCGCTTGTCGTGCATTTTCTTGCCCTTGGCCAGGCCGACTTCGCATTTCACGCGGCCGCCCTTGAAATGCAGGTTGAGCGGCACCAGGGTGTAGCCGGAGCGGGTCACCTTGCCGATCAGCTTGTCCATTTCGTGACGGTGCAGCAGCAGCTTGCGGGTGCGCACCATGTCCGGCGTGATGTGGGTGGAGGCGGTGGGCAGGGCGCTGATGTGGGCGCCAAACAGGAACAGCTCGTCGCCCTTGATGGTGACGTAGGCTTCCTTGATCTGCACGCGGCCATCGCGGATCGCTTTGACTTCCCAACCTTCCAGCACGATGCCCGCTTCGTAGCGGTCTTCGATGAAGTAGTCAAAAAAGGCTTTTTTATTAT
>Ga0213872_10001025_pt1 | contig 19492 bp, 12 predicted proteins | sample VelepicomBERX_R2_FD_160071 | JGI IMG/M metagenome (GOLD analysis project Ga0213872, IMG submission 160071) | Rhizosphere microbial communities from Vellozia epidendroides in rupestrian grasslands, the National Park of Serra do Cipo, Brazil - RX_R2 | ecosystem: Host-associated > Plants > Roots >...
AGTCGTTCGAGCCGGTGGATATCCCCGTCGAACCGGCAGCTGCTCGCCGCCGCCGCAGCGACGTAAAGCCGCAAGGCGGCCCGGCACCGGTTCAGGAAGAGCTGGTCATGATCGAAACCAACCCAAAGGTGCACGACGCGAAGGCCGAATAAGGCCAGATTGTCGCCACCAACAAAACAGGGGTGCCTCGGCACCCCTGTTTTGTTTTGATCATGTTTTGATCACATCATCGGTATTCGCCTAACGAGAGACGGACGCCAGCGCGGCATGCCATTTCGCCAGTGCGTCACGTACCAGCTCGTCTGGCATATCGAGCAAACTGTCGCCGACATACCACTCCACATAGCAGCGCCCCTGCTGCGCTGCGCTGTTGGCACCCCCAAATAGCCAGATGCCATGCTGCTGCGCAATCTGGTTACGGATCTCCGTCGCTCTCTCTGCTGAGACCGGCATATGGATGTGCAACATATTCACCTGCGGCCGCACAGGGTTCGGCGTCAACAGCGGGAAGTCCACCAGTTGCTCATATAGCCACTGCGTACGGCGCAGACAGTCCGGCAAACGAGCCAGGCGCGCATCAAACTGCATGGCTGCGGAGACGACATAGGGTGTGCGCCGAAACAGATTGCCGCCTTGCCGCGCCACCCAGACGCGCGCCAGGTCGATGAACGATTTGCTCCCAAGCAGAACGGCGCCCGCCAACCCACCCACGCCCTTGTAGAGCGACACATAGGTGCTATCGAACCCGGCAGTCACTTCGTCCAGCCGGCGACCGTAGCCCACCGCCGCTTCCCACAGGCGTGCGCCATCAAGATGCAAGTGCGTCTTGCGCGCACGACATGCGGCCTTGATCGCCTCAAGCGCCTCCCAATCCGGCATCTGTCCGCCGATTTCGCGCATGGGCAATTCATACAGCACAGCCCCCAGGTCATCGACGACCGCATCGAGGTCAGCGGCCAGCCAGGGCCGGTTGGCATCGCCAATATTGATCGCTTTGAAATGGTCGAACAGCTGAAAGTTGCTGCGCTCATGCTTGAGTACATGGGCGGTGGCATGCAGGCCCACCAGCGGCCGGCCGCGCTCGCGCGAAGCGAGGCGTAAGGCAGTGATCTGCGCAAGCGTCCCGCTCATGACGAAAAGGCCCGACTCGTAACCGAGCAGATCGGCAATCTTCCGCTCGAAAGCCTGTACGACCTCGCCTTCGCCATAGATGTCGTAGTTGATCTGGTTCGCTTCGCACCATTGCGCCATTGCAGCGAAATCTTGTGCAGGCGTTGTTGGGGCGTTGCCGTGCAACACGGTGTGGCAACGTTGCCGCAAAGAAACAAGGTCAATCAAATCCGTGGCTCCGATCGTTACAAACGAAAACGAGATGACGTCCTACTAGCGATGAACGCTCGCCATCGCGTCATCTATTTCTGGTTAGAATCTGCGTACCCACAAGGAGGAGTACATACCGCAATGAATATTCAACCCTACATTCTGCTCGGCGGCCAGACCGAAGCGGCCATTGCATTCTACCAAGCGACGCTCGGCGCCCAAGTCGAGATGATGATGCGCTTTGCCGATGCACCCGACCAAAGCATGATCACCATCGACAACAAGAATCTGATCATGCATGCATCGATCAAGATCGGTGAAAGCATGCTGTTGATGTCGGACGGCAATCGCGATAACCCCGAACCGATCAAAAGCTGCTCGCTGTCACTGAACATTCCCAACCTTGCGGAAGCCGAATCCACTTTCCATAAACTGTCGGAAGGTGGCTCCGTCACCATGCCATTTGGGAAGACATTCTGGAGCGAAGGGTTTGGCATGCTGGTCGACCGATTTGGCGTCGCCTGGATGGTCAGCGTCTTCCACGGCTGAGCCCGGCCTAGCTGTGGGCTTCGGCCTCGATCTGCGCCCCCCAGCGGTCGCGCAGATCGAGCCGCGCAGCGCAGCTACGCGCATCCTTCACGGCGTAGGCCACGATGCTGGACTCTCGCCCACGGACAGCCATTTCATGCCGAGCTAGACCCTCGACGCTGATCCGAGCCCCCTTGGCAACAGATTCGGCCATGATGAGCTCACATTCCAGCGCCTTGCATTGAGCCTCAAGGCGACTGGCGGTATTCACGGTGTCGCCGATCGCTGTCATGGTCACAGCCGAACCAAAGCCCATCTCCCCCACGATCGCTGGCCCTGCGTTAAGCCCAATACCGATGCGCAACGGCCGAGACAGATCCTCTTTCAGCAAGCGATTGAGCTCATCGAGCCGAACCGACATCTGCGCGACTGCAGCAATCGCCTGGCGGCAGGCCACGTCAAGCGGGCAGTTGAGCCCGAACAACGCCATCACACCGTCGCCGATGAATTTATCGACGCGGCCACCTGCCTCCTCAATCGCCCGGCCCATCTCGGCGAAATAGCGGTTGAGCATAAACACGACGTCGTAGGGTAGCTTGTGCTCCGAGAGTTGCGTAAAGCCACGCAGATCGGCAAACAGTACCGCGATCTCACGCTCCGTCCCTTGTGCATTCAGCGTGCGCGCAAACCCATCGCGTGCAGTGGCCGTCGGCGGTAGCAAGGGCATGATGCAGAGCGTGCCCATGGGCTTGAGTTGGCAGGCCAAGCGCACATTGGGTGGCGCGCTGATCCGCCGCAAGACCTTCAACTCATGCTCAGTCGGCTCCGGTAAGGGGCAGTCTGCCTCCATCACGCGTACCCGGCAGGTTGAGCAACGCCCTCGCCCACCGCAGATCGAGGCATGCGCAACCCCGCCGATCCGGCTCGCCTCCAGAACCGACGTGCCCAACGGCACTTCGATGACCCGCTCGTCGGGGTACACCACCCGCACTACCCCAAGGCGCATCTGCCAGTGCCAGCGCAGCCATCGTGCTGCCAATACCAGCAAGATCAGCGCAATTTCTGCGACCCAGACGCCATCTCGGATGCGGTAGAGCATTTGTTGCTCGGCCATGGAAGGCGCATGCGCCGCTGCCCGCGCCGCAGCAACCCAGGCCGGATCGGTAGCGAGGCGCCCCACCTCGTGCCCAGCTTCCGCAAACCCCAATGCGGCCAGCACCGGCCAAAGCAGTGCAAGTGCAAAAACCGGCATCTTTACTTGCGGATACCAAGGCTTCAGCTTGAGTCGCGCATGCAGCCCCACCATCGCGTGTAACCAGGCACAGCTCAATAAAGTCAGTTGTAGAATACCACCCGAGAAATTCAGCACCCAGTAACTGTATACCTCCCAGGCGTAATTCAGATCGGAGCCCAGCAGCCAGCCCCCCACGCGGGTATTCACCACATGCTGTGCGCCCAGGAAGGGCAGCGCAAAGCCCAGCAGCATCTGTGCCGTATCGGCCGGCGACATGCGCAGGGAACGCCGTTGGAACAAGGCGGTCAATGCCAGGGCAAAATGAATCGCCAGCGCGCCATACAAGGCAGTGCAACCCACCGTACTCTTCCAGAAGGTGGTACCGACGCGCAGCATCGCTTCCATTGCCGCAAGCGACACGAGCCCCAGGGCGTGATTCAGCAAGTGGCAAGCGACATAGGTCAGCATGATCAAGCCGGATGCCAGCCTGGCATGGCGGCGAATCAAGACGAGGGACGACATGGATGATCCTCTGTGCGGCGGAGACAGGCGGGTATGTCGCAGCGTGTACGAAATTGAGACAGTCAGCGAACTGTCGACACGGGATACATCACGCTCTGCCTACAATGCAAACAACGCTGTCGACAGCGTTATATAACAATTTTCAGGATTTCGACTCAATGTTACTTCGTACCACGCTTGCGCTGGCCCTCTCTTTCAGCGCCAATCTGGCCATGGCCGGCAATGCCGAGGCGCTTTCGGCCTTCACCGCACACGACTATGCGCGCGCAGAACGCGAATGGCTGCCGCTCGCCAATCAGGGCAATGCCGCTGCCCAATTCGGCCTCGGCAAGTTGTACGCAGAGGGTCTAGGGATGCCGAAGGACGACACCCGGGCTGAGGGCTGGTGGCAAAAAGCCGCACAAACGGGTTACGCCGATGCGCAAAACAGCCTGGGCAGGCTGTACCTGGCCCGGCAAGACTACGCCAAGGCACGCGACTGGTTCCAACGCGCCGTCAAGCAGGACCACGCTGCAGCAGAGAACAATCTCGCCGGCATGCTCTCACATGGACAAGGCGGGCCCGTCGATACCGCTGGCGCGGCCGATCTTTATCGCAAGGCCGCAACGCAAGGCTATGCGATTGCGCAATCCAACCTTGGCCTCCTTTATGCGCGTGGGCAAGGTGTGCCACACGACGATACGCTGGCGTTTTACTGGTTCCAGAAAGCTGCCTTACAAGGAGAGGTTGACGCAGAATTCAACCTGGGTACGCTGTATCACCGTGGTGCCGGGGTACCGAAGAACGATGGCGAAGCCATTGCCTGGTTCCGCAAGGCCGCCCAGGCGGGCAATTTGCCGGCCACCGCGAGCCTTGGGGTCGCCTACGCGACGGGCCAGGGTGTCGACGTCAATCGGCAGCAGGCCACCACCTTGCTGCACCGCGCAGCTGAAGCCGGCTACGTGCCTGCCCAGCACAATCTCGGTTTGCTGTATGCCAGTGACGAAGGCGAACTGCGCGACGTAGGCCAGGCCTACTTCTGGCTCGCCGTCGCCACAGCGAATGGCGACAGCGCAGCCGAGCCACTGCGGGATCGTGCCGCCGCCGAATTGCCAGCGGACCAGCTCAAAGCCGCGCAGGCGGCCGTGAGCAACTGGCGCAGCGCGCATCCCGCCACACCATAGACTGACCTCGCCCGCACCATGCCACCCATGCGCCGCCCCGCCATGCTGAGCCGATGCCTGCTTGCCGCCACGCTGGCCTTACTGCCACTCGCGAGCCTTGCTGACTTCCAGGCCGGCGTCGCGGCGTTTGAGCGCAATGACTATGCCGCCGCACTGGAAGCCTGGCAGCCGCTGGCGGAACAAGGCGATGCGCGTGCGCAATACCGGCTGGGCCAGCTGTATTTTGGTGGTTTCGGCGTCCCCAAGGATGAAGCAAAGGCAGCGAGCTGGTTCAGCAAGGCGGCAGAACGCGGCGAAGCCGGTGCGCAGTTCAATCTAGGCTGGATGTATGCACATGGCGGCGGCGTCCATAAAGACTATGCGCAGGCGGTTACCTGGTATGCCAATGCGGCAGCGCAGGGGCACGCTTTGGCTCAGGCTGGGCTGGCGGAACTGTATCGCGACGGGCTTGGCATCGCGCGTGACGACCAGCAGGCCGCCGAGTGGTTTCGCAAAGCGGCGGACCAAGGGCTCGCCATTGCCCGGCAAGCCTTGGGTGATCTCTACCTGGCAGGGCGCGGCGTCCCGAAAGACGCAACGCAGGCTGCCGGCTGGTACCGCCTGGCTGCAGAGCAGGGTAACCCCGCCGCGCAGAATGCGCTGGGCCTCCTTTACACGCGCGGCACCGGCGTGACGCGAGATGCGGCTGTTGCTGCAAGCTGGTATCGGCGTGCAGCAGAAGGTGGCTACGCCGCCGGACAGTACCACCTGGGCGTCGCCCTGCTGACCGGCCAAGGCATGCCCCGGAACGACGCCGAAGCGATCACCTGGTTGCGCGCCGCCAGCGAGCACAACCATACCGATGCCCAAATCGCGCTCGGTCGGCTGTATGCACGCGGTACCGGCGTGGCACAGGACGATACACAGGCGTTCAATTGGTACGCCAAAGCGGCAAACCTGGGCTCGGCGCGGGGGCAGACACTCACCGCCGAGCAATATGCCGAAGGCAAAGGCGTGAAGCGCGATGATGCCCAGGCGTTCAATTGGTACCGCAAGGCTGCCGAGCAAGGTTTCGCGATTGCACAGTTCAACCTGGGCCGGTTCTATCAGCTAGGTCGAGGTGTCGAACGCGATGATGCCCAAGCCGCTGTTTGGCTCAAGAAGGCCGCCGACCAGGGGCTGCCGCAAGCACAACTCGACCTCAGCGTACTCTACGCAGCAGGCCAAGGCATCGACCGAGACGACGCCCAGTCGGCCGGCTTGCTACGCAAGGCAGCCGAGGGCGGCGCAGCTGAAGCCCAGTACTATCTCGGCCTGCGCTATGCCTACGGCCGCGGCGGTCAACCCAACGACGACCGGCTTGCTGCAAGTTGGTACCGCAAATCGGCCGACCAAGGTTATGCCCCGGCACAAAGCGCATTGGCCAACTTTTATCTCGACGCACGTGGCGGCCTGCATGGCGATACCGATGCCATCGCCCTGTTTCGCAAAGCCGCAGAGCAAAACGACGCCACCGCTGAATACGGGCTAGGTTGGTGTTACGCACAAGGCCGGGGCGTGGCACGCGACGATGCCCTCGCCGTGGCCTGGTACCGCAAGGCGATCGACAAGGGCCTGCCTGCCGCCGAGAACAGCCTGGGCCAGATGTATGCAGAGGGGCACGGTGTACCGCAGAACTACACCCAGGCGGCCAACTGGTACCGTACTGCGGCATTGCTGGGCTTTGCACCAGCCGCCGAAAGCCTCGCGCAATTGTACGAGCACGGTCACGGCGTCAGCCAGGATGCGACGCAAGCGGTCGAATGGCACCGTCGAGCCGCCGCAGCCGGCGCAGCAGAGGCGCTGTTCAACTTGGGTGGGCTTTATGCCAGCGGCCTCGCCGGTATCGCACCCGACCCGGTGCAAGCCTGGGCCTGGTATGAGTTGGCCGCCAAACAGGGCGTTAGCGATGCAGGCACCCAGCGCGATAAACTGGGCAAGCTGATGACCGCAGAACAGCGCAAGGCGGCCGAGGCTGTCGTCGCAGCCTGGCAGCAGGGCCATCGCCCCCCACACTGATCGCCGGTGCTGATTTTTCCCAAGACCCAGGTAAATCGTGGCAAGCTCGGTCCCCAGTTTTGCCGCCATGACATGCTATGCCCACCCCGGTTTCCGACGCTAACCGCACTCACACGCTATTCACTGTTGCCAATCTGATCACTCTCGGTTCGTTAGCCGCCAGCCTGCTGGCCATTTCGCAGGGCATTGCCGGGCATTTTGACCGAGTGGGGCAACTCTTCCTGATCGCCGCCATTTGCGATGCGCTCGACGGTTTTGTCGCGCGTCGCCGGCAAACGGCAGGCCCGCTGGGTACCCAGCTCGACAGTCTCGTCGACATGGTGTCGTTCGGCGTTGTACCAGCCACCGTGGCGCTGAGTTTCGCGGCTCAGCACGGCAGCGCGCTGCCCTTCTGGCTGTTGGCGGTATACGTGGCCTGTACCGCGATCCGGCTCGGGCGCTTCAACGTCCAGGCCGATAAATCCGTTTTCTTTGGCCTGAATAGCCCTTCTGCCGCCGCGCTGGTGATTTTCCTCGTCTGGAGCATGCATGATGCCGGGCCGGTCATCGCATCGCATTGGTCGATCACGGCGGTAAGCGTATCGCTCCTCTTTTCGGCGCTGATGATGGTCAGCCCGTTCCACTATATCAGCACCAAAAAGCTGACAACGACTTATCCACAGACGCGCCTCGTGCTTCTCCTGCTCGCGGCGGCCCTGGCGTGCACCGTCGCCTTCGCACCGTACTCGCTTTATCTGGGCGCCTTGCTGTACGCACTGTCCGGCCCAGGCAACAGTCTGCGCCGCCTGCGCCCCCGCACCGCGTAGTCAGCCAATATCGGCTCTGAAAGCCGGTCTTGATGCATATCGCAGCAATGCCGTTAGCATACTTTCGTATTCCTGTCATTCGGATTTGTCACGTAACCGGAACATTCGGCACGTAACATTAGCGCGAACGTATATAAGCTACTGATTCTACGCGTCGAACGAATACGCCGATCTTTTCTCGGCAACGCCTACCAATCCGTAGCTCGACAAGCCCACCGACTGCTTGTAACCGACAGGATTGCACCCACATCATGCGCCTTATTGCTCGCCTTTTCGCCCTCTTGGCCTTGCCCCTGGCTGTCGCCGCCGGTACGCAACCGAGTCAGATCAACATCGTTGAAGTGGCCGACCTATCGGGGCCGAATAGCGACACCGGTAAAGACTTCGTCACCGGCGCCCGGGTCTACTTCGACCAATTGAACGCCCGTGGTGGCATCAACGGTCGCCACGTCAACCTCATCGTCGAAGACGACAAGGGCGACCCCGCCACCACCGTCGCGCTCAGTAAGCAGCTGGTAGCCCAAAACCACCCGCTCGCCCTGTTCGGTTATTTCGGCGAAGACAATGTCCGCGCCGTGACAGCCGACCCAAGCCTTAACAATCTGCCGCTAGTCGCCCCCTATGTCGGCATCGACATGCCGCAGGGCAGCAATGTGTACTACCTGCGCGCAGGCATGACGTCTGAGGTCAAGAAGATTGCCCAGATCGCCCAATCGGCCGGCCTCAACAAGATCGCCATCTTTACCGGCAGCGATGCACTGGGCCGCGCTGCCCGCAATGAAGTGCCGAAACTGCTCGACAATATGAAGCTCAGCGTGGTGATTCAGCCCAATACCGGCGATCCCGACAAGGCCGCCGAGCTGGTGGCAAAACAAAATCCGCAGGCGGTCATCCTGGCTGCGCCCACGCTTGATTCGGCACAGTTTGTGAAGGCCTATCAGAGCCTGCGGTCTGGCGTGCAGTTTTTCGCCATGAGCTGGGTCAACCCGCAAACCGTACGCGAATTCCTGGGTCCGGAAGGCATACGCTGGGTCGGTGTCAGCACCGTTGTGCCCTCGCCTTACAATGCCACCACGCCGATCGCGCGCGAGTTCACCGCAGCACTGTCCAAGTTCCGCGACGAGCCACCGACATTTGCATCGATGGAAGGCTATATGTCGGCACGCCTCCTGGCCGAGAACCTGCGCAGCAAATCCGACAGGGATGCCTCGTCGCTGGGCCGCTCGCTGGGTGAATACTCGGCCGATTGGGGTGGCGTGCAGGTCTCGCTGCGCAACGGCCGTCGCGGCCTGCAATCAGTCGACCTTTCGGTGTTTTCACAAGGTGGCGGCCTGCTGAACTGATGCGCAAGGGAACGCTGCAAGAGATCGAGACGGATACGATTGCAGCGCTTCCCTAGCGATCTGGCGCCGTTCTCCAGCCATGCGCCGGGTCATTCCGGTGCATACCCAGGTCGTCGTGATGCCCGCCCCAGCGGGTGATATCGAGCACCCAATACCGTACCTCGTGGCGATCTGCCTCCACCCGCTCGCTTGCAATGAACAACGCGCGTGCGATACCGCGCCGGCGATAGCTCATGGGGTTATTGGCCTTCGGGTGGATCTGGCTACGCCAAGCCCCCAGGTTCACATAGGTATAGCTCGCGGCAGCGGCCGGCCGCTCAAAAGCCAGATCGGCCTGCAAGGCCACGTGGGTGTGGCCTTCCACATGTAGCCGAAAGCCGAAATCGCGATAGGCTGCGCTCAACCCTGGCAGCGACAGCAAGGTCGGCACCGAAATCGTCTGTTCAGGCTCTTGCGAGCGGGCGACCTGTTTCAGCACCCACAGGATGACCGTCTCGTTCCACATCCGCGCCAGCAATGCAAGCAAGCGCAGCGCCCAGCATAAACCGGGCGAGGCGAAAATGCGGGGCGCATCCTGCTCCAGCCAGCGCACCAGGTTGGCACGAAAGGTATCGGTCACAATCTGAATGATGGCTTGATCGACATCCGCCTTACGCTGCCGACGGGCCTCTTCCATGATTCGCAAGATGCCCTTGAGTGCTGGCCGGTAGAGGTCCATCTCGTCGAGTATCGCGGCGATCCGTTCCACTGCATCATGGTCGACCCGGCGCGCTTCGGCGGTGATGTTCGCCCGGCGCGCCGCCAGCTTCTGCTTGGCATCCCAGATGAATCCGGACAGCAGCCCTGCCGCAATCGTGTCGCCCAGGCAGGGCTCGGTAAAGGGCGCATAGCCATCAGCCTGCCACATGGCCGGCTGCCAGCCCTGTCGGCAATGCCAGCCTGCAATATCGCGGCAATTCGCCGAATCCCGCCACTGCCCATGTGTAGCAAAGAGCTGAAAGCCCAGGTCCCCATAGTAGAAAGGCAGCCATGGCGGGCTTGCCTGCACCTTGGGGCCGTACATGGCATCGACCCAGTGCGCATAGTCGGCATCCGGCAAGCCATCCGTCCAGCCGAGGCATGCTGAATAGAACAAGCTGCGTGCATCGTTGTGCACCAGCAGCTCTTTATCGTGATTACCAACAATCGGCACGATGCGCACGCTCACCGGGGCAGGCTCTCTTGACGCCAGCTCCGTAACCAACCGCTTGAGCTGGCAAAAGAACCCATCCTGCCCCTGCATGCCGTTGGGTTCAGCATGCCGAGCAACGATCTCACGCATGATGGCCATCAGTACGGCCGGAAACTGCGGATGGTCTCGCTGCCACGGGTACACACCTGCCTCGGTCCAGCGACCACTGCGTATCAGATCAATGATGTCGCCGTTCAGCACGATGACCAACTCCTCCGCCCCCATCGACGCCCCGCGGATCTCGTCGAATAGATGCGCCCAGTCGTCGCTCTCGCCCGTCTGGTTGCCGACGGTCCCGTCGGTGCAATGAATATCGCTGATGCAGACGCAAAGCCGGCGCGTGGCCGAGGACGCCGGCAGAAAGGCCATATTGGGCAATGCAGCAGCCTCAGTCATGGCGATGCTGCTCGATAAAGGCCAGCAGACGGGGGAAGATATCCGAAGCCGATTGTTTGCCCATGAAGATATCCTGATGCCCATAGGCCGGGAACACATGCAGCTGATGCCGGCCCGGCACCTCCTTTTCCAACCGGGCATGGCATTGCAAGATCGAATCCGCGAACACGCGGTTCTCCTGCCCCTGCACCAGCAACATCGGTGTCGTGATCTTGGCGGCCTGATCGGCGTAATTGTCGGGCAGCGCCGCGTAGCGTAGGTTATCCGGGTCGTACTTGACCACATCGTGCTTGCTGTCGACCATCTTCACCACATGCCGGTAGTAATTGACGCTGACACCGCCAAATAGGTCGCCAAGCCGGTCATGCGTATCAGGGTGCATGTTTTCATGCAGGAAAAGCGCGGGCTTACCGGCCCCCCACATGAAACTCAGCATATGGCAGATAGATGACTCGCACTCATCGTGAAATAGATCACAGGCATGGGCCAGCAGCTTGCCCCCCGACCAGCCCGGCTCGTGCGCCCAGCGCGGGTTGACGTACTCGGCCCCCAGCAACCAATCGCACGCAAACGGGCCGATACCCAGTTTGAAACGCGACCAGGCCGGCACAAAGGCCGCAAGCGCAATACTATTGAGCGTCACACTACGCACACCGCCCACAAGACCTGCCGCCAGACTCATGGCAAAGGTCAGCGAACCCACACAATGCGCAATCACATGGATGCGCTTTTTCGGACCAATCAGCTTGCGCAGCGTCGCGATGGCCGCAGGGTGGTCATAGAGCGCGATATCGTCCATCGTGCTCTGGTTACGGGCCAGGTTATAGGGGAAGCGGTTGCTACCGCGATAGTCGAGCGTGAAGACGTCGCCCAAGCCATGATCAAGCAGATGCTGCACGATGTTCTCATGCTCGGGCATGATGAACATATCCGACGAGGTGGTCAGACCATGAATCAGCAGTACCACGTCATCGCATTCGGCACGCTGAAAACGCGTCAGGCCGAGCGTCAACCCATCGCCCGTTGTAAACGGATAAGGCGTAATGGCGGCGCCCGTCACACCCTCGGTCGTGAACAAGGGGTATTTACGCGGTGGCTCTGGCCGATCGCTCGGCACGGCCGGCCCGTATACAGCCCACAATGACCCCGCAAAAAATTCGCCAAATGCCGCGAGGCCACTCACGCTGGGCTTACCCGCCGCGTCGAGCGCCGTCAGGCTACGCAATACCTGCACGAAATCGACTACACCGAGGCTCAAGATGCCCGAGGCCAACACCGGCGCCGTTGCAGCCTGCTCCGGCGCTACTTCGCCAGCAAATAGATTGGTGTACAGCGTCGTCGTGTCGTGCCACAGGTCGAAGCCAAAGTGATGCTGGACTTCTTTCTGACCGGCCAGCGTAAACACCTCACCGGCAGCGTTCTTGCAGTAGACGCGATAAACCATCACCTTGCGGCGCAAATCCGCCGTATCCGGCATCAGCTGGAAGCGGCCTTCGGTCACATCGGCACGCTCCCCGACCAGCGGGCCGGCGACATAGCCCGTCAATCGACCAACATGCCCCGCCTCCGAGAGAAATACGGCCAGATCATCGATGTCCACATTCACATGCAGGGCCAGTGCCAATTCATCCCGGCGCCCGGCCTCAAAGCCATCTTCGAACGGTGCTGCACCACGCCCGGCATAGCCAGACATCACTTCGGCAAAGTGAATCCTCACCCCATCCAGCTTATTGTCCATTCCCTTCTCCATATCGTTTTCTGCCCACGCTGCGGCTTTTGCCGGCGGCTCGGTGCTTTGTCCCGGTCGCGCACGGCTATCTTCAGAGACTGGCGTCAGGCATCGACCCTGTCATGTCATGGCAGATCCACTCGGTAAGCGCCGTAATCGTCGCCGCAGGGTTGGCCCCCAGTGCACCGGGCACGATCGACCCATCGGCCACATAGAGCCCTTCATAACCGAACACCTGACCGCGCGACCCGTCGGCAGCACTAACCACGCCGGTTTCCGGCGAATCAGCCAAGCGGCAGCCGCCCAACGGGTGCACCGTCACGTTGTGCCCAAGCTTCCAGGTCGGCAGCGGAATGAACCATTTCGCCCCGATATAGCGCCGAAAGCGCTCGCCCAGACTCAGGATAGATGCATACAGCGACGCGCTGGTATTCTGTGGCCAGTCGAGATTCAGCCCGCCCGCGGGCGTCAACGAGAAACGACCGTCCGACCGATCAAGCCCCATGCATAAGAGCACTGCGCTGTGCTCGACCATATCGTGGGCCATGAGCTTGCTGGCGAGAAAGCCAAGGCGATGCGCCGCCCAACCCGGGAATCGGCGCCGCAGCACGTCGACGACCACGCCCAGCAACCGCCTCAATACCGCGATGGGGGTCATCACCGGTTCCAGGGCCGCCATGGCCCAGCCGGCGTGGGCCGGAATACTCGCGTCTTCCAGCAGGAACGCCCGCGCCGGATCATGCTCGGCGAACAGATGGTGATCGGTGTATTGCGTAATGACCGGGCCATGGGTCGAACCGACGCGCTGCTCGCCGTCCAGCGCAAAGGACAGGAAATCGCCGTTACCCGAGAAACGTTGCCCCAACTGATCGCTGATGCGCGGCAAGGTTTTGAAGTGATCACGACAGCGCAACAGTAACTCATTGCTGCCCAGTGTGCCCGCCGACACCACGACACGCTGCGCCGTCAGCGAGAAGGCGCTGCCATTCGCGAGGTCATCCACATAGATGCGATAGCCGTAGGTGCCACTCGCCGCCGGGTCATCGCGTCCGCCGTCGTCGAGCGGCACGATGCGCGTTACCTGGGCCAGGGAACGGACTTCGAGCCCATAGCGGGTGCGTGCTGCATGGATATAGTTCAAATCCGTGGTGTTCTTGGCGCGCATATTGCAGCCGATATCACACTCGCCGCAGTAGGTGCAGGAAGTCTGCAGTGCCCCGTATCGATTCTGCTCCTGCACACCCATGTCGGTCGCCTGGGTCGCGGGGTCCTGCGCGTAGCCCTTGCCGAAGAACACCGCAATATCGGCCTTTTTTGCGGTCAGGCCCGCTTCCTTGGCAAAGTCTTCAAAAACCTGTGTACGACGAATATACCGACGATCCGACGTACTCGCAGCCGGCGGCGTCGGCCGCGCGGCCAGCACAGCTTGGCCCACGTCGTAATAGGCGGCCAATGTGCTTGGGTTGAGGTGCTGCGGCCAGAGGCCATTCTGGAATACCGCCTCGGGGGGGCGAAGAAACACATTGGCGTAGATCAGCGAGCCACCGCCAAGACCTGCCGCAGTGACCGTATCCATATGGTCGAACGTGCGTACATCAAAAAGACCGAGCAAGGCCCCTCGCAGCGCGCGTCGTCGCTTCACGTGGCGTGTATGGCTGGCATCGTCGGCCGGCGCCCAGAAATTGTCGGCGAGATCGGCGGGGCTACGCGCAAAACCGCCCAGCGGAAATTCCTTACCGCGCTCCAGCAAAATGCCGCCACGTTCCCAGCGCTTGCTCAATCGCGCAGCCGAGACTGCACCACCAAATCCACTGCCAATCACGGCAAATTCGTAATCCAATTTCATGAAATCGCATCCAACAATGATTTATTTGAACGAATCAGCGTTGATCATAGAAAAGAAACGGGTAGGTATCTGCTAGGATAGTAGCGCCATCTTCTGAGCGCCTGTCGGCCATTCTGCCTGAGCTGCCCTGCCATGCCCTTTTGCATTCCCTACTTGACCAGATCCTGGCCGATTCGCGCGCTGTTTATCGGTTTGCTATCGATTTTATTTCCGCTATTTGTCCATGCTGCCACCGTCACGGTGCAATCGACCGACCGCGAGCCTGTCTTATTGGCAACGGTATTCGATACGCTTGAAGACCGAGGTGGCCAGCTTTCGATTGATGACATCAGCCATGGCAGCCGCGCAGGCCAGTTCCGTCGCGCTGCGAGCAGTGGGGACGCGCTCAATTTTGGCCTGACCGATTCCGCATGGTGGCTACGTCTGCAGCTGACGAACCCTGGCACCGCCCCTGAAACGCGCATGCTCGAAATCGCCTATGCGCACCACGACAGCGTGGATTTCTTTGAAAGTCTGCCGGGTCGGGGTTTCAAGCATATTGAAAGCGGTCGCCATATGCCCTTTGCCGACCGCCCGGTGCAAAACCGCTATTTCGTGTTTCCCGTCACCGTCCCTGCCGGCGCCACGGTCACCTACTATCTACGCCTCCAATCGGAAGCCTCGCTCGATGTACCTGCCAGATTGTGGACCACAGCAAGCTTTGCCGATCACCAGCGTGCCGACTACATGATCCAGGCATGGTACCTGGGCATGGCAGCCGCCTTGGTCCTGTACAACCTCTTCCTCTTCGCCGCGCTGCGCGATCGATCCTACCTCTACTACGTGCTATTTGGTATCAGCGCAGCCCTGTCGATCGCTTCCTATAACGGCGTCGCTTATCAGTTCCTCTGGCCCGCGTCGCCCGCTTGGTCCAAGATTTCGACCATGGTGTTCTTCTCGGCGTGTTCAATCGCGCTGATTGCCTTCGTGCGCAACTTGCTCGAAACCGCGCACGAGATTCCCCGTTTCGATCGAGCCCTGCAAATCTTCACCGGCTTGCATATCGCCGTCATCGGCGGCTTTTTCCTGTCCTTTTCGGCTGCCATTCGGCCTGCTATCGCCATCGATGTCTTCACGGTGCTGCTGATCGCGCTGATCGGTGCCGTCTGCCTCGTCCGTCGGCAGCGTAGTGCCCCCTATTTCATGTTGGCGTTCACCTTCTTGCTGTTGTCGGCCGCCATGACCGGCTTACGCAGCTTCGGCCTCTTGCCAACCAATTTCATCACCGTGAACGGCATGCAGATCGGCTCGGCGATGGAGATGCTGCTGCTCTCGCTCGCCCTCGCCGCCCGCGTGCATTCGATCCGCCTCGAAAAAGAGCAGGCACAGGCGCAAACCCTGGCCGCGCAAAAGCAATTGGTTGAGACCCTGCAAACCTCCGAACGCGAGCTGGAAGCACGTGTACAGCGCCGCACGCAGGAGCTGAGCCAGGCCAACGAGCGACTCGTCGAGCAAGAAGACGCCTTGCGCCACGCCATGCAAGTGGCACAGCACGCATCAAAGATGAAGTCGGAATTTCTGGCGAATATGAGCCACGAGATCCGCACGCCGATGAATGCCATCATCGGCCTTGCCTACCTCGCCTTGAAGACCACGCTCACCACCAAACAGCGCGATTACCTCAACAAGATCCACCGGGCCGGCGAATCGCTGCTGATGGTGATCAACGATATTCTCGATTTCACGAAAATCGAAGCGGGCAAGCTCGAAATCGAGCATATCGAATTCTCGCTCGACGATGTGCTGGCGAATGTCGCCACGGTGACCGGCCAGCGCGCCCAAGATAAGCAACTGGAGTATCTCTTCCAGGTCCCGCCCGATGTGCCTCGCGAGCTCATCGGCGACCCGTTGCGGCTCGGTCAGGTGCTGACCAATCTGACCAACAATGCCATCAAGTTCACCGAGCGCGGCGACATTCTGCTCAGCTGCCATGTTGTCGAACAGACAGCGGGCGCGGTCAAGCTGGAATTCACGCTGCGCGACACCGGCATTGGCATGTCAGAAGAACAGATGGCCGGCCTCTTCCAGCCCTTTACGCAGGCGGACGGCTCGACCACGCGCAAATATGGCGGCACGGGCCTTGGCTTGGCGATCTGCCGACGCCTTGTCGGCATGATGGACGGCGACATCTCGGTCGAGAGCGAGACGGGCCGTGGCTCGACGTTCCGTTTCACCGCCCGCTTTGATAAACCACTGGTCGCCCGGCCCAATGCCCTGCCGTTGCTGGACTCGCTGACCGGCATGCGCGCCCTGGTGGCCGACGACAATGAATCAGCCTGCGAGATCCTCGCCGAAGCGCTGCGCGGTATGGGGATGACCGTCGCCACCGTGCGCGATGGCGCCGAAGCCCTACTTGCCGTGGCCGAGGCCGACGCCCATACGCCGTTCGATTTGGTGTTCTGCGATTGGCGCATGCCCAATCTGGATGGTGTCGCGGTCATCACCGCTTTGCAGCGCGCGTCGCTCGACTACCTGCCACGCTTTATTCTTGTCACCGCGTTCAATCGCGAGGACGCACGCCAGCAATCGGCGTCGGTCCAGATCGACGGTTTTCTCAGCAAGCCGATCAACCACTCCGCATTGGTCGACACCTTGCTGCCCTTGATCGAACATCCGCGTGAGCCGCGTTCCGCCAAATCAATCGTCGAAGATATCGTCGAAACAGGGCAGTGGTCGGGCTATCGATTGCTGCTCGCCGAAGATAACGAAATCAACCAGCAGATCGCCGTGGAACTGCTCACGAGCGCCGGCTTCACCATCGACGTGGTCGAAAACGGCGAGGCCGCAGTGAGCGCGCTCACCGCGCACCCGGCCGATTATTACCATCTCGTGCTGATGGATGTACAGATGCCGATCATGGATGGCCACGAAGCCACCCGAAAGATTCGTACCGAATCCCGTCTCGACCATGTGCCCATCATCGCTATGACGGCCCATGCACTGGTCGAAGAGCGTGAGCGCTGCCTGCGCTCAGGCATGCAGGATTCGATCATCAAGCCCGTCGACCCTGAGGTCATGTTCACCGTCATCGACCGTTGGCTTCGCCCGTTGCCCGATGCATCGGACACAGGCGCCGTGATTGCGCACGCCGCACCGCAGGTAGCCACGTCAAATGGGGCCATCCGCATTCGAGGGTTTGATACCGAGGGGGCCATTGCCCGTATGGGCGGCAACATCGAGTTCTATCATCGCATGCTGGCCAAGCTGCCCCGTGCGGTCGGCGATTCCGCCGCGCGCATCGGTGCCGCACTTGCCGCCAACGACCCAGTGACGGCAGAACGGGTGGCGCACAGCGCCTGCGGCGTGGCGGCGAATATCGGCGCGGTCGAGCTCGCCAATGCCGCACGCGGCATCGTCAACTGCCTGCGCGAGCACGAAGACGTGTCTGCCCTGCTTGCAGCGTACGAGACCCAGCTGGCGCAGGCGATGCAGGAAATCGGTGCCGCCTTCCCCGAAATCGCTGGCAGCGTCGAATAGACGGCTATGCACTCACCGGGTAGGGCAGCGCATAGCCGCGTGCCTCTGGCCCCCATATACGCTGCATATCGATATGGCTGACGAGGTCAGTCGGCCCCAATGCCGACTGGATCGCGTGCGGCTCGTCACGCGTATCGCGTAGTGTGGGTTCCAGCGCCACACCCAGCGGGCCCACCATGCTGCACACCCAGGGCGCATCGATCTCGTCGCTCTGCTCGCAAACCACGCCGATTTCCCCGCTGCGCAGCAACACCACGCTGCCGACGATGTACACCCCCAGGGCGCGAATGAAATAGGACGCCAGCCGAGCATCGAACAAGCCACCGTGTTCGATCAGCAGGTCGCGCAGAATGACGCGCGAACTCTCCGCCTGGTCGGTCTCCAGGGCCAGCCGGCTGCAATAGAGGTCGGCCATGGCGACCAGCTGGGCCTGGAGTGGTGGATTGGCCGTACGGCGTTGTGGCGGGTGCGATGCACTACTGAGTAGCGCGATGGCTTGTGCGTGCAAATCAATCCAGTTGGCATCGGCCACCCCCAACGCCTCCAGGTACTCCGCCGACTCATCTGGCCCCCCCTGACTACGCAACAAGGCCACCACCTGGCTGTGGACTTGCGCGGCCGGAATTGCCGCACGCATGCCCACGGCTACGGAAAGCACAGTCCTGTCGTCGGCCACTTCCCGCTGCATTGCGCCGAGTACCGATTGCACGATCGCGCCCGTCAACAGCGCGTGGCGCACGGCCGGGTCAAGTCCTGGCTGCAACATCAGCACCGCGACGAGCACATGGGGGTCACGGTGCCATGCTGTGTTGATCTGTGCCGCAATCGCCGTCATGGTCGGGACAAATGCCCGACTGAATTCTGCCGGACGATCGCGTAGCAATAGGGTGGATTGCAGCAGCTGCGCAGCATGCAGGGCCATCTGTGCGGCATTCTCGGGCGGCTGGCGCCAAACGGGTGTCGCATCGACGAACAAGCCTTGGCGGGCGAGGCGCGCCATCGCCGCCTCGTCCGACAACACCACACCGGCCTGCGCCACCCGCATGCCGGCACGCGAATACAGATCGCAGGGCAAAGGCCTGCCCAGATCCAGGTCTTCCGACGTGATTCTCACCTTCACTTGAACCCCCTCCATCCTGCAACGGGTCAGACGCTCGCTGCCTGCTGCATATTGAATAGCTGCCCTTCCCGTTCCGCCAAGCTGAAGTCGCGCGCATCGCTCCCCCAGATCAGCTCCATGTCGATATCGAAGACATGCTGCAGCGGGGACATGACATCGACGATTTCGCAGCCTGGCGTGCGGGTGTCGCAAAATTCGCCGGTCACTTGCATCTTGCCGTCACGCGTCGCGAGCAGGCTGACCCAGGGCGCATCGATCTTGTCGGTTCGAGAGCGGACCACACCGATTTCACTATTCGCAAGCAGAACCAGTGTGCCTGAAGGATAGACGCCCAAGCTGCGAATGAAATAGGCAGCGAGCCGGCTGTCGTAATTGCGCCCGCGCTCGATCAGGATATCGCGCAGCACCATACGGGTGCTGTCAGCCCGCCTGTAGTCGCGTTCCCGCACGCGGGCACAAAAGAGATCGGCGAGGCCGATCAGCTGCGCACCATCGCTGATCTGCTCCTGGCGCAACCGACGCGGATAGCCGTTGCCGGCAAAGGATTCGTGATGCTGTGCCACCGCAGCAAGCCAGGCTTCATTAGCTACACCCAGCTTACGCAGCCGCTCGGCACTGGCGAGGGGGTGATTCTGGATGCGGGCCTCCTGTGAAGGCGTAAGAGGAGAAGCTTGATGAGCCAGCGTCTCGTGCAGATCCAT